>OGDC01000241.1_pt1 | contig 17723 bp, 14 predicted proteins | sample 1570331 | NCBI WGS metagenome assembly OGDC01 (sample SAMEA2582167, study PRJEB24529) | metagenome
TGCTCTGGTGTCTGGAAGGGCTGCACCGGCTGGTGCAGAACGATTTCCGCTTCACCGTCAGCGAACGAGCCGCCGCCAACGTGGATACCATCAAACGCAGCAGCAACAATGTCATCGACTTCATGGAGTCCGAGGGCTATTTCCGCTTCAAGGCGGACTACTCCATCAGCTCCAAGGAGTTCTACGACATTTACAAGCAGTGGTGCGAGGACAACGCCTGCCACAGCGTATCGGCGATTCGTTTCAGCGCAGAACTGCGACAGAACGACCGCCGCTATAACCTTGAAGCCACCAACAACATCTATCTGCCCGGTGGCCGCAGGGTGCGGGGTTTTGTAGGCATCGAGCCGCTTATCCACCCCTGCCCGTAAAAAGTGTATTTTTTACGGAAGAATTTCGTACAACCTGTACGGTCTGTACTTGTACGCACCTGTACGGCGAATTGAAACAAATTAAAACGAATTATCGTTTATATTTTGGATTTCCGTACGTCGTACGAACCGTACAGGTTATTTGAAGTCCGTACGCAATTTTTTCAGATGCGTACGGAGCAATCAAGTTCGCATTGTGCGAACTTGATTGTAGCTCTCCCGCAGGAGACGTTCCCCCTCGGAGAGCCCACTACACTTTGCAGACCGCAGGGATGAAAGTGTCATAGTGGGTTATTACACTTCCAAAGAAGTGCATCTTCGTTCCCCGTCACCTCTCGATGAACCTTGAAAGGAGGGATGCCCTTTGGCAAGAAACGATGGCGTTGACCGCACCAGTGTCCGAAATCTCGCCGTTTCGGACAAGGCCGTTGGCAATACCCAGCAGCACAATGAGCGTGAAAAGGACAGCTATCGAAACCCCGATATTATCCCCCAGCGCGCTGCATGGAACGTCCACTTCAAAAAGCCAACCGCCAGCTACACTGACCTATTTGCCCAACTGGAAGCCACCGGAACCATCTCCACGCGCGGCCTGAAACCGGATGCCACCCACTACTGCGAACTTGTCTTTGATGTCAACTCGGCCTATTTTGACAACCACGGCGGCTACGAGTTCGCCAAGCAGTTCTATGAGGATGCCTACCAAGCTGCCGTTCAAATCGTGGGCGGTGAGCAGTATATCCTCTCGGCAGTCATGCACGCCGATGAGATCAACCGTGCCATGACCGAAGCATTAGGCCGGGAGGTCTACCACTACCATCTCCACGTGGTCTATGTACCTGTGGTGGAAAAGCAGATCCTCTGGTCGAAACGCTGCAAGGACAAGGCACTGGTCGGCACCGTCAAGGAGACCGTCATGCAGGTCAGCCGAAGCAAGAAGTGGGCATCCAAGCCCCTGCTGGACGATGCCGGAGAGCCCGTCCTGCAAAAGAACGGCAAACCAGTCCTGAAGAAGTCGTACAGCATCCTGCAAGACGATTTCTTCAACTATATGCACAATGCTGGGTATACCGATGTGGAGCGCGGCGAGCGTGGCAGCACCGAAGAACACCTGACTGTCACTCAGTTCAAAGTCCAGCGGGAGCAGGAACGTCTGGACACCCTTACCGCCCAAGCCGACCAAAAGGCGCAGTCGCTTGCCAAAACCAGTCAGACCCTCTCCAAAAAGGAGAAGGAACTTGCCGCTGTGCAGAAAAAGGCCACGCTCACAAAAGAAGCCCTCATTCATGCGCGTGATCTGGATTATATCGGCAAGCGCACCTTCCTCGGCAACTACTCGCTGACCGAAGAAGAATTTTCCAAACTGAAAAAACAGGCTGACCACGGCTATATGATGGACGTGGAGAACCGCCGCCTGAAAGAAGAACTTTCCACCGCCAAGAAGGAAGCCATTCATTGGAGCAACAAGTACCACGACCTGTGGTACGATGTAAAGCCCTATCTGGATGCTCTCTACCGTGCTCCTGAACTGGTGCGCGGTTTTCTGGAAAAGATTCTTGCTCCCAAGCAGGAGCGCACCATGAATGTGCCGCAGAAAAACCGCAAGCGTGGTCAGGATATGGAACTTTGAGTTTCGGAGGATACTATTTGAACAAAAAGAAGAAGTCAAACAAATCCGGCTACCCGGATGAAGCAATCAAGACCCTTGCACGTTGCTTTTATCCCTCCATGGTTGAGTTTTTCAACAGCGAGGAAGGCCAGCGTGAATATGAGGAATGGCTGAAAGAGCAGGAAGCTCTACAAGCCTTGCCTGTTGCCGCATAAAAACAGCAGGACGCTCCCAGTAAAGGGAACGCCCTGCCTTATATAGATGTATCTCACCGAGGTGTGTCCAGTTGGGCACACCTCTTATTTTTTTGTCCTTAATCTTCTAGCCCATGGCTCCCGGCTGCATTTTTCAAATATTCCTCTGGGTCGCCATTCAAAATCAAGTCCGCATAGCCCAGCGGGTCATTGTAGATGAGGTAGTCCAGTTCTGACCTCTGCTCCATGGTAACATCCAGAGCATCCTCAACCCCGGTGCAGTCGATGGAGATTTTGCACCCATCCCGGAGCAGCAGTTCCACACATCCGGTGTCCATGTTGAATTTGCAGGCTCTTTCATCGTACTTCATAATCATACCCTCCAAATCTTGTTATTGGCTTACGGTCTATGACAAGGCATCGGAGTTTTGCGCCGTCCACAGGAACCTTCGTTGTTGTACCCGAAGAAAACGAAAAATCCGAACCCTTCTCCAATCGGAAACAGGTTCGGATTTTTCTTGTTTGGTGGGCGCGGGTGGATTCGAACCACCGAAGCTGAAAAGCAGCAGATTTACAGTCTGTCCCCATTGGCCACTCGGGAACACGCCCAGATTCAATTTTTACAGCCACAGCTGACTGCCTGTATATCTTACCATCTCGCCTCGATTTTGTCAACCGATTTCTGAAAAAGATTTCTATAAAAGTACAACTTTTTCGCAAAACGCTGCGTTTGCATGGTTTTTGTTTCCTTCTCGCAAGCCCCATTCCTCTGATCGTATGCCGTTTTTCTCCATGTGTGTGCTTTATCATCACGGCCTCTTCAAATTTGTCGCACTTTCCGGGCATTTCACAACGCATATAAAAGCAAAAACCCCACGATACACGCCGCCATTCTAGCGGTATATCGCAGGATTTTTCTTGGAGCTAGTGACAGGAGTTGAACCTGCAACCCACTGATTACAAATCAGTTGCGCTGCCATTGCGCCACACTAGCGAACACTACCAGAATAGTATACCACCAGCGGGCGGGTTTGGCAAGGCTGATTTTTTGATTTCCGGGTTTGTTTGCGAGCCGGTGTTGCCGCCGCAGACAAACGGTCTGCTCACTGCGCCGCAAGGGCCTGCTGGATCTTGGCAAAATCCTCCAGCGTCAGAGCTTCGGGGCGGATGCGGGCATCGAACCCGGCCGCTTCAATGGCGGCGATGACCGACTCCTTGGAGCGGCCAAGGCCGCTGGCGATGGCGTTGGCGGCGGTCTTGCGGCGCTGCCCGAAGGCTGCGCGGATAAGGGCAAAGTAGCCATCCTCATCTTCCACCTGCACTGCGGGGGTAGGGCGGATGTCCATCCGGACCACGGCGCTGGTCACCTTGGGGGCCGGGTAGAAGCTGCCCGGTGCGGCGGTGAACATCATCTTCGACTTTGCATAGTAGCTCACCGCGCAGCTGATGGCGCTGGAAGCGCGGGTGCCGGGGGCCGCGGCCAGACGGTCGGCGGCCTCTTTCTGGACCATAACGGTCAGGCTCTCCACAGGCAGGCGGTCGCCCAGCAGCTTCATGACGATGGGGCTGGTGATGTAATAGGGCAGGTTGGCGCAGACAGCCACCGGCATTCCGGGGAACTCCTCCTCAATGAGAGCGCGGAGGTCCACCTTGAGCACATCGTTCATGACCAGCTTGAAGTTGTCCACACCGGCCATCGTCTCCTCCAGCAGGGGCGGCAGGCGCTCGTCCACCTCAATGGAGACGACCTTTGCGGCGCGTCGGGCCAGCTCACGGGTCAGCACACCGATGCCGGGGCCGATCTCGATGACGCCATAGCGCCGATCCACGCCGCTGGCATCCACGATCTTGAGGGGCAGACCGGGGTTGATGATGAAGTTCTGGCCAAAGCCCTTGGACAGGGCAAAATCATATTTCTCGCACAGGGCGCGGACGTAAGACAGGTCGGTCAGCTCCGGCATAAGTTCCATCCTTTCTTCGGGCAAAAAGGCCTCCGGCAGGAGCGCCGGGGGCCTTTGCGGTATCTGGTTTCGTTTATTCTGCGGTGGAAGAGGCCGTTTCCTCGCCGGAAGCGGCACTTTCGGCAGCGGTCTCACTGGACGCAGCGGCCTCCGAAGAAGCTGCCTCGGCCGCCGCGCTGTCGGCTGCGGTGCTGTCGGAAGCAGCTTCACTGGAAGCTGCTTCGTTGACGCCGCTGACGGTGGTGGTGCCGCTCATCTGCTGCGCCGTGCTGACGGCGCGCTGGATCTGCGGATCGTTCTCAACGGTGTAGTCGTAATACGCGGTCTGCTCATCCGCCGTCAGCGGGCGGTCCACATCCACGCTCAGGCCGGTGCCGTCGAAGCAGCTGCCGTCGCCGCAGATGAGCTTTGCCACGGTGATGACCACGGCACTGCCATCGGAAAGGCGCTGAGGGCTGCTCTGGATGGTGCCCTTGCCCATCGTGGTGGTGCCCACCAGGCGGGCACCGTTCAGGGTGCGCAGACTGCTGGCGAACAGCTCGGCCGCGCTGGCGGTGTTGCCATTGACCAGGCAGACCATAGGCAGGCTGACATACGAGTCGCCGGTGCTGCTGCCCAGCACGGTGCGGGTGCCGTTCTGATCCTCGGCATAGGCCAGCGTCCCTTCCGGGGCCACGAGGTCGATGCAGCTGAGGGCATCGTCCAGCAGGCCACCGCCGTTGTCGCGGAGGTCGAAGACCAGGCTCAGGGCATTGTTGGCGCTCAGACTGCGGATGGCGTAGTCCAGCTCACTGGGGGTAGAGGCATCGAACTGACGGATCTTGATATACCCCACATTGCCCTGCAGCATCTGGAAATCCACCGTTGTGGTCGAGTAGCCGGAATGGGTCAGGTCTACGGTGTGCTCGGTCGCCTCGCTGTCCAGCCAGGTCACATTGACGCTCGTGCCGGACTCGCCGCGCAGGCGAGTCTGGATGGCATCCACACCGCTCAGGCTCTTGACATCGGTGCCGTCCACGGCGGTGATGTAGCAGCCCACCGTGATGCCGGCTTCCTTGGCCGGGGATTCGTCGTAGACCTTGGTCACCTTGGCGTAGCCAGACTGGTCCACGGCCAGCTCCACGCCGATGCCCAGCAGGGTGCCGTTCTGGGCGTTCATCAGGTCCGTGTATGCGGAGGCCGTATAATACCGGGCGTATTTGTCGCCGGTGCCCAGCAGATAGCCTGCGGTCAGGCGGTCGTACAGGGTGGTCTCGTCGATCTGGTAATAATCGTTGCTGCGGACGTAGCGGTCCACCTCGGCGATCTTATTGTACATGCTCTCCTTTTCCTTCACGCTGGAAACGGTGCTGTCGAACAGGCGCATCGCCACCAGCATCGTGATGGAAAAGGTCACCGTCATGGCAAGGATCACGATGCTGACCGCCATGCCAACAGAGATTTTGCGATTCATTGTGTGGTTTCCTCCTCGGTCAGACCAGCAGCATCACGACCACGCTGCCCAGCAGAGAGAGGGTGAACACCCCTGCCAGGATCAGGCAGCCCCAGCGCAGGATGCGCTTGCGTTTTTCTTCGTTCATAGGACCGAACGGCCTCCTTTGATACTATCAGGAATTATCTCATGGGAATATAACTTCTAGGATTCACGGCGTTGGCCTTGGAACCGCCCTTCCAGACTTCGAGGTGGAGGTGGTTTCCGGTGGAGTTGCCGGTGCTGCCCACATAGCCGATGATTTCGCCCTGCTTGACATATTTGCCCGCAGAGGTCGCCACCGAGCGCATGTGGCCGTACAGTGTGCTGTACTGGTTGCCATCCGACATCTTGCCGTGGTAGATGATGACATAGTTGCCGTAGCCGCCGCTGGACCAGCCCGCCACCTGCACATAGCCGCTGGCTGCGGCATAGATGGGCGTTCCGGCAGGGGCCGCAAAGTCGGTGCCGGCGTGGAGCTTGTTCACGCCCGTCACCGGGTTCTTGCGCCAGCCGTACTCGCTGGAGATGCGGGTATAGCTCTTGAGCGGGCAGATGAAGCCGGTGAAGCTCAGCTGCGGCTTGGCCGCAGCCGCCTGGGCGATGAGCTTCTGGATCTCCTTCTTGACCGCCTCATAGTTCATCTCATCCGACTCGATGGCCGCCTGTGCATCCTTCTGGGCCTGCTGAGCCTCGGCTGCGCTCATCTTGGCGGCAGCGACGCTGGAGTTCAGCTCCTTCTGCTTTGCGCTCATCTGGTTGTTCTGTGCATCCAGATCTGCCTTTTTGCTCTGCAGGTCTGCCTTCTGCGTCTTCAGTTCGGCTCTCTGCTCTTCGAGCTGGAGCTTGTCGTTTTCCAGCGCTTCCTTCGCGTTGCGCATATTGGTCAGGATCTCGGTATCCTTGACCGAGATGTCCTGCAATGCTTCATTGAAGGTCAACAGCTCATACAGGTTGGTGACCGAGGAGAGCATCGCCACGCTGCCGCCCTCCCGCAGCTCCTGCATGGCGGCCATGTGGCCCTTGAAGGCGCTCCACTGGGCGTCGATCTCGCCCTGCTTGGCGGCGATCTCCTCCTGCTTGGCGGCGATCTCCTGCTCTTTGGCGGCGATCTCCTGCTCCTTGAGGCCGATGCTGTTCTGCACCTGAGCGATCTGCGTTTTGAGCACACTGATCTGCCCCTGGACCACCGTGACCTTTTCCTTCAGTTCGGATTCCAGAGCCTTGGCGGCCTGTTCTTTCTTTTTGGCGTCGGACAGCTCTTTTTTGTGCTGCTCGATGGATTGGCTCAGCTTGTTCAGCTTGTTCTGCAGGCTGGACATGCTGGTCGCTGCCGCGGCCGGGTAGACCGAAACGGTCAGCAGCAGGCAGGCCATGGCCAGAAACAGGCTGGCCGCCCGCATCGCGCGGCCGGGGTAGCGGCTGGGTCTTGCGTGGGCGGGGCGGTGATACAGCCGGAACCCGGCCGAATGTTTTGCTTTCATCGCGGTCTCCCCCTTCGCTTACACATTCAGGTGCTTGCGGATGGAGAACATGCTGCCCAGACCGCCGATGAGCGCACCCGCCGCCAGACTGTAGAGCAGAATCGTCTGCCAGACGTTCTCCACCGGAACGAGGGCCGCACCCATAAGCATCTCCCACAGGCCGCCGAACGTGCCGGATACCTGCACGATGTAGTAGTAGCCGCCGATACTCGCCGCCGAAGTGATCGCGCCGGAGATAAGGCCCATGGTCAGGCCCTCGATGAAGAAGGGCAGCGTGACCATGGCGTTGGTCGCGCCCACATACTTCATGATCTCGATTTCCCGCCGCCGGGCGAAGACGCTCAGGCGGATGGTGCTTCCCACCGTGATGATGCTGACCGCCATCAGGACGAGGATGATGATCTGCCCGCCCTTGGTCACGGCCCGCTGGATTTCCACGAAGGTGTGCGTCATCTCCACCGGCGCCGAGACACTGTACACACCGGGGATGGTCTGGAAGGTCTGGCTGATGGAAGCCATCTGGCTGAGATCGCTCAGCGAGACCCGGTAGTTGGCCTTGAAGGGGTTGTCGTTTTCAAATTCGTCCAGCAGGGAGGCATAATCCGACAGGAAACCTTTGTAGGCATTCAGGGTGTCCTGCTTGGACATGAACTGCACCCCGCTGACACCGGGGGTGGAGGCGATGCGCTCGCCCACAGCGGCGGTGGCAGCATCGTCGGCCTCCGGGTCCACGAAAACGACCATCTCGTTCTGCTGGCCCAGATAGTTGACCATGCTGTCCACATTGACCTCGGCCAGGTTTGCAAAGGTGTTCAGCGTCATGCAGACGCTCAGAGAGGCGATGCAGGCAATGGTCATGGCCCAATGCTTGCCCAGGTTGCGCACACCGCGCCGGGTCAGGAATGCAAAGGCGGAAGGTTTCATACCAGTGCCTCCTTTCCGGTCTCCAGTGTGATCTCGCCGGTCTCCCCCAGGCTGTCCAGCGGCAGCGCCAGATCCGGTTCTGCCTCCCGGTCGGCCGGGATGTCGGAGACGATGCGGCCATCCTTCAGGGTCACGACCCGCCGGTGGAAGCGGTGGACCAGCTCGTGTTCGTGGGTGACGACCAGCACGGTGATGCCCATGCCGCTCACCCGCTCCAGAAGTTCCATCATCTCAAGGCTCAGTTCGGGGTCGATGTTGCCGGTAGGCTCGTCCGCGATGACGAGCTTGGGCGCATGCGCCAGTGCGCGGGCCACGGCCACGCGCTGCTGCTCGCCGCCGGAGAGGAACTCCGGGTAGACGTTGGCCTTGTCTTCCAGATGGACCAGCTCCAGCATGTAGGGCACACGCTCCTTGATCTGTCTGCGGCCGATGTTGGTCACGTGCATGGCGAACGCGATGTTCTCATAGACCGTCATGGTGGGGATGAGGCGGAAGTCCTGGAAGATGATGCCCATCTGACGGCGCAGATAGGGGATCTTGTGGCGGCGGACCTTCGCAACATCCTTGCCGTTCACCAGGACACGGCCCTGGCTGGCCTTCTCCTCCCGGAGGATGAGCTTGAGCAGGGTGGATTTGCCTGCGCCGGAGTGGCCCAGCAGGAAGACGAACTCGCCGTCGTCCACATGGAAGTTGATGTCCTCCAGCGCGGGCTTCGTGCCCTTTTTATATTGCTTGGAAACATGTTCAAAATCAATCATCAGTTTAGTTGCTCCTGACGTAGTTATTTGGTCAGTACCCAAAAAGAACCGGCCAGCATCGGTTGCGAGCGGCCGGTTCCAGCGCCGGCGGCTTTGTGCCACACAGCGAACATCAATATTTGGCCGGGTTGTTGGACAGGTACTTCTTGACCATCAATGCTACCTTAAAGACGATAGCGTCGTCGAACTCACGCAGGTCCAGGCCGGTCAGCTTTTTGATCTTTTCCAGACGATACACCAGCGTATTGCGGTGGACGAACAGGCCGCGGCTGGTCTCAGAGACGTTCAGGTTGTTCTCGAAGAAGCGCTGGATGGTGAACAGCGTCTCCTGATCCAGGCTCTCGATGCTGCCCTGCTTGAACACCTCGCGCAGGAACATCTCACACACGGTGGTGGGCAGCTGGTAGATCAGGCGGGCGATGCCGAGGTTGTCGTAGCGGATGATCTGCTTCTCGGTATCGAAGACCTTGCTCACCTCCATGGCGATCTGGGCTTCCTTAAAGGAGGTAGCCAGATCCTTCACATTGGAGATGGGGGTGCCGATGCCCACGACCGCCTTGATGTAATGCTCGCCGGACAGGGTATCCACGATGCTGGCCGCCAGCTTTTCCATATCGGTGCGGTCGATGCCCTTGCGGATCTCCTTGACCAGAACAGTGTCGGTCTCGCTGATGTTGAAGACGAAATCCTTCTGCTTATCGGGGAACAGGCTGCTGACGACATCGTAAGCGGAGATATCGCCGCCGCTGGTCACGCGCACGATGAACACGACGCGGGAAACGTCGGTGGCAAAGTGCAGCTCTCTGGCCTTGGCGTAGATATCGCCGGGCAGGATGTTGTCCAGCACCACATTCTTGATGAAGTTGGACTTGTCGAACTTTTCATCGTGATACTGCTTGATGCTCTGCAGGCTGATGGACAGCACCGCCGCGAACTGACCGGCGGTCTCGTCCGCACCCTCCACGAAGACAGCGTAGTCGTTGTGCTTGGCGCTGGAGAACTGCTGATAGGTGTAGCCATCCCGCACAAAACGGTCGCCCGCTGTCAGGCGCTCCGCCATAAAGCCTTCGCGCACTTCTCCGATCAGGTTCAGCTCCGAGCAGGAGATCACTGCACCGGTCTCATCCACCACGCCGACCACACGGTCGATTGCGTCTTTCATCTGGTAGATCACGCTCTGGAATACTCTATTGGCCATAAATGGATACCCCTTTTCCTCTTTTGTGCAAGCCGCAGGGGCGAGATTGTGATTTTTAACAATTTCGCCGCATTACATTATCTATTTTACACAAAAGAATTTACTTTTGCAACATATTTCACCAAAAAATTTTTATTTTTCTTGTTGAAATTATCTTTCAGGGGTCTGACACGGCCTAAAAAGCGCCTTTTTGCGTGGTTCTTATCTGTATTTTACCGGGAAATTGTGATGTTTTTTTGAAAATGGGGTGAAAAGCCGACCCCTTCAGCCGGTAATTTCTGCCACTTCAGCGTCCGAAAGCTCCCGCCACTGCCCAGGTGCAAGGGCCGCATCCAGCGCAAGGCCGCCGATGGCGTCCCGGTGCAGGGCGTTGACCCCCGCGCCGTAAACGCCGAACATCCGCTTGATCTGGTGGTAGACCCCCTGTTTGAGCAGCACCCGTACCGTCAGGCCGTCGGGCGTCAGGGCCTCCACCTCGGCAGGGGAAAGCGCCGTGCCGTCCGCCAGGGTGACGCCCGCCGCAAAGCCTGCTTTCATTTCAGCGGTCAGCGGCGTGTCCAGCGTGACGGTGTAGGTCTTGGAGACATGGCGCTTCGGGGCCAGGATGTCGTGGGCAAAGCCGCCGTCATCCGTCAGCAGCACGAAGCCGGTGCTGGTCTTGTCCAGCCGCCCGGCCGGGAACAGCTCCCGCCGGGGGTAGGCGTCGCCCAGCAGGTCCACGACGGTGGTGTCCCGCTTATCGGTGGAGGCGCTGACCACACCTTCGGGCTTGTTCAGCATGATGTAGACGAACTTCTGGTACGCCAGCGGTCTCCCTTCCACGGCCACCACATCTGTCTCCCGGAGCTGGGTGTCCCCTTTTTTGCAGAGCGTGCCGTTCACGGTCACTTTCCCCTTTTGCAGCAGCGTCTTCGCCTCGCTCCGGGTGCACTGGGCCGTCTCGGCCAGATATTTATCCAATCGCATGGGTTCTCCTTGTGATAGCAAAGCTGCGCCCTGCCAAAACAGCAAGGCGCAGCAAATCTTATTTCACGCTTCTTCGCGCAGTCTTCCATTTTTTTCCGGAAGGCGGCCGAACAGCCCGCCTGCTTTTACACGCTCAACGAAGCATGCTGCTCGATCGCATCGGGGTTGGCGTCAAAGATGGGCTTGAGGATGTGGGCGATGAACTCCTCCACCTGCTGGGGAGCGCGGCCCACAAAGTTTTCGGGCACCAGACCGGCCACGATCTCCTCTTTGGTCAGGCCAAAGGCAGGGTCTGCGGCGATGCGGTCCACCATATCGTTGGGCAGGCCCTCTTCCTTGACCTGCTTGCCCGCGGCAATGGCATGCTGGCGCAGGCGCTCGTGCAGCTCCTGACGGTTGCCGCCCTTTTCCACGGCCTGCATCATGATGTTCTCGCTGGCCATGAAGGGAAGCTCCGCCATCAGACGGCTGCGGACGACCTTGGGGTAGACCACGATGCCGTCGGTGACGTTCAGCATGATGTTCAGGATGGCGTCTGCCGCCAGGAAGCCCTCGGCCATGGCAACGCGCTTGTTGGCGCTGTCGTCGAGGGTGCGCTCGAACCACTGGGTGCCGGTGGTGAAGCTGGGGTTCAGCACGTCCACCATCAGATAGCGGCTCAGTGCGCAGATGCGCTCGCAGCGCATGGGGTTGCGCTTGTACGGCATGGCGGAGGAACCGATCTGGTTCTTCTCGAACGGCTCTTCCATCTCCTTGAAGTTGGCCAGCAGGCGCAGGTCGGTGGCGAACTTCATGCAGCTCTGGCCAATGCCAGCCAGCGCGTTGAGGATGAAGGAATCCACCTTGCGGCTGTAAGTCTGGCCGGAGACCGGGATGACGGCTTCGGGGTCGAAGCCCATCTCCTCGGCAATGGAAGCATCCACGGCACGGATCTTATCCGCGTCGCCCTTGAACAGCTCCATAAAGGAAGCCTGGGTGCCGGTGGTGCCCTTGACGCCGCGCAGCTGCAGCACAGCCAGACGATGGTCGATCTCCTGCAGGTCCATCACCAGCTCATTGGCCCACAGGGTCGCGCGCTTGCCCACGGTGGTGGGCTGAGCGGGCTGGCAGTGGGTGTAGGCCATGCAGGGCATGTCCTTGTACTCCTCGGCAAAACGGGCCAGCTTGGCCAGCACGCCGATGAGCTTTTTGCGGATGAGCTCCAGACCCTGACGCATCACGATGATGTCGGTATTGTCGCCGACGTAGCAGCTGGTCGCACCCAGATGGATGATGCCTGCCGCCTTGGGGCACTGCTGGCCGTAGGCGTAGACATGGCTCATGACGTCGTGGCGGACCAGCTTCTCGCGGGCAATGGCGACATCGTAGTTGATATCGTCCACATGGGCTTCCAGCTCCTCCACCATTTCGGGGGTGATGTTGGTCAGGCCCTGCTTCATCTCTGCGCGGGCCAGCGCCACCCACAGACGGCGCCAGGTGCGGAACTTGTTGTCATCCGAGAAGATGTACTGCATCTCATCGGAGGAATAACGGGTGGAAAACGGGCTGATATAGCGGTCATGCTGAGACATTGGAAATCCTCCTACGCCCCCGGTCACTTGCACGAGGGCAGATTTTACTCGGTGCAGCCTCTCTGATTTTTATCCTTCTATACAACCTCTCCGTCTCACTTCGTTCGACAGCTCCCCTTGTAGGGGAGCCCTTGGCATCACGATACAGTTTCTGCTTTTTACGGCAGCAGCATGGTATGCCATGCGAACGAAGCCCTGCGGTACGCCAGAGGCTCTCCTACCAGGAGAGCTGGCACGGCGCAGCCGTGACTGAGAGGTTGTACGAAGGAACTCATCAATTGCAACGGAAAGGCCGATATCTTTATTCTACCATCAAATCTTGAAATAGTCTACGCCGCCCTCAAAGATCGGCTGGTACTTATCACCCGTGACGTTCTTGTACAGGTACTCACCGCTGCGCTCGGAGTGGCCCATCTTGCCGAAGACACGGCCGTCCGGGCTGGTGATGCCCTCGATGGCGAGGAGCGAGCCGTTGGGGTTGTAGCGCTGATCCATGGTGGGCTGGCCGTCCAGATCCACATACTGCGTGGCGACCTGACCGTTCCGGACCAGCTCGTCCAGCACGTTCTGCGGAGCCACGAAGCGGCCCTCGCCGTGGCTGATGGCCACGGTGTGCTCGTCGCCCACAGCACAGTTGCTCAGCCAGGGGCTGCCGGTGGAGGCGATGCGGGTGCGGACCAGCATGCTCTGATGGCGGCCGATGGTGTTGAAGGTCAGGGTCGGGTCATAGCTGGTGATGGGGCGGATATCGCCGTAGGGCACCAGACCCAGCTTGATGAGGGCCTGGAAGCCGTTGCAGATGCCCAGCATCAGGCCGTCGCGTTTCTGCAGCAGCTCACGCACTGCCTCGGTGACAGCGGGGTTGCGGAAGAAGGAGGCGATGAACTTGGCACTGCCGTCCGGCTCGTCGCCGCCGGAGAAGCCGCCCGGCAGCATGACGATCTGGCTCTCGCCGATGGCCTTGACCAGTGCTTCGCAGCTGGCGGTGACGTCCGCCGGGGTCAGGTTGCGGATGACCAGGATCTCCGGGTCGGCACCGGCGCGCGCAAAGGCATGGGCGGTGTCGTACTCGCAGTTGGTGCCGGGGAAGACCGGGATGATGACCTTCGGTTTTGCAACGCCGATCTTGGGCGCAGCAGCGGGAGCTTCCAGCCGGCCGTTGATCTTGTCCACATTGGCACCGGCCTTGCGGTAGGGGTAGACCGGCTCCAGCTTGGACTCCCAGATCTCCTGCAGCTCGGCCATATCCAGCGTTTCGCCGCAGCACTCGAAGGTGTAGTCCTTGGTGGTCTCGCCCAGCAGCTCACCGGCAGGCGAATCGGACACCATTTCCAGCACGATGGAGCCGTACATGGGCGCAAACATCTCCGCCGTGGTCTTGTCGGCCATCATCTTGAAGCCGATGCGGTTGCCCAGACCCATCTTGAACAGAGCCTCAGCCAGACCGCCGTAGCCCACCGAGCAGGCAGCTGCGACCATGCCCTCTTCGATGAGCTGCTCGACCATCTTGTAGTTGGCCTTCAGCGAGAAGAAGTTGGGGCAGCCGGTCTCCGGGTCCAGAATGGGCCGCACCAGCACGACGGTGCTTTCCGGCTTCTTGAACTCGGTCGAGATCACCCGGCCGGCCTTGCCGATGGCCGTCGCGAAGGAGACGAGCGTGGGCGGCACATCCAGCTGCTCAAAAGAGCCGGACATGCTGTCCTTGCCGCCGATGGAGGCGATGCCAAGGCCCATCTGGGCATCCAGTGCGCCCAGCAGAGCGGCCAGCGGCTTGCCCCAGCGCTCCGGCTTGGAGCCCAGGCGCTCGAAGTATTCCTGGAAGGTCAGGTAGGCATCCTCATAGCGGAAGCCGGAGGCGACCAGCTTGGTCACGCTCTCGACCACCGCCATCCGGGCACCCACATACTGGTTGGCGCTCATCAGGTAGGGGTTGTAGCCCCATGCCATACCGGAGCAGGTGGTGGTCTCGCCGTCCACGGGCAGCTTTGCCACCATGGCGTTCTGCGGGGTCAGCTGGTGTGCGCCGCCGAAGGGCATCAGGACGGTGGCGGCACCGATGGTGGAGTCGAACCGCTCGGACAGGCCCTTCTTGCTGCACACGTTCAGGTCGCCCACCATGTTCTTCATCTTCTGGGCGAAGGTGATGCCGGACCACTGGGGCTGCCAAACGGTGCCCTGCTCCACATGGACGTTCTGGTGCTTCTCTGCACCGTTGGAGTTCAGGAACTCGCGGCTGATGTTGACGATGGACACCCCGTTCCACACCATGTTCAGGCGCTTTTCCTCGGTGACTTTGGCCACGGGAGTTGCTTCGAGGTTCTCCTCGGTGGCGATGGCGATAAACTTATCCACATCCTCCGGGGCAAGGGCCACGGCCATGCGCTCCTGGCTCTCGCTGATGGCCAGCTCGGTGCCGTCCAGACCGTCATACTTCTTGGTGACCTTGTTCAGGTCGATGTACAGGCCGTCGGCCAGCTCGCCGATGGCAACGGAAACGCCGCCCGCACCAAAGTCGTTGCAGCGCTTGATCATCTTGCAGGCGTCCTCGCGGCGGAACAGACGCTGGAGCTTGCGCTCGATGGGGGCATTGCCCTTCTGGACCTCGGCACCGCAGTGGTCGAGGCTGCCCAGATTGTGGGCCTTGGAAGAGCCGGTGGCACCGCCGATGCCGTCGCGGCCGGTGCGGCCGCCCAGCAGGACGATGACGTCGCCGGGAGCCGGGCACTCGCGGCGGACGTGGGAAGCGGGGGTCGCGCCCACGACGGCGCCGATCTCCATCCGCTTGGCCACATAGCCGGGGTGGTAGATCTCATCGACCTGGCCGGTGGCAAGGCCGATCTGGTTGCCGTAGGAAGAGTAACCGGCGGCAGCGGTCGTCACCAGCTTGCGCTGGGGCAGCTTGCCGGGCAGCGTCTCGCTGACGGGCTTGAGCGGGTCGCCCGCACCGGTCACGCGCATGGCCTGATAGACGTAGCTGCGGCCGGACAGCGGGTCGCGGATGGCACCGCCGATGCAGGTGGCTGCGCCGCCGAACGGCTCGATCTCAGTGGGGTGGTTGTGGGTCTCGTTCTTGAAGAGGAACAGCCAGTCCTCATCCTTGCCGTTGACGTCGCACTTGATCTTGACGGTGCAGGCGTTGATCTCCTCGGACTCGTCGAGGTTCTTCAGGATGCCCTGCTTCTTCAGCTCCTTGGCACCGATGGTGGCCAGGTCCATCATGCAGCGAGGCTTCTTGGTGCGGCCCAGATCCTCGCGCATAGCCATGTAGCGGTCAAAGGCCTCCTGCACCACAGCATCGTCGATCTGCACATCGTCCAGAATGGTGCCGAAGGTGGTGTGGCGGCAGTGGTCAGACCAGTAGGTGTCGATCATCCGGATCTCTGTGATGGTGGGGTCCCGGTGCTCACCGCGGAAATAGTCCTGGCAGAACCGGATATCGCCCAGGTCCATGGCCAGGCCCTTTTCCTCGATGAACTTCTTCAGGCCCTCTTCGTCCAACTCATTGAAGCCGTCCAGCACCGCCACGGAGCTGGGGATGGGGTACTCCATCTTCAGGGTATCCTTCTTTTCCAGGCTTGCCTCGCGGGCCTCCACCGGGTTGATGACATACTTCTTGATCTCCTCCACCTGCGCCTCGGTCAGGCTGCCCTGCAGCAGATAGACGCGGGCCGAGCGGACGAGCGGGCGCTCGCCCTGGCTGATGAGCTGGATGCACTCGGCAGCCGAGTCGGCGCGCTGGTCGAACTGGCCGGGCAGATACTCCACAGCAAAGGACACACCCTCAAACTGAGGCAGCGCGTCGTAGGTGTCATCCACCGGCGGCTCGCTGAACACGGTGGATGCGCACTGCTGGAACAGTGCCTCGTCGATGCCCTCCACGTCGTAGCGGTTGAGCAGGCGCAGACCGGTCAGGCCGGACACGCCCAGCAGCGACACCAGTTCATTCTTCAGCCCCTCGGCTTCCACGTCGAAGCCGGGTTTCTTTTCAACATAGATACGATATACCATTGGGAAATCCCCCTTGTTGTCAGCCCTCTCAGTCACCTTCGGTGACAGCTCCCCCAGAGGGGGAGCCACTGGCGTGTCGGCAAGGCCTGTGCGGGACGCACAAGCTCACTTGAACCGGAAACGGAAGTGCCCTGGGGTCAGGGTACACGACAGCGCAACAGGAGAGATGATTTTTATAATACTCTTCTAATTATAAAGGATACTGTCTTTTTGTCAATCGAAAAGGACACACTATTCCCTGAGGTGATGCACGAAATGCAGAAAACAAGACCTTGGGCCATCCTGGCGGCGGGCGCGGCCATTCAGGTATTGACGGGCCTGCCCGCCGCGTGGGGCGTGTTTCAAAGACCCGTCATGGAGGAATACGGCCTCAGCGAGCAGGGGGCAGGCTATGCCTTCGGAGTGCTCATCGCATTTTTCGGCATCGGGTGCGTCATCGGCGGCTTTCTGCAGGATAAGCAGGGGCCACGCTTTGCAGCTTTGTGGGGGACGGGCCTGCTCTGCGGCGGATTCTTCGCGGCGGCGGCTCTCCCGGCAGAGAAGGGAAGTGCTTTTTTCGGGGTGTTCAGCATCCCGGCAGGGCTCGGCACGGCCTTTCTCTATCCGTCCATCCAGTCCTGCGCCCAGAAGTGGTACAAGGGCCGGAAGGGTCTCGCCACCGGCGTCATCGGGGGCGCAGTGGGGTTGAGCGGAGCGTTCCTGACCGTCTTCGTCCGCACGGCCCTGCGGGGCTTCGGGCCGGTGCAGGGCATCCGGGGCGCGTTCTGGGCGCTGGGTGCGCTGACCCTGCCGGTCTGCCTCGCGGGCAGTGCATTGCTGACCGACCCGCCGCCCGAAAAGCCTCAGCCTAGCCGGCAGGGAAAGGCTAAGGCCGCGCCGCCCCTCGACCTCTCGCCCCGGCAGATGCTTGGCACGCGGCAGTACTGGCTCTGCGCCGGAGCAGTCTGCTTCTCCACCCCGGAGGTGCTGCTGTTCAGCCCCATCATCCTGAAGCTTGGGATGGAGCGGGGACTGGACGAGAGCGCCGCCCTCTGGGCCGTGGTGCTGGGCAGTGTGGGCAGTGCGGCCGGGCGGCTGCTGATGCCCCTGCTCAGCGACAAGATCGGCCGCCGCCCCACCGACCTCATCCTCTTCGGCGTGTCGCTGGGGCTTTCGGCGGTGTTCCTGTTTGCCCGGGGATGGGCCGTCGTGGCGGTGTATGCGGGGCT
>OGDC01000246.1_pt1 | contig 17593 bp, 18 predicted proteins | sample 1570331 | NCBI WGS metagenome assembly OGDC01 (sample SAMEA2582167, study PRJEB24529) | metagenome
AAGCACGGGCGGTAACAACCCTGCTGCCGAAAAATGTAGTCCCGTCCTCAAGCGTGGGTTCATAAATGATCACTTCCGCACCCTTCGCCTTGATACGTTTCATTATACCTTGAATGGCGGACTGGCGGAAATTGTCAGAGTTCGATTTCATGGTCAGGCGGTATACACCGATGACGCAAGTATGTTCCTTGGATGCGTCCCATTGTCCATTTCCCGTATAATAACCTGCCTTGCGGAGCACTGCATCAGCTATATAATCCTTACGGGTTTTGTTTGATTCCACGATTGCGGACATCATGTTCTGAGGAACATCCTGATAGTTGGCAAGGAGTTGTTTGGTATCTTTCGGAAGGCAGTAACCGCCATAACCGAATGAAGGATTATTATAATGTATCCCACCGAAGGAGGAATTTCGTGGCCATTTATCCAAACTTTTACCAGACCCTGCTGCCCTGCCCCATCGTGGAGCTGCGGGGCTACCTTTCTGCCTGCGGGCTGAAGGGGCGGCTGTATGCCTACCTGGACTTTGACGGCCCCACCGGCACGTCCCGCGATGCGCTGGCCGAAGGGATGCTGGCCCTTGCGGCAGAGAAGCACGCACTGGCCCCCGGCCAGCCCATCATTGAGGCTTCCACCGGTGCCTTTGCGGCGGCACTGACTCTGGCCAGCCGCACCGCCGGGCACCCCATCGTGATCGCCATGCCGGAGGATGCCCCGGCCCTGCGGCAGGAGTATCTGCTCCGCCTCGGTGCCCAGATTTTGCACTCCCCGGCCCGGAACGGTCTGGCCGGTGCGCGGGCGCTGGCCGAGAGCAAGGCTGCGGAGAACGGCTGGTACTATATGAACTGGCTCGCCAACGACAACAACCCCGAATACCACCGCCGCGTCACCGGCCCCGCCATCGCCAAAGCCATCGCGCGGGAGGGCAGGAGCCTAGTGGACAGCGTCGTGGTCAGCGTAGGCAGCGCAGGCACCATCACCGGCGTGGGCGAAACGCTCAAAGCCTGGACGAACGACGTCCGGATGGTGGCGGTCGAGCCGTTTGAGAGCCAGGCCCTCAGCGGCGGGTTCACGGGCGGCCACGGCATCCCGGAGATGGGCTTCGGCTTCATCCCAAAAAATTACAATGCCTATGTGGTGGACAACGTCGCCGCCGTCACCCGTGCCGACGCCGCCCGCGCCGCACAGAAGGTCCTCGTCACCGATGCCATCCCCGCTTCGCTCAGCGCCGGTGCCGCCCTCCACGCCGCCGCGCAGCTGCTGGCCAAGGGCACCAGCCGTTCGGCCCTCGTCATCCTCAGCGGACGGCAGAACCTGAATTTTTGATTCCAACAGAAAAGAGCATCTACCATGACAAAAGATATGACCACCGGCAGCATCACACCGCTGCTGGTGAACTTCACCATTCCCCTCGTGCTGGGCAACCTGTTTCAGCTCACCTACAACGCGGTGGACAGCATCATCGTGGGCAAGTTCGTCGGCGAAGACGCCCTGGCCGCCGTCGGCACCTCCAACCCGCTGATGACGCTGGCCATCCTCTTCATCAACGGCATGTGCCTGGGGGCAGGCATCCTCGTCAGCACCGCGTTCGGTGCAGGCGACAACAAGCTCGTGGAGCGCCAGGTCTCCACCACCGCCATCGCGGGCACCGTGTTCTCGCTGGCCTTCTCGCTGGTCTGCATCCTGCTGGCGAATCCCCTGCTGCGGCTGCTCCAGGTCCCGGAAGAGATCCTTCCCATCGCGGTGAACTACCTGCGCATCGTCTTTGCAGGCCTCATCTTCACCTTCTTCTACAACTTCCTCGCCGCCACCATGCGCGCTTTGGGCGACAGCAAAAGCGCCCTCTACTTTCTGATGGTCAGTTCGGTGCTGAACATCGCGGGCGACCTGTTCTTTGTTGAGGTTCTGGGCTGGGGCTCGGAAGGCTGTGCGCTTTCCACCGTCCTCAGCGAAGCTGCCTGCTGTGCGCTCTGCCTCGTCTACATCCGCTGGAAGATCCCCGTCCTGCAGCTTGGCCGCCGCTGGCTCGTTTTTGACAGCTCCCTGCTGAAAAAGACCGTCAGCTACGGCTGGGCCAGCGCCATGCAGCAGGCCACGGTCCAGCTGGGCAAGATCGCGGTGCAGGCCATCGTCAACACGATGGGCGTCAACGCCATGGCCGCGTTCACTGCGTCCAGCCGCATCGACGATTTCGCCTATATCCCCCAGCAGAACATCGGCCACGCCGCCACCACCCTGATGGCCCAGAACCGCGGTGCCGGGAAAAAGGACCGCGTCCGCAAGGGCTTCTTCTGCGGCCTGAAGATCGAAGCCGTCTACGCCGTCTGCATCACGGTCCTCTGCTACTTCTGCGCCGAACCCATCATCCGCCTCTTCGCAGACCAACCCGAAGTCGTGGAGCTGGGCGTCCGCTTTCTGCGGCTCGTCTCCCTGTTCTACCTGATGCCTGCCCTCACCAACGGCGTGCAGGGCGGCTTCCGCGGCCTGGGCGACCTGAAGATCACCCTCAACAGCAGTATGCTCAACATGGCAGGCCGTGTGGCCGCTGCCGCCGTTTTCGTCCTCATCCTTCACATGGACATCGAGGCGCTGCCCTACAGCTACGCCGTTGGCTGGGTCCTCATGCTCCTCTACGAAGTGCCCGCCCTCGTGCGCTGCCTGAAGGACGGGACGTTGTAAAACCAGACCCTTTTCCGGACGCTAAAAAGGGAGGCCTCCTTCGCAGGAAGCCTCCCTTTTGGTTTGCGTTTGATCAGCCGCGCTTTGCCAGCAGAGCCTCGATCTTCTTGATGGGGTCAATGATGCTGGAAACGGACATGTCGTGGTTCAGCGCTACCACGAAGTAGGCAGCATACTTGGAAACATCGACATCGACGTACCAGTCGCGGGTCAGCAGCTCCGGCAGACGGTAGGTCAGGTTGGTGCCCACCACGTAGTCCAGCGTGCCGTCCGCCACGGCCTGGTCGAACTTTGCCAGACCGCTGGTAAACAGCGGGAAGGTGGCGTTGGCGATGATGCGGCCAGCACCGCGCTTCTTCAGGTTGCCGGCAACTTCCAGCATGCTCTCGCCGGAAGCGATGATGTCGTCCGCGATGAAGACGGTCTTGCCTTCCACGGAATCGCCCAGATACTCGTGGGCCACGATGGGGTTGCGGCCGTTCACGACGCGGGTATAGTCACGGCGCTTGTAGAACATGCCCAGGTTGCAGCCCAGCACACTGGAGAAGTACATGTTGCGGCTCATTGCGCCTTCGTCGGGGCTGACCACGATGAACTTCTCCTTGTCGAAGCTGATCTCCGGGTTCTTCTTCAGCAGGCTCTTGAGGACCTGATAGGTCGGCATCGCGTTGTCGAAGCTGAGCAGGGGCACGGCGTTCTGGACGCGGGGGTCGTGTGCATCAAAGGTGATGATGTTCTTCACGCCCATGGTCTGCAGCTCCTGCAGGGCCACAGCGCAGTCCAGGCTCTCGCGGACGACGCGGCGATGCTGGCGGCCGCCGTACAGGCTGGGCATGATGACCGACACGCGGTGTGCCTTGCCGGCCACGGCCTGGATGAGGCGCTTCAGGTTTGCGAAATGGTCGTCGGGAGAGAGGTGGTTCTCGTAGCCGAACAGGTTGTAGGTCACGCTGTAGTTGCCCGGATCGACAACGATGAAGATATCGTCGCCGCGGACGGACTCCTTGACCAGGCCCTTTGCGTCGCCGCTCTGGAAGCGGGGGCACTCGCAGGGGATGATGAAGCTATCCTTCTCCACACCGGCAGACTTTGCCCACTCGACAAGGTGTCTGTCGATGAGGGCGGTCAGCTCCTCTGCACCGGGGCAGGCCAGCAGACGCAGATCTGCAACGCTGGGCTCCTGAAAAAATGCCATCGGGTTAACTTCGTTAGACATTGTTACAACTCCTTCATGTTCCTTAAACCAAGCCGACAACAGGACTGCTGAAGTCCATATCTATTTCTATTTTATCACAAAATCTCCGTTTCGACACCCAAAAATTCCCCCATAAGCGGATTTTCTGCGCCTTGCACATCTGTTATTCCAAAATCCGTAGGACTCTGTGAGTTTTTTACAAAAACCACAGTTTTTTCATACAAACCCGCCTTCTTCGACACAAAAAATGGTCCGGGGCCTCTCCCAGCGGAAAGGTCCCGGACCGTTTTTTCAGTTTCTTATGCCGATCACAGCGCTGCCACAGCAGCCTTCAGTTCATCCACGCGGTCGGTGTTCTCCCACTTCACGCCCAGATCCTCGCGGCCCATGTGGCCGTAGGCGGCCAGCTTGCGGTAGATGGGCTTGCGCAGGTCGAGGTCGCGAATGATGGCGGCGGGGGTCAGGTCAAAGACCTTCTCCACAGCCTGCTCGATCTTGTCGTCGGCGACCTTGCCGGTGCCGAAGGTATCCACCATGATGGAGACCGGCTTTGCCACGCCGATGGCATACGCCACCTGCACCTCGCACTTGCTGGCCAGACCGGCAGCCACGATGTTCTTGGCCACCCAGCGGGTCGCATACGCAGCGCTGCGGTCCACCTTGCTGGGGTCCTTGCCGGAGAATGCGCCGCCGCCGTGGCGGGAATAGCCGCCGTAGGTATCGACGATGATCTTACGGCCGGTCAGGCCGGTATCGCCCTGAGGGCCGCCCACGACGAAGCGGCCGGTCGGGTTGATGTAGTATTTGGTGTTCTCGTCCAGCAGCTCTGCGGGGATGGTGGCCTTGATGACCTTTTCCATCACGTCGGCGCGCAGCTGCTCCATGCTGACGGAGTCGCTGTGCTGGCTGGAGATGACCACGGCATCCACGCGGAACGGCTTTCCGTCCTCATCGTACTCCACGGTGACCTGGCTCTTGCCGTCCGGGCGCAGATAGTCCAGCTCGCCGTTCTTGCGCACCTCGGTCAGGCGCTTGGCCAGCTTGTGGGCCAGCGAGATGGGCATAGGCATCAGCTCCGGGGTCTCGTCACAGGCATAACCGAACATCATGCCCTGGTCACCTGCACCGCCGACCTGATCGTTGGTGCCAAGGGCGATGTCGGGGCTTTGGCCGTCGATGTTGGAGATGACAGCGCAGGTGTCGGCGTCAAAGCCGTACTTTGCGCGGGTGTAGCCGATCTCAGAGACGACCTCGCGGACGATCTTCTGGAAATCGACGTAGCAGTTGGTGGTGATCTCGCCCATGATGTGCACCAGGCCGGTGGAAGCACAGGTCTCGCAGGCCACGCGGGCGTCGGGGTCGTTGGTCAGGATCTCGTCCAGGATCGCGTCGGAGATCTGGTCGCAGATCTTGTCGGGATGTCCTTCGGTAACGGACTCAGAAGTAAACAGATGTCTTGCCATAAAAGTTGTCCTCCATAAAATGTGGTGATCCATTCACAGCTTCCTACACGGCATCAAGATTTTTTGCGCAAACAAAAGCGCTCAGAACCGAAGCTCTGAGCGTTGCACTCTTATCTTTCGGTTTCCCGCAGGATTTGGCACCTTATGCTCTCGCACAGGTTGTCGGGCTTCACAGGGCCTGTCCCCTCAGCCGCTCTTGATAAGTCGGTATTCAGTTGTTTTCTGCGTAATATCTTATCATCTCTTCGTCGAAATGTCAAGAACAGTCCGACTCTTTTTATACAACATTCCAAAATTGATTAAGAAGACCGGTTTGAACAGCAAAAGCACAGCGTTCGCTGTGCTTTTGTTGAAAAAACTCAGTAACCCTTTGCCTGTTCGCCGTTCAGCAGCTTGACCGCGCGGGAAGTGCCCAGACGGTCCGCGCCCAGCGCGAGGAACTTTTCCATATCGTCCACGGTGGAAATGCCGCCGGCAGCCTTGACCTTGCAGCGGCCATGCACACCCTTGACCATCAGTTCCACGTCGTGGAAGGTCGCGCCTGCGGTGGAGAAGCCGGTGCTGGTCTTGATATAGTCCGCCCCCGCCTCACAGACGATGTCGCACATTTTCTCCTTTTCCTCATCGGTCAGCAGGCAGGTCTCGATGATGACCTTGAGCACCTTGTCGCCCACGGCCTGCTTGACGGCGCGGATGTCCTCGCGGACGGCGTCGTACTCCTTGTTCTTCAGGCGGCCGATGTTGATGACCATGTCCACCTCGGACGCGCCGTTCTCGATGGCTTTCTTTGCCTCAAATGCCTTGGACTCGGTGTCCATAGCCCCCAGAGGGAAGCCGACGACGCAGCACACCGGGATGCGGCCCGCCAGATACTCCACGGCCTGTTTCACATAGCAGGTGTTGATGCAGATGGAAGCCGTGTGATTTTCCACGGCCTCGTCGCAGATGACCTGAATCTGCGGCCAAGTGGCCTCCGGCTTGAGCAGAGTGTGATCCACATGGGAGAGAATTTCTTCACGAGTCATGTTTGTTTCTCCTTTTTACTTGCTGGCACGGCGCACCTTTGCCATGCCGACAGCACTCAGGGCAATTGCAGTTGCAGAGACCGTTGCACCAATGATGCCCAGCACCAGGCCGGAAACCAGAAATGCAAAACCTTTCAGACCACGCTTCATAAAACCGTACCTCCTAAATGTTTTGATTGGTAGAACCTTACTTTTTCTTAAAAATGATCAACTTGCTGAACACATAGTTCAGCACGATCACCAGTACATTGGAAAAGATCTTCACGGCAAGGCCCCACAGTGCCTGCGCATTGTAGCGGCTGGTAACGAAGATTGCCGTGGGGCCGTCTGCACCGCCGATGACGGCAATAGCGGCAGAGCCATCCGTGACCCCCGCCGGTGTGCCTGCATAGGAGGCTGCCATCTGGATGGCCGTATCCGGGCCAAGCCAGTGGGCCACCACGCTCAGCACCCCCTGCATCAGCTCGTCCATCAGCGCTGCACCCTGCGCAGCCAGCAGATTGCCCAGCACCAGCATAATTGCAGTGTCCAGCAACATTGTACCCAGACGACAGGTGACGAATGCACCAAATTCCCTCGCCATGGCCTTGCCCTGCGTTTTGCTGCGGAACACAAAGGCGCGGTTGGTGCAGTAGGCAAACAGGATGCAGATGATGTTATCCAGCACATTGCCCCAGCTGTTGGCAGCTGTGTAGCCGAACAGCTTGTTGAACAGCGCATACAGCACAATGTTCAGCAGGGTGGTCAGCACACCAAAGATGAGATAGGAAAGCACTTCCCAGTGCTTTTTGATCCAGTGTATCATAAAACTCACGTTTCCTCAACCGCAGGGCCTGCCTGCAAGGGGATAAAAAACAGCCCCGCCGCCGTTATCCCGGCAACGGGGCTGTTGATCGCATTGTGTCAGGCGTTTGCCTTCACGATGGGCTGATTACTCAGCGTCCTCGTTCAGCAGAGCCTTCATGGACAGGCTGATGCGCTTCTTGTCGAAGTCGACATCCAGCAGCTTCACATCGACCATATCGCCGACCTTCAGTGCGTCGGAGACCTTCTCAACGCGGTCATTGCTGATCTCGCTGATGTGGACCAGACCGTCAACACCCGGCAGGATGCGGACGAAAGCACCGAACTTGGTCAGAGACACGACCGGAGCATGGAAGGTGCTGCCGATGGGGTAGTTGTTCTTCAGCTGCTCCCAGGGGTTGTCCTCAGCCTTCTTGTAGCCCAGAGAGACCTTGTGGTTCTCACGGTCGATATCCTTCACATACACCTCAATGGTGTCGCCGACAGAGACGACCTCAGAGGGATGCTTGATGCGGTTCCAGCTCAGCTCGCTGATGTGGCACAGGCCGTCCACACCGCCGATATCGACGAATGCACCGTAAGAGGTCAGGCTCTTGACAACGCCGGTGTAGCTCTTGCCCACTTCGACATTTGCCCAGAACTCCTCACGCTTTGCCTTGTTCTGCTCAGCGGTGACCTTATTGATGCTGCCGACAATCTTGCGGCCGGAGCACTCGGTGACGACCAGCTGAACGTGCTGGCCGACCAGAGCAGTGTAGTCCTCGTCGCGGCGCATCGTGGCCTGAGAACGGGGGACGAACACCTTGACGCCCTTGACGTTGACGACAACGCCGCCCTTGTTGAACTCGGTGACATCGCCCTCGACGACTTCACCGGATTCTGCTGCCTTGGCGATCTCTTCCATGCCCTTGCGAGATGCGAGCTTCTTGCGGGAGAGCTGGATGACGCCGTCCTGGTCCATAACCTTCTCGACGATGAGGTCCAGCTCATCGCCAACCTTCACCAGGTCTTCGACCTTGGCGGAGGAATCATCGGTCAGCTCGCTCAGCTTGACAAAGCCGGTCTGCTTCGCACCGATATCCACCTGGATCTCGTTGGCAGAGATGCTGGTCACGATTCCTTTCACAATACTGCCTGCATGAACACGCTTTTCCTCGGATGCGTTCAGCATCTCCTCAAAGCTCATGCTGTCATTGATTTCTGCGCTCATACTGTTAAGTACCTCCTCAATAATAGACGATGGCGTTGAAGCCCCTGCTGTGACGCCCGCCGTTTTAACATTCGCAAACCATTCAGGCCGAAGTTCGCTCGCTGTCTCGACCGTTACGGCTCGCGTGTGCTTTGCGGCGACCTGTACCAGCTTTTGGGTATTGGAAGAATGATGACCGCCAATGACAACAATGATGTCGCATTGCTGGCTGAGGTCTTCCGCTTCCTGTTGCCTCGCCCACGTCGCATTACATATTGTATCAAAAATTCGGGCGTTTGTATAGGCTTTTTTGAGAAACTCCGAACTTTCTTGCCATTTTGTTACCTGAAATGTGGTCTGTGCAACCGCAAAAATGGGTTTTGAGGGGTCCGAAGGGCCTTTCCAGGCCTTCAACTCGTCCAGATCACTGAACACAAATACCTCTCCCCCGGTATGTCCGACGATGCCCTGCACCTCCGGATGGGTCTTGTCGCCTGCCACCAGCAGCACCGCGCCCTCGGCCTCGGCCCTGGCGGCGATGTTCTGGATCTTCTTCACAAAGGGGCAGGTCGCGTCGTGGTAGACCAGGGCGCGCTGCTCCAGCGTGTCGTAGATGCTGCGGGGCACACCGTGACTGCGGATGATGACTTCGTACCCGGTGGGGATGTCATCCACCGTGTCGGCCACCAGCGCCCCCCGGCGCTCCATATCGGCCACAGCCTGCGGGTTGTGGATGAGCGGCCCCAGCGTTGCCACCTTGTGGCCCCCATCCAGCAGGTTATACGTCAGCTCCACCGCCCGGTTCACACCGAAGCAGAAGCCCGCCGTCTTCGCCAAACGAATCTCCATGTTATCCTCCTGTCTTGATCGGCTTCACTCACGGTCGACCCAAATCTTCCCATGCGTCCAGAAGCGCCTGCTTGTTGGCCCGCAGGGTCTTCAGGTCGCGGCGGCTCTCCATGGCGAACTGTGCGGCGGGCATCGGCTCGCCGTAGACGACCTTCACCTTGCAGAACAGCTTCATCCTGCCGTCCGGTGTGTCATAAAGGATGCGCACCGGCACCACGTCCACCGCCGCCTGCGCCGCGATGACGAACAGGCCGCTCTTGGGCTGCAGGAGCTTCCCCTCTTTTTCGCGGGTGCCCTCCGGGAAGATGAGCAGTGTGCCGCCGTTCCGGCAGGCCTCCACCGTCTGGTCGATCGCGTCCAGCTCTTCGCGAGTGCCACGCACACACAGCGCCCCCATCCAGCGGAAAAACCAGGTCAGCAGCACGTTGATCTCAAACAGTTCCTTCTTGGCAAAGACCACCATCCGCCGCCCCCAGAACCGGGTGATGACCACGAACACCGGGTCGATGGCGGAAACATGGTTCGGTGCGATGATGCAGCCGCTCGTCCGGACTTTCTTCAGATTCTCCCGGCCGATGCACTCCACCCGGAACCCGATGTGGAACACGATCCACGCCAGCGGGAGCAAAATATAATAGAGTACCATTGCGCTCCTCTCAGACCTTGGATGCGATGATCTGTTTCATGGCATCCAGGCTCTGCTCAAAGTTGAGCTCAGAGGTGTCCAGCAGAACGGCGTCGTCGGCCTGCTTCAGCGGGGCAGCCTCGCGGTGGGTGTCCTGATAATCGCGCTGCTTCACATCTTCCAGCACCTTTTCAAAGGAGATGTCCACGCCCTTCTCCTGATACTCCTTCCAGCGGCGTCTGGCGCGGGCCTCCGGGGCAGCGGTCAGGAAGATCTTCACGGTCGCATGGGGCAGCACCACCGTGCCGATGTCGCGGCCGTCCATCAGAACGTTCTGGGTCCGGGTCATATCGCGCTGCTGGTCCAGCAAAAAGGCGCGGACTGCCGGGTTGGCCCCCACAGCCGAAGCCGCCATGCCCACCTCATCGGTGCGGATGAGCCGACTGACGTCCTCCCCGTTCAGGTAGATGTGCTGTTCGCCGTCCACCGAATCCAGCCGCAGCGAGATCTCCGGCAGCAGTGCGTTGACGGCCTCGTTGTCCTTGGGGTCTTTGCCCTCGCGAATTGCCTACATTCCGATAGTGGGGACCATCACACCGGTATCCACATAAATGTAGCCCAGCTCAGCCGCCAGACGGCGCGCCAGCGTGGATTTGCCCGCACCTGCAGGCCCATCGATCGCAACAGAAATCATGTGTATGTCTCCTTATCTATAAATTATTTGCAAAGCTCTGTGCCGTGCAGAACGCGATCTGCAAATTGTAGCCGCCGGTGTAGGCGTCCACGTCCAGCACCTCGCCTGCAAAATAGAGGCCCAGCGCCTTTTTGCTCTGCATGGTCTTGGGGTCAACCTCCCGCACCGACACGCCGCCCGACGTGATGACCGCATGGGCCAGGTCGCCGCGGGCATCAATGGGCACCTTCCAGTGCTTGCACAGCTGCACCAGCTCCCGCTTCTGCTCGCGGGTGATCTGGTTGGCTCTGGTGGCCGGGTCGATGCCCCAGCGGGCCACCATGACCGGCTGCATGCTGGACGGCAGCAGCTTGACCAGCGCCCCCTGCGCCGCGTGGTTCGCCAACAGGGCAAAATCGCGGGTGATGCGGTCGTAGAGCTGCTCCTCGCTCAGGGCGGGCTTCAGGTCGATCTCCGCATGGTAGCGGTGCTTTTTCATGTCGCCGAGGTGGCTGGATGCGCTCAGCGTCAGCGGGCCGCTGATGCCGAAGTGGGTGAACAGCATCTCACCCTGCTCGTCGAAGATGGCCTTGCCGTCCTCAAACAGGGTCAGCGTCACATTTTTCAGGGCCAGCCCCATCATCTTCTTGCAGTCCGGGTCATGGCTGACCAGACTCACCAGGCTGGGCACCGGCTCCACGATGGTGTGCCCGGCCTGCTCGGCCAGTTTGTAGCCGTCGCCGGTGGAGCCGGTCGTCGGGTAGCTCAGGCCGCCCGTGGCCACCAGCACGGCGTCGGCGCGGTACTCTCTGCCGGAGGTTCCCCGCACCCCGACGCAGCGGCAGGCCGCACCGGGCTTTTTCTTTTTGGGGTGGCGCGGGTTCTCCGGCACCGCAGGGGCAGCCTCCTCAGCCGGGGCCAGCGGCTCCAGCAGCAGTTTTTGGGCCCCGTCGCGGACGATGCGGGCCTCCTCGGCGTAGCGCAGCAGCGCCTGACGGATCTCCTCGGCCCGGTCTGACACCGGGAACACCCGGCGGCCCCGCTCGACCTTCAGTTCCACGCCCAGCCCCTCAAACAGCTCCATCGTTCTGGCTGGCGGGAACGCCCCCAGCGAGGAGAACAGGAAGCGCGGATTGGTCCGCACATGGCGCAGGAACTCCTCCGCTGTGCAGTCGTTGGTCACGTTGCAGCGGCCCTTGCCGGTGACGAGGATCTTCTGGCCGGGCTTTTCCATGTGCTCCAGCACCGTCACCTCGTGCCCCTGCCGCACAGCGGCACCCGCCGCCATCAGCCCGGCCGCACCGCCGCCCACGATCAACACCTTTGCCATCCTGCTTCCTCCTGTGTTCACGCTCTGTCGAAACTTGTTCTATTGTATCATACCAGAATCGGCTTCCAAATGCAATCGCTTCCCGGCCCGGAACTGCTGGAAATCCCCACACAAAAAAGCCCGCCGGGGGCTTTTTCCCTCCGGCGGGCCGCTGATTCAGTTCCTGCACGCTGCGGGGTCCAGATAGCTGTCGCCCTGCTTCACTTCCAGATGCAGGTGGCTCTCCTCGGCGCACTCGCAGCTCACGCTGCCCACGGTGCCGAGCACCTGCCCGGCCGACACGGTGTCGCCTTCCTTCACCTTGGGGCTGGCCACACCGCAGAGCCGCCAGACACGGCCCGCGCTGTCCTTCACGGCCACGACCGGCCCCCAGCTGCCATCGGCACCAGCGAGCACCACGCTGCCGTCCACCGGGGAAGGAACTGCTTCGCCTTCGCGGGCTGCATAGTCGATGCCGTTGTGGGTGCGCCAGTCGCCCAGCGTCTTGTTGTACACCAGCTCATCGCCGCTGTAGGCGTTCAACACTCTGCCAAAGATGGGCTGCGTGGAAGCAGGCGCTGCCGAACTGCTGGCAGGCGAGGATGCGCCTTGCAAGGCGGAGGGTTCGCGCACCGAACCAGAGCCAGACGCCTGCCCAGACGAGGCAGCAGACGACGCTGAAGACCCGGCTTTGGGGGCCGGGTCGGCCTTGGGGACATTGGCCACACTGTTTGCGGCGGGCGTAGTAGGCTGCTGCCATTCGGGATATTCCTCCTCCGGGATGATCGTCAGGTCTTCGTCGATGCCGGGCAAGGTCGAAGTGCTGTCCGGCTCGTTCAGGCCGTCAAGGTTCTCCTTCAGCTCGTCCCGGACGGTGCGCACGGCCCAGACGCCCGCCGCAGCCGCGGCCACCAGACAGGCCAGCAGCGCCAGCGCAAACCCCTTGTCCCGCAGAAATCTTTTGAGTTGTTCCATGGTTCGTTACTCCAATCATCGTTTGTGTACGGTCCAAATTCTGATTGTAGTGTGCGATGGCTGCGCAGGGTTTATTCAGTTGTTCCTATAAAAAATAAGGGATGTGCCCACTGGGCACATCCCTTATTTTTTAGGATCGTCAGCTGCGGCGGCGGTTGTTACCCAGCAGACGGACGACATACAGGAAGATGTTGATGAAGTCCAGATACAGGGTCAGCGCACCGTAGATGGAAGCTTTTTCCGCCATTTCGGCGTCGGCAGCGTAGTAGCTGTACATCTGCTGCAGCTTCTGGGTATCGTAGGCGGTCAGCAGCATAAAGACCACCAGGCCGATGCCGCAGTAGAGCACCGAGCCGCCAAAACCGAAGCCGAACAGCATCCCGACAAAGCCGGTGATGAGCATGGCCACCAGTGCCATCATCAGGCGGGGGCCCCAGCCGGTCAGGTCTTTATGGGTGGTGGTGCCGTAGACGGCCATCAGGCCGAAGTACAGCGCCGTGGAAAGAAAGGCTAAGATCAGCGTCCCCACTGAGAAGGCGAGGAAGTAGTAGCTGAGCACCATGCCGTTGAGCAGCGCGTACCCGAAGAAGGTCGCCCTTGCCCCCTGCACCGACATGGTCTGTACACGAGAGCTGAGCACGAACACGAGGGCCAGCTCAGCGATGGTGAGCACAAGGTAAAGCGAATCGACCAGATACAGCAGCGGAGTTGTCGCGGTGATATAGGCCATTGCAAAGGTGATGAGCAGCCCGCTGGCCATCCAGCGGTAAGTGCGGGTCATATAGTCCGATGCGCTCATCGTAGGCTCCGCATAGCCGCGGTCATAATTTCTGTAATCCATGGTAAGGTCCTCCCATCTTGTTCCGGAGCCTTGCCCCGGTCTACGAAATATAGTATACTGCATAGAAATGAACGTTTCATGAAAAAGGCTGTGATATTTCGTGTCTCTTGGACTTTATCTCCACATTCCCTACTGTTTTTCCAAATGCCGGTACTGCGATTTCTATTCTGCACCCGGCCAGCGGGGCGTCCCCTCGGCATACGTGGACGCCCTGCTGCGGGAGCTGCACCGCTTTTCGCCGGATGCCCCGCTCCGCCCGGACACCCTCTATTTCGGCGGCGGCACCCCCAGCCTGCTGGCCCCGGAGGATGCCGCCCGGCTGATTGCGGCAGCGTCTCCCCTCCCCGGTGCCGAGGTCACGCTGGAAGCCAACCCGGAAACGGTCACCGAGGCATCGCTCTGCGCCTTCCGGGAAGCCGGCATCAACCGCATCTCCTTCGGCGTCCAGTCCGCGCGGGACAGCCAGCTAAAAACGCTGGGCCGCCCCCACACGGCCCGGCAGGCGCGGGCGGCATTCGCAGCCGCGCGGCGGGCAGGCTTCGAGAACATCAGCGGCGACATCATGCTGGCCCTGCCCCATTATACGCAGGCGGAGTTCGACGAGACGCTGGAACTGATCGAAAGCGGCGGTGCCGCCCACATCTCGGCCTATCTGCTCAAGATCGAGCCGGACTCCGCGTTTGGCCGGCATCCGCCGGAGGGGCTGCCCTCCCCGGACGAAGCGGCGGACTTTTATCTCTACGCCGTCGAGCAGCTGGAACACCACGGCTACCAGCAGTACGAGATCTCCAACTTTGCAAAGCCCGGCTATGAGGGGAAGCACAACCTCATCTATTGGGACTGCGGGGACTACCTCGGCCTCGGCCCGGCGGCGCACTCCTGCATGGGCGGCAGGCGGTTCTATTACCCCGCCGACACCGAAGCCTTTCTTCACGACACTGCCGCTCCCGTTCTGGACGGCGGCTGCGGCGCAGAAGATTATCTGATTCTGCAATTGCGCCTGCGCAAGGGGCTGGACCTGGCGGAGTACAAGGTCCGCTTCGGGAAGGAATTTTCCACGTCGCAGCTGGCCTTTGTCAAAAACTGCGTCAAGAACGGCTATGCGTCCTTCGACGGCCGCACTCTCGCGCTGACCCCCGCCGGGCTGATCGTGCAGAACAGCATCCTGGCAGAATTGTTATAATTCCATCACCCGCCACCCCAGCTCCTGAATGGCCTCCTGATCGTGGGTGGCCAGCAGAACGACCTTTTCGCCGCAGCGCTCCTTCAGCAGCGCTGCGGCTTTTTTCATGGTGTCGGGGTCCATGCCGGTGAACGGCTCGTCCAGCAGCAGGGTGTCGCTCTCGGCCCAGAGTGCCCGCAGCAGGGCCGCACGGCGTTTCTGCCCGCCGGACAGCTTTCGTGCCGGGAGCGAGAGGGCGGCTTCATCCAATCCAATCTGTAAAAAGTCGTCGCGGATCTGCTTTCTGTATTTCGTTTTTCCCTCGGAGAGCACCAGTTCCACGTTCTGGATGGCACTCAGCTGGGGGCAGAGCCGGTCTTCCTGAAAGACAGCCCCCACCTTCCCCACGCCGGTCACGGTGCCGGAGGTGGGCGCTTCCAGCCCCATGAGGATGCGGAGCAGGGTCGTTTTGCCCCACCCGCTGGGTGCCCAGAGGATGACCGGGCCGGTAACGGTCAGGTCCAGCGCTTCGAAGAGCGTTTTTTCTCCGAAACGTTTTGTAAGATTCGAAATTTCCAGTTTGTATTGCATTTTACACACCCTCTTCCCCCAGCACACGGGCCACGGCTCTGTCCAGCAGGGCCAGGAACAGCTTTTCGAACACCGCGCTCAGCAGGATGATGACCAAAGTCCAGGCGAACAGCTCCCCGGTGGACAGGGTGATCTTGGCCCGGTACAGTGCATCGCCGATGCTGCCGTCGGGCAGGCCGATGACTTCCGCCGCTACGCCGCTCTTCCAGCAGATGCCCAGTGCCACGCTGCACCCCTGCCGGAACGCCGGCAGCACAGCCGGGAGCCAGATGGCCCGCAGCCGACGCCCCAGCGGGAGCCGGAACACCTTTGCCATCTCCAGCAGCTGCACATCCGCGCTCCCGATGCCGGTGCGCACCGCGCCGTAGAGCACCGGCAGCACCATCAGAAAACTGATGAGGATTGACAGCGAGCTTCCGCTGACCCACACCAGTGCCAGAATGATGAAGCTTGCCACCGGCGTCGCCTTCACCAGCTGCATCACCGGCGCGAGCAGGGCTTCCACCCACGCCCAGCGCCCGGCGGCCACGGCCAGCACCACACTGGACACCGCCCCCAGCCCGAAGCCCAGCAGGATGCGCCCGGCACTGAAACCAATGCGCTGCCAGAATTCTGCCTGGGGCAGCAGCTCCAGCAGGGTGCCCAGCGTCTGCACCGGCGACACCAGAAAGACCTCCTGCCCCACGGCCATGGCCGCAGCCTGCCAGACCGCCAGCCAGAACCCCGCCGCCGCCCACTTTGCCAGGCGGCTTTTTTTCGTTTGTTTCATTGCGCTCGTCCGCTCCTTCCCATTCCCTGTTTTTTCTTTTATAAGATAGCATATCATGTGATAGAATACAATTCTTCACCTTTCTTTTTCTTGACGTGAGGAGTTTTCGCTTCTATACTGTAAAGTAGTTCATCGGGCATCCCGCCCGGAAAGGAGACCCTCCCCCATGCAGAAGCTCCCCGTCAGGCAGCGCCTGCTCCTCGGTTTTACGCTGTTTTCGATGTTCTTCGGAGCCGGAAACCTGATCTTTCCGCCCCATCTCGGCGCACAGGCCGGTTCCAACTTCTGGCCTGCCTTTGCCGGGTTCGCCGTCAGCGCCATCGGCCTGCCCGTCGCAGGCGTAGTGGCCGTGGCCAGAGCGGGCGGGTTCGACCAGCTGGCCAGCCGGGTCCACCCGAAGTTTTCCCTCGTGTTCACCATTCTGGTCTATCTCTCCATCGGGCCATGCCTCGCCATCCCCCGCACGGCCAGCACCTCGTTCGAGATGCTGGTGCCTCTGGTGGGCGGCGGGCGCGGTCTGCAGCTGGGCTACTCCATCGTTTTCTTTGCGGCGGCGTTCCTCGTGGCACTCCATCCGGAAAAACTCACCGACCGGCTGGGCCGCGTCCTCTGCCCGGCCCTCATCGCGTTGATCTTCGTCCTGTTCGCGGGCTGTCTGCTCCACCCGGTGGCCGCGCAGTACGGCTTCCCTGCCGCCGCCTATGCCCGTCTACCTGCATTCGAAGGCATTCTGGGCGGCTACCAGACCATGGACGCCCTCGCGGGGCTGAACTTCGGGGCTGTCCTCGCACTCAACATCCAGGCCCTCGGCGTCACCGAGGAAAACGCCATCCGTCAGAGCACCATCCGGGCGGGCTTCCTCGCGGGCGGGCTGCTGCTGGTCATCTACGCCATGCTGGGCCATGTGGGCGCGCTGACCGGTGCCGCCGCGCCGGACTGCACCACCGGCGCCGAGGTTCTCTCTGCCCTTGCCAGCGCCCTGTTCGGCCGGGCCGGGCAGCTGCTTTTAGCGGCCATCTTCCTCATCGCCTGCTTCAACACCTGTGTGGGGCTCATCTCCTGCGTGGGGCAGTATTTCCACACCCTGCTCCCCCGCATCCCCTACCCGGCCCTCGCGGGCTTTTTCGCCGCCGCCAGTATGCTCATCTCCAACATCGGGCTGGCGGGCATCATCCGGCTGTCCACCCCGGTTCTGGGCGCACTGTATCCGGCAGCCATCGTGCTCATCGCGCTGTCGTTCCTGCCCCAAGCGTTCCAGAAGCGGAGCGTCTACGTCTGCACCGTCGCACTGACGGCCGTGCAGAGCGTTCTTGCGGCCCTGCCGTTCACCGCCGCCTTCGTCACCGCCCTGCCGCTGGGATCCTATGGCTTCGGCTGGGTCGTCCCGGCAGCGGCGGGGCTGCTGGTCGGGTTCCTGTTCCCATAAAAAAGTGCCGTGCGGCTG
>OGDC01000249.1_pt1 | contig 17531 bp, 14 predicted proteins | sample 1570331 | NCBI WGS metagenome assembly OGDC01 (sample SAMEA2582167, study PRJEB24529) | metagenome
TTATGCCCTTCTAGGGCTTACTCAAGCCACCGGCTCAGCCGGTGGTTTTGACTTGGGTAGCTTGAGCGAGCGACAACCACCAGCTCCGCTGGTTTGTATGGAAAAAGGCTGTCGCTCCCTGTTCAAAAAATCTTGCCTTTTCCCCAAAAAAGGCTTACAATAGCCTCGGCAAACCGAAAAGACAAAGAAACAATTTCGGAGGACAGAGCAATGGCTTGTACTACAATTTTAGTCGGCAAAAACGCATCATACGATGGCTCCACCATGGTCGCCCGCAACGACGATTCGGGTTCGGGGCATTTCACGGCCAAAAAGTTCGTGGTCGTGCAACCGGAGGAGCACCCGGCCGTCTATCGGTCGGTGATCTCCCATGTGGAGGTGCCGCTGCCCGGCCATGCGCTGCGGATGACGGCCATGCCCAACGCCGTGGAAGGCGAGGGCATCTGGGCGGCCGCGGGCGTCAATGCGGCCCATGTGGGCATGACGGCCACCGAGACCATCACGTCCAACCCGCGCGTTCTGGGCGCAGACCCGCTGGTGGTGTACCAGCCCGCCAAAGGGGAACGGCCGGAAGTGCCCGGCGGCATTGGCGAGGAGGACATCGTCTGCCTCGTGCTGCCCTATATCCGCTCGGCCCGCGAGGGCGTGGTGCGACTGGGCGAGCTGCTCCGGACGTACGGCACCTATGAGATGAACGGCATCGCGTTTCAGGATGTGAACGAGATCTGGTGGCTGGAGACCATCGGCGGCCACCACTGGATGGCCCGCCGTGTGCCGGACGACAGCTATGTCGTGATGCCCAACCAGCTCGGCATCGACAGCTTCGACTTTGCCGACGCCTGCGGCGCACAGGAAAACTACATGTGCTCGGAGGACCTGAAGGCCTTTGTGGACAAGTACCACCTCGACCTCTCGCTGGACGGCAGCTTCAACCCGCGCGATGCCTTCGGCAGCCACGACGACGCCGACCATGTGTATAACACACCGCGTGCCTGGTTCATGCTGCGGCATCTGAACCCTAACACCTGGGTCTGGGAAGGCCCCGATGCAGACTATACCCCGCATTCGGACGACCTGCCCTGGTGTATGGTCCCGGAGCGGAAGATCACACCGGAAGACGTGAAATACCTGCTGTCTTCGCACTATCAGGGCACCCCGTATGACCCGTATGCCGCCTATGGCGACCCGAAGAGCCGAGGTGCCTACCGTACGATCGGCATCAACCGCAACAGCTTCATGGCGCTGACCCAGATGCGCCCGGATCTGCCGGAGGAGTTCCGCACGGTGGAGTGGATCGCCTATGCGTCCAACGCCTTCAATACGATGGTGCCGTTCTATGCCAATGTGGACACTACCCCGGCATACCTCGCCTGCACCACCGGCGAAGTCTCCACCGAGAGCTTTTACTGGGTCAGCCGGATGATCGCCGCCATGGCCGATGCCGCTTACGGCAAGTCCATCTTCCATGTCGAGCGCTACGAGGAAGGCGTCCTCTCCGCCACACGCGCTCTGTTGAACGCCTACGACGAAAAACAGGCCCAGGAGGCCGACCCGGCCCGCCGTGCCGCCCTGCGCACGGAGGCCAACGAGGCCATCGCCAGAGAGCTGAAGGCCCGCGCTGCCGATACGCTGAACAAGGTCCTCTTTGAACTGAGCTGCACTATGAAGAATGCCTTCTCCCGCTCGGATGCCTGAGCGGACAAACAAATAAGGGAATAAAAGGGAGCGCCCCCGTGAACTGCACCCCATTTGTTAGACAGTATGGTATACTGTTTAGGAAATGGGGTGTTTTTGTATGCCAAAGGGAATACCACAAAAAAATATAGTGGGGAGTTCAAAATAAAAGTAGTGGAAACAATGTGTGCGGAACATTTAGCATTCGTAAACCAGACCATACAGCCGTAGCTGATGTGATGGACAAATGTTTTCAATAGAAAAAGACCAGAGCTTTCTGCGAGAAAACTCTGGCCTATGTAACAGTATGATTGGAAATGTGCATTTACGGACGGACTACTTCAGGCACAGGAACGCGGAGAAGTACAGCTGCTTACCCTTGCCGATATTTTTGAATAACACAAGAAACGCTCTTGTCGGTGTAAAACTGGCAGGAGCGTTTCTTGTGGATACCCCTGCGCCGGGTGTCTGCCGCTCACTTTTTCCGCGTGGCAATGTCCTGAAAGCAGAAATAGTCCGGTTGGTGGCGGGACTGGGTGTACTCGAACAGCATCCCGTCCGAGTTGAAGGTCTGGTTTACCACCACTGCCACGCAATCATAGCCGTCCATATCCAGCAGCTTTTCATCACGGGCAGTTGCGTGTTCCACCGTGATGCGCCGTTTGCTGGTGATGATCTGCATTCCGAGCACATTTTCAATAAAATCATAGATGGAATGGGATGCGATTTCCTCCGTCAGTCCGGGCACAAATTCCTTCAAAAAATAGTTGATGTCCAAAATCAGTGCTTTTCCGTCCAGATAACGCACACGCTGTACCGCCCACAATTCATCGCCCTCAGAAAATCCGCTTTCTGCGGCAAACTGTTCCGTTGCGATGATGGTCTCAAACTTCGTGACCTTCGTCACGGCGCGAAGGCGGTTGCGGCGGGCGGTTTCTTGAAACGTCTCGATGCCGCCGATGGTAAACGTCGTTTTGCACACCGGCTGGTAGATGACCCGGACACCACGTCCTTGCATGGCCTGCACATAGCCGTCTGCGGTCAGCTCGGCCAATGCGCGTCGAACTGTGTTGCGGGAGCAGGCGTATTCCTCTATTAAGGTATTCTCGCTGGGCAGCAGCGATTGATAGGGGTAATCCTGCGCCTCGATGCGTTTTTTGATGCTGTGATAAATGCCCTCATATTTTGCCTTTGGCATGGTGTGTACCTCGCAACTTGTTCAAACATTTACTTTAGTATACCGTCTTTTCGGCTAAATTTCAAGGGGGCAACTTGTGAGCAGTGCCGAAAATAGGCATTCTGCAATGCTTTTTTGCAAAAGCATATTGACTTGTATGAACAAGTCTGCTATTCTGTGGCTGTAAGGAGAACTTGTATGAACAAGTTCGAAGATGCCCGCTCCACCGGGCAAAAGGAGGAAAACATCATGGGTAAATACGAACAGGACGCGCGACGGCTGCTTGAGTACGTTGGCGGCAAGGAGAACATTGCGGCAGTATCCCACTGCGTATCGCGTATGCGATTTGTCCTCAACGATCCCGCCAAGGCGGACGTTGCCAAGATCGAGGCACTGAAATCCGCCAAGGGCACTTTCACCCAGGCGGGCCAGTTCCAGGTCATCATCGGCAATACGGTCAGCGATTTCTACAATGACTTCATTGCCGTCTCCGGCATCGACGGTGTCTCGAAGGACGCTGTCAAGAGCGCGGCCAAGCAGAACCAGAACGCATTGCAGAAGGTCATGAGCGTGCTTGCGGAGATTTTTGCCCCATTGATTCCCGCCATCATCACCGGCGGTTTGATTCTCGGCTTCCGCAACTGCATTGACAGCATCTACTTTTTTAATAACGGCACCCAGACGCTGTGCGACATCAGCCAGTTCTGGTCCGGTGTTGACAGCTTCCTGTGGCTGATTGGCGAAGCCATCTTCCATATGCTGCCGGTCTGCATCTGCTGGTCTGTCACAAAGAAAATGGGCACGACCCAAAGCCTGGGCATCGTCCTCGGCCTGACGCTCGTCTCCGGCCAGCTGCTCAACGCCTACGCCGTCGCGTCCACGGCAGCGGCGGACATCCCGAAATGGGATTTTGGCTTCTTCACCATCAACATGATTGGCTATCAGGCGCAGGTCATTCCCGCCATGCTGGCCGCGTTCACGCTGGTCTATCTAGAAAAATTCTTCCGCAAGATCTGCCCGCCGGTCATCTCGATGATCGTTGTGCCTTTCTGCTCGCTGGTGCTGTCCGTCATCATCGCCCACACTGTCCTTGGCCCCATCGGCTGGAAGATCGGCACCTTCATTTCTGACATCGTCTACGCCGGCATTTCCGGCTCCTTCCGCGTGGTCTTTGGCGCAATCTTCGGTTTTGTTTATGCCCCGCTGGTCATCACCGGCCTGCATCACATGTCCAACGCCATCGATATGCAGCTGATCGCCGACTTCGGCGGTACGATGCTGTGGCCCATGATCGCCCTTTCCAACATTGCACAGGGCTCCGCCGTGCTGGGCATGATCTACCTGCAGCGCAAGAATGCTGCCGCACAGGAAGTCAACGTTCCCTCCTGCATCTCCTGCTACCTCGGCGTTACCGAGCCCGCTATGTTCGGCGTCAACCTGAAATTCCACTTCCCGTTTATCTGCGGCATGATTGGATCTGCCATCGCAGCGGTCGTCTGTGTGGCAACTTCCACCACGGCCAACGCCATCGGTGTCGGCGGCATCCCTGGTATTTTGTCAATCCAGCCCGCCTATATGCTCAGCTTTGCGCTGTGCATGGCCATTGCCATCGTCGTCCCCTTTGTGCTGACCGTCATCGTCGGCAAGAAAAAAGGCGTTGCTTGATTTTGTGAGGTGTGTACCATGAATGATTTTAAAGATAAAGTTGTCTACCAAATTTACCCGAAATCCTTCATGGACTCGAACGGTGACGGCTTCGGCGATTTGAAGGGCGTCACCGCGAAACTGGACTACCTCGCCGACCTGGGCGTTGACTATCTCTGGCTGACGCCGTTCTTCCCCTCGCCCCAGCGCGACAACGGCTATGATGTGGCCGACTACCGTGCCATTGACCCGCGCTACGGCACGATGGAGGATCTGGAGGAGCTTATCCGCGAGGCGGACAGGCGCGGCATCGGCCTGATGCTGGACATGGTGTTCAACCACACCTCCACCGAGCATGAGTGGTTCAAAAAAGCACTGGCGGGCGACAAAAAGTACCAGGACTATTACATCTTCAAGGACGGCACGCCCGACTGCTACCCGACGAACTGGGTGTCGAAATTCGGCGGCCCGGCATGGCAGTATGTGCCGCAGCTGGGCAAGTGGTATCTGCACCTGTTCGATGTGACACAGGCAGACCTGAACTGGGAGAACCCGGCGGTGCGGGAAGAAATGGCCGACATCCTCCGTTTCTGGAAGGCGAAGGGAATCAAGGGATTCCGCTTTGATGTGGTCAATCTGATTTCCAAACCGGAAGTGTATGAGGACGACTTTGCGGGCGATGGCCGCCGCTTCTACACCGATGGCCGCAACGTCCACAAGTACCTGAAGGAGCTGGTCGCCGCGGGCGGCATCGACGGCATGGTGACGGTGGGCGAAATGTCCTCCACCTCGTTGGAAAACTGCATCGGATACACTGCTGCGGGCAACCATGAACTGTCTATGTGCTTCAACTTCCATCATCTGAAGGTGGACTACAAGAACGGCGACAAATGGGCACTGATGCCTGCCGACCATCTTGCCCTGAAAAAACTGTTCCAGACATGGCAGGAGGGGATGCAGGCCCACGGCGGCTGGAATGCGCTGTTCTGGTGCAACCACGACCAGCCCCGTGCGGTCAGCCGCTTTGGCAGCGACACGACCTACTGGAAGGAAAGCGCCGAGATGCTGGCGGTGGCCATCCACTTTATGCGCGGTACGCCGTATATCTATCAGGGCGAAGAATTGGGAATGACCAATGCGCACTTTACCTCCATTGATCAGTACCGGGATGTAGAAAGCCTGAATTACTACAACATCCTGCGCGGCGAGGGCAAGTCCGAGGCCGAAACGCTCGACATCATCGCCCAGCGCAGTCGCGACAACGGCCGCACCCCGATGCAGTGGGACGCGAGCGAGAACGCCGGGTTTACCACCGGTACGCCGTGGATCGGCATTGCCGACAACTACAAGGCCATCAACGCCGCTGCCCAAATGGATGCCCCGGATTCCATCCGCAGCTTTTACAAAACGCTGGTGGCCCTGCGCAAGAAAATGCCGGTCATCAGTGTGGGAAAAATCGAGTTCCTCTTCCCGGAAAATGCCGACCTGCTGGCCTACCGCCGCTATGGTGCGCCGGACGGAGAGGAGCTGCTGGTTCTCTGCAACCTGCGGGAGCGGGAAATTGCCAAGCCCCTGCCCGTAGGCTGGACCGATGCCGAGAAACTGCTGGGTAACTACCCCGACACCGCCGACACGCTGCGCCCCTATGAGTGCGTAGTGCTGAAAAAGTGAAGGCTGCCGTATTATCTTTTCGCTATTGGGAGTTGACCGTATCCTTTGCGATCGTAACCTCATAGTGAGCAAGACAAAAGCACTTTCCCTTATTTGCAATGCAAATATAAGGGAAAGTACTTTTTTGTAAGGGCAAAATTCCGCGTTTAAAGCTGTGCAAGACCTGCCGGGTGCCATTCGTCCCGGATGCCGATGTCGGCACAGACGATCTCACCGCAGAAGGGTGCGGAGCTTGGAGCTGTGTGCAGGGGCTTGCAGCTGTCAAACGTCACGGTCAGGTCTGCGCGGACGGCTCCCTCGGCGGCCTCACCCGTATCGGTGTTGATGCCGCTGGGCAGATCGACGGCCAGCACGAATGCGCCGCTTTCCCGCTGACGATTCATCAGCGCACAGGCAGCCAGCCTGGCCGGGCGATGGCTGCCGTGAAACCCGGTGCCATACAAAGCATCCATGACGGCGTCAAAGGGCTGTGCTGCCAGCGCTGCCGCATCGCGGCATTTGGTGACAGGCAGGTCTGCCAGGCGTGCATAACTTTATCCGAACTTCTCCGCCACTATGGCGTCGATGTCAGTGACAAGGGAATCAGTAAATGGGAAAAAGGATACACCACTCCCAGCATCTACCAACTGGTTGCAATCTGCCACGCATTGAACATCAAGGAAGGACCTTCCTACTTTACAAAGACCTTTCAGAAACCTGCCCTTCTAAATGCCATCGGGCAAAAAAGTCGCTGAGTACGAAATGGACTTGATTGCATCTCGGCGCTACTAGCCAGACACAGAAGAGCCTGCGGAAATCGATTATATAATGATGCCGGTGTCGGAGTTGTCAGTATCGGCAGGTCTAGGAGCTTTTCTTGAAGGTGAAATGTTTCAGCAGATACAGGTGCCTGCCAGTAGCGTTCCGGCAGGGACTGAGTCCGGGATATACGTTAGTGGTGATAGTATGGAGCCGCGTTATCATGACGGACAAATCGTATGGGTGAAGCGTTGCGAAGAACTTGAATGCGGGGATATCGGGATATTCGTATATGATGACTGTGGATATCTGAAAAAATACGATGAACATACCCCGGATAAAACCCAAGCAGAATTCCTTACCGACAGCTATGGCGTGGTGCACAATCAACCGGTTTTGGTTTCTCTTAACACCAAATATTCACCAATCCTTATATCTCCAGAGCAAAGATTCGAGATTGTCGGAAAAGTTTTGAACTAAAAAGATGGGAGGGAATTTCGTGGATACGATCAAGCGTATTCAGGATTTGATGCAAGCGCGTGATATGAATCTGTGTGTGTTGGCAAAGAAATGCGGAATATCGTATTCCACGATTCAAACAACTGCTCGTCGGGGAGGCCAGTTGAGCGTAGTAGGTCTTTATCCTAAAGAGTCTGGGACGTCCCGGGCTTCTTGCAAATCGTGAATCATCTTTGCCAGGGCCAGCGTAACCTCCGGCTGGCGGAACGAGATCTTCAGAAGTTCCATCACCTGATCATCGGTCAGTTCTCCAGGACAGACCAGAAAACTTTCCAGCATTCCCCCGCGCGTACAGAGACGATGGGTGCGGGCCTTGCAGGTTAACTCCGGTATCCGGTGCTCCAACATTTTCTCTTGGTGCTGGTAGTAAAGGATCATTCGGATTGCAATTACTGTATGAATATGCTATGATTACGTTGAAAACCGTTTGTGTTGGGTAGCTTGAGCGAGCGACAACCACCAGCTCCGCTGGTGGAGAAGAAAATGCTTTAGCTATAAGATTCGAGCGAAGCGAGATGACAAAGAAATTGTCATCTTAGAAGATGCACTTTGCAACATAGCTCGTTAGAGCGGCAGGGCAGGTAATGCAGATGAAAGATGCTTGCTCGTGGCCCCTTAAGGGGCTTTGCTAGTATTATGCCCTTCTAGGGCTTACTCAAGCCACCGGCTCAGCCGGTGGTTTTGACTTCAACTGATCAAACAGGGAGCGTATGAACAGCCATGAAGCGTTTGCAGGATATTGCAGATCAAGTTGGTGTAAGCCGGACAACAGTGTCCAATGTGCTGCACGGCAACACAAAAAAAGTTTCCAAGGAAATGATCCGGAAAATTTCGGAAATTCTGAACCAGGAGGGCTATGTCCCGAATACATCTTCCCGTGAGCTGACCCGCAAAGGGTCCTGCATCATTGGACTGGTGCTGGGCTACAGCTGTATCCACGGCATCCCTTCTCTGCGCGATACCTTTGTGGCAGAGTTTCTGTCTGGTGTAGAAGAGACAGCCCATCGAAACGGATATTATGTCATGCTGATCAATGGCCAGGACAAAAATACGGACCAGGTGGCAGAGATTGCCTCCCGATGGAATGTGGATGGTCTTGTCGTCCTGGGACTGGACGAAAAGAAATACAAGGAGCTGCGCAGGCAACTCAACAAATATATGGTCCTGATTGACACCTATCCCGAAGCGGAGTACCACTACGTCAACGTGGGGACTGATGATTTCGGCGGCGGCGCCATGATTGCAAAGTATCTGCTGGACAACGGGTACACCCAGGCCATCTTTGCCGCCGAGTGTGATACCGGCGCAGACCATTACCGCTGGAAAGGATTTCAGCATCAGATGCGCTCTGCCGGGATTGACTGCGGAGAAGAGCGCCATATTCTTCTCCCTGAGGATCTTTCTCTGCGCCGTGTCATGTACGGCCACTATTTGGATCGCTTTGTCCAGGCCGGGGCTGTGGCCCTGGCCTCTGACTATGATGCGGCGGAAGTGATGAATTATCTGCAGGACCACGGCATACAGGTGCCGGAGCAGGTCTCCGTCACCGGGTTTGACGACTGCATCTATGCAGAACTCATGCATCCCCCTCTGACGACAGTGCGTCAGAACGTCCCGGCCAAAGCAGAGGCCGCCGTGGAACTGCTGGTGCGTCTGATTCGGCAGGAACCGGTGGAGTGTAAAAATTACGTTCAGCCTGTTGAACTGATCCGCCGCAACTCGGTGTGCGAATCAACCCCCAACGCCGCGCCCTGGTCAAAAGATCTGCACAAAACCCACAAATAATTCTTGTGGTATTTATCAGTTTCGTAGGAAACGTTGCGCAAAACCCTTTTCAAATCCTCTTCGGTATTGTACAATGAGCTCGTCAAAAAGACACGCTGCGCAGCCTGTCAGAACGAGACATATACAAACTGGAAGAGGATTTATTTTTTGTATCCTGGATGGAGCAGACAAAAAACGAATTCCGGAAAATCTGACTGAACATCGTGGAGGATTTTATCATGAGAAAGATTTCGCGCAGATCATTTTTGAAGGCTGCCACCGTTGCCTGCGCACTCACCGCACTGACCGCCTGCGGAGGCGGCGATGAATCTGCCGCCGTTTCTGTGGCCAAGGACGAAAACGGAGCCTATGTGGACACCCTGACCATCACCCTGGGCCGTTTTGCGGAACCTTCTGCCGCTGCCCTGTTCCCGGAAGGCCAGACTTTTGAAGACAACGCCTACACCCGTTACATTGAATCCAAGCTCAACGTGGATCTGGTGGACAGCTTTGAAGCAGGCGGCGACGCTTTCACCAACCAGCTGGCCACCTGCGTCGCCTCGGGCGAACTGCCCGACATCATGACCGTCATCAGCTACGACACCTTTGTCGAGATGGTGAACAACGGCCTGACCTATGACATGACCGATGTGTACGAGGAGTACGCCTCTGACTACATCAAGAGCCTCTACGATTCCTACGACGGCCGCTGCCTGAGCATGGCAACCTTTGACGGCCGGCTGATGGGTATTCCTGGCACGAACCCCGACAACAGCGTCCCTGTCCTGTGCTGGATGCGCAAGGACTGGCTGGACAAGCTGGGCCTCAACCCCGACCCCGACGGCGACCTGTGCATCACGCTGGATGACATCGCCGCTGTGGCCAAGGCCTTTGTGGACGCCAATGCAGGCGGCGGCAACAGCACCGTGGGCATGGCTTTTTCCGGCAATGATATCGGCGATGCCATGTGCATCGCCAACGCCATGGGCGGCTACATCGACCGATGGATCGAAAACCCCGACGGCACCATGAACTGGTCCACCCTGGCGCCCGAAGTCAAAGCTGCCTGGGCCAAGATGAACGAGTGGTACGAGGAGGGCATCCTGGATCCCCAGTTCGGCACCCGCACCACCGATGACATCAACGCCATGATGATCAACAACGAGCTGGGCATCGTCTTTGGCGCATGGCATATCCCCGACTGGCGTCTGAGCAGCGTCAAGGCCCTGGTGCCGGAGGCCGAGTACATCGCCTATACGGTGGCCGATGACAACGGCATCGTCCACGCCTACCACGAAAACGCCGCCGAGCGGTTCCTGGTGGTCAGCAAGGACTGCAAGTATCCCCAGGTGGCAGTGGAAATGCTGAACATCCTCTATGACGATCTGGCCCGCGCCACCGCGGAAACCGCGCCGGAGGTCATCGCCTACATCAACGCCGGCGGACACAACGAGGGCCGTCCCTATTACATGGAAGTCCTGCCCTCCAACAATCCCTCCATTTACTACACCGAGCACATGGCCGTCATCAACGGCGAGATGACCCCTGAGGAAACCACCATTGCCGAGAACAGAGGCTCTTCCCAGGCCATTCTGGACTACCTGAAGGATCCCCAGAACGTCACTGAGGAAACCTTGGGCGGTTGGCACTTCTATGAGTCCCGCATCATCGGCCTGGGCGCATCCATCGATGCGCTGGAAAAGAACGGCAACGCCGAATGGATCACCCCCAAGTATCCCCCCACCACCCCCACCAGCGAGCAGAAAAAGGCAACCCTGGACAAGACCGAGCTGGAGGCCTATGTGGCAATCGTGACCGGCGCACAGCCCATCGATTACTTCGATACCTTTGTCAGCGAATGGAAGCGTCTGGGCGGCGACGCAATCGCCCAGGAAGTCCAGGAATACTTTGCACAGTAACAAAGGGGGTGGAAACGGATGAAAAATCAGGTCAAAAAGAGCCACGCAAACCAGGCCTATCAACTGTATTACCACGGCATGATGCTCCCTGGTTTCATCTTCCTGATTCTTTTCAACTTTGTTCCGATGTTCGGTGCCATCATGGCCTTTCAGGACTACAGACCCGCCAAAGGGTTTTTCGGTTCTGACTTTGTGGGCCTCAAACATTTCAAATACCTGTTCGAAATGCCAGACAGCTTTGAGCTGTTCCGCAACACCCTGATCATCGCCCTGGGCAAAATCGTCTTGACCACCATCATGTCCATCGCCTTTGCGATTCTGCTCAATGAGGTCAAGAACAGGACCCTGAAAAAGTCGGTTCAGACGGTGGTTTACCTGCCTCACTTCCTGTCCTGGGTTGTGCTGGCTCTGGTCGTCAAGAATCTGTTCAACCTGGACGGCTCCGTCAATGCAATGCTGGGCACCTCGCTGAACTGGCTGGGCAGCAACTCCCTGTTCCAGCCCCTGCTGATCCTGACCGACACCTGGAAAGAGTTCGGTTATGGCTCCATCGTCTATCTGGCAGCCATCACTTCCATCGACTCGACCCTTTACGAGGCTGCTTCCATCGATGGCGCCACCTGGTGGAAAAAGGTCTGGCATGTCACCCTGCCCGGCATCCGCACCACCATCGTCCTGATGGCCGTCATGAATTTGGGCAACATCCTGAACGCCGGTTTCGACCAGGTCTATAACCTGTACAGCGCATCGGTCTATGCTACCGGTGATATTCTGGACACCTATGTGTACCGCGTCGGCCTGCAGGGCCTGCAGTACAGCTTCGGTACCGCCGTGGGCCTTTTGAAGTCCGTGATCGCCTTTGTTCTGATGATCGGCGCCAACAAGCTGGCTCAGAAGTACACCGACAGCAAAATTTTCTAAGGAGGTCCGTCTGGCAATGAAAGTTGATAAACTCCGCACTGTCATCATCTACATCATTATTATTCTGCTGGGCCTAGTCTGTCTGCTGCCGCTGCTGAACATTGTTGCCATCTCCTTCTCCTCCTCTGCAGCAGTGGAAGGCAACATGGTAGGGCTGATCCCGGTGGGATTCAGCACCGCAGCCTATAAGAAGATCCTGGAGGACTCCCAGTTCTGGCACTCCTTCCTGATCTCGGTGGAGCGGGTTGTGCTGGCCCTGATCATCAACTTTGTGCTGATCGTACTGATGGCTTATCCCCTCTCCAAAACCAACGCACAGTTCCGGGGCCGCAACATCTATGCAAACCTGATGATTTTTGCCATGCTTTTCAACGGCGGCATGATCCCCACCTTCCTGGTTGTCAAATCCTACGGCCTGCTCAATACCGTCTGGGCCCTGGTTTTGCCGGGAGCCGTGCCCATCTTCAATGTCATCCTGGTGATGAACTTCTTTGCTGCCGTTCCCAAAGAGCTTGAGGAAGCCGCCTTCATTGACGGTGCCAACCCGCTCCAGGTTCTGACCAAGATCTTCATCCCCATTTCCAAGCCGGTTCTGGCCACCGTATCCCTGTTCAGCATTGTGGGCAGCTGGAACGACTTCTACAGCGGCCTGATCTACATGTCCAAAGCCACCTATTATCCCCTGATGACCTATATCCAGAGTCTGCAGATCAACGTGGAAGATCTGATCAAGCAGGGCAATCTGTCTGCCGTGGTGGATTCTGCCTCCCTGGGCAACACCAACCTCAATGCAGCCAAGATCGTTGTTGCAGTTATCCCGCTGCTGCTGATCTATCCCCTGTTGCAGCGGTACTTCGTTTCCGGCATTGTGGTGGGCTCGGTTAAAGGCTAATTTATATTCTTTCAGAGCGCTCCGGAGACGGGGCGCTCTGTCTGACAAAACAACCACTCAGTCACTTTTATTTGGGAGAACGGTATGATTCAAAAGTATCTCTATGGTGTCCCCTTTGACACCGAATCGGTGGTCGCACCAATCCCTGCAAGCCAAGGCGAACCCCCTGTGGGAACGGTCAAAACCAGCGAGTCCGGCTTCTGCTTTGCCTGCCCCCTGGCGGAGGGCGACCGGGTCTACGGCCTGGGCGAAGCCAACCGCGGCATCAACAAGCGGGGCTTTGTCTACGTCAGCGACAATGTGGACGACGGCCTCCACACCGAAAACAAGCAGCGAATGTACGCCGCCCACAACTTCATCGTGATCTCTGGCCAGCAGAATCTGGGGCTGTTCTTCGACTATCCCGCCCGGATTCGGTTTGACATCGGCTTCACCCGCAGGGATTGGCTGGAAGTCACCTGTGAGCGGGCCGACCTGGCCCTTTACGTCATCACCGGCGACAGCGCCTGCGATGTGGTCAAGCAGTTCCGGGCCATCATCGGCCGCAGCTACATCCCGCCCAAATTTGCCTTTGGCTTTGGCCAGAGCCGCTACGGCTACAAGACCCAGGCCGACTTTGAAGAGGTGGTTGCCAAACACCGCCAGGCCCACATTCCCCTGGACATGGTGTACATGGATATCGACTACATGGACCACTACAAGGACTTCACCGTCAACCCGGAGAATTTCCCCGATTTTTCCGGCTTTGTATCCAAGATGAAAGAGCAGGGCGTCCGGCTGGTGCCCATCATCGACGCCGGCGTCAAGGAGGAAGCAGGCTATTCGGTCTGCGACGAGGGCAAGGAAAAGGGCTACTTCTGCAAGCGGGCCGACGGAACCGATTTTGAGGGAACCGTCTGGCCGGGGTGGAGCCACTTCCCCGACGTGCTGAACCCCGAGGCGCGGGCCTGGTTCGGCAGCCAGTACAAGGCTCTGACCGACTGCGGCATCGAGGGCTTCTGGAACGACATGAACGAGCCCGCCATCTTCTACTCCCGGGAGGGGCTGGCCGAGCGGCTGGATCATCCGCCGGTTCCCCATGAAGACGGCACCATCGATCATTTTGGCCAGGCCATCGGCTGGCTCAATCTGTCCAATGCGCCGGAAGACTACGCCCGCTTTTATCACAAGGTGGACGGCAAAATGGTCCGCCACGACCAGGTCCACAACCTCTACGGCTACAACATGACCCGGGCCGCCTCGGAGGGGCTGGCCAGCATTGCCCCGGGCAAACGGTTTCTGCTGTTCTCCCGGTCTTCCTGCATCGGGATGCACCGGTCCGGCGGCGTCTGGACCGGCGACAACCACTCCTGGTGGAGCCACCTGCTGCTGAACCTCAAGATGCTGCCCTCCCTCAATATGTGCGGTTTCCTGTATGTGGGAGCCGACCTGGGTGGCTTCAACGCCGACACCAGCCGGGATCTGCTGCTGCGGTGGCTGGCGCTGGGGGTGTTCACCCCCCTGATGCGCAACCACTCAGGCTGCGACACCCGCCGGCAGGAGTTCTACCAGTTTGAGGGCCCCGAAGACTTCCGCAGCGTCATCGAGACCCGCTACCGGCTGATTCCCTACCTCTACAGCGAATACATGAAGGCAGCGCTGAACGGCGATATGCTGTTCAAGCCCCTGGCCTTCGTCTACCCCGAAGACGAGATCGCCCTTCAGACCGAGGACCAGCTGATGCTGGGCAATGAGGTGATGATTGCCCCGGTCTACACCCAGAACGCCACCGGACGGATGGTGTATCTGCCCGAGGAGATGCTGTTTGTCAAGTTCGGCCCTGAGGGCAGCATCACACAGGAAGTCCTCCCCGCCGGCACCCACTTTGTGAAGGTGGCCCTCAACGAGGTACCCCTGTTCATCCGCAAAGGCGCCTGCATCCCGGTGGCGGACCCCGCCCAGACGGTGGCCGGCATCGACCCCACCACCATCCGGATGATCGGCTGGCCCGGGGCCAGCTATGACCGCTACGACGACGGGGTCACCATCCCCGCAGAATAAGGAGGAATTGCCATGGACCGCAAATGGTGGAAAGAAAGCATCGTATACCAAATCTACCCCAGCAGCTTCCAGGACTCGGACGGGGACGGCATCGGAGACCTGAACGGCATCCGTTCCCGGCTGGATTACCTGAAGGATCTGGGGGTCAATGTGCTGTGGCTGTGCCCCGTCATGGACTCCCCCATGGATGACAACGGCTACGACATCTCCAACTACCGGGCCATCAACCCCCGGTTTGGCACCATGGAGGACTTCGACGCCCTGCTGGCCGAGGCCCATCAGCGGGGCATCCGCATTGTGATGGACCTGGTGGTCAACCACACCTCGGATGAGCACCCCTGGTTCATCGAGAGCCGCAAGTCGGTGGATAACTCCTACCGAGACTACTATATCTGGAAGCCGGGCAAAGACGGCCACGAGCCCAACAACTGGGGCGCCAGCTTCGGCGGCTCGGCCTGGAAATACGACCCCCAGACCGATATGTATTATCTGCACCTGTTCTCCCCCAAGCAGCCCGACCTGAACTGGGAGAACCCCAAAGTCCGGGACGAAGTGTTCAACATGATGACCTGGTGGTTTGACAAGGGCATCGACGGGTTCCGGATGGACGTCATCAGTATGATTTCCAAGGACCAGCGCTTTCCGGATGGCGAGAAACACGGACTGTATGGCAATGGCGGTCCCTACTATGTCAATGGGCCCCGCATCCATGAATTTTTGCAGGAGATGAACCGGCGGGTCCTCTCGAAATACGACATTATGACGGTGGGCGAGACCCCCGGCGCCACGGTGGAAAACGCCCCCCAGTATGCGGGGCTGGACGGCAAGGAGCTGAACATGGTCTTCCCATTTGATCACGTCGGCATTGGGGACGGACCCCTGGGCAAGTGGACCACCCAGCGCTACGATTTTATGCAGCTCAAGAAAATTCTCAGTCACTGGCAGACCGGCCTGGACGGCAAAGCTTGGAATAGTCTGTTCTGGGACAACCACGATCAGCCCCGGGCTGCATCCCGCTGGGGCGATGACTCGCCCCTCTCCGCCAAGATGCTGGCCACCTGCCTGCTGAGCCTGCAGGGTACTCCCTACATCTATGAGGGCGATGAACTGGGGATGACCAACGCCTATTTCAAAGATCTCAGCCAGTACCGGGATATCGAAAGTCTCAATGCCTTCAAGGAGCTGACCGGCGCAGGCTTGATTTCTGCAGACGAAATGATGGAGTGCCTGGCCCTCCGCAGCCGGGACAACGCCCGCACCCCGGTCCAGTGGGACGACTCCCCGAACGCCGGTTTTACCACCGGCATCCCCTGGATTGAGGTCAACCCCAACTATACCGCCATCAACGCCGCCGCCGAGGAAAAAGACCCGGACTCGGTGCTCAACTACTACAAGCAGATGATCACCCTGCGCAAGAGCCATTTGGGGCTGATTTACGGCTCCTTCCAGCTTCTGGCCGAGGAGAACCCCCAGGTCTTTGCCTACCGGCGTACCCTGGCCGAGACCGGCGAGAACTACCTGATCGCTTGCAACTTCTCAGACAAGGACGCGGCCTTCACAATTCCCGCTGATTTTGCGGGGGCCCGGCGCCTGATCGGCAATTATCCTGACACCGCTCCCACCGGCGCTGTGACCCTGCGCCCCTATGAGGCCTTTGTGCTCCAGAAGTAAACCAGGTGATACCCTATGAATGACTTTTTCGACCTGGATGCCCCTCTGTTCCGTTTCTTAACCCGGGTTGCGGATATGGTGATTCTCAGCCTGCTGTGGCTAATCGGAAGCCTGCCGCTGTTTACCTTGGGCATTTCCAGCACAGCCCTCTATTATGCAGTGAACAAGTCCCTAATTGAGGACCGGGGAACGGTCAGCGAGGAATTTTTCCGGGCCTTCCGCCGGAGCTTCCGACAGGCAACTTTGAGCTTTCTTGCTCTGGCAGTGCCGGAGAGCATTCTGCTGGCTGACTGCTTTATGACCCATTACCTCAAGGGGCAACAGGCAGCGACGGGGAATCTCTGGATCATTTTTACGGTGCTGAGTACCTGTGGGCTGGTCTGGATGATCTACAACGCAGCCTATGCGGCAAGATTCGACGACCCGGTCAAAAAGACGGTGTTGCAGTCCGGTGCCATGGCATTGCTCCATTTTGACAAAAGTCTGCTGCTTTTGGTGGTGCTGGCTGCGTTCGGCCTGCTGACAGCATTCTGCCCGCCGCTGATCCTTCTGGCACCTGCCGGATATGCGCTGTTTGCCCGGTGGGTCCTTGAGAAAAAGGTGTTCTATCAATATCTTCCCGATCTAGACGATGGCATAGACAAGGAGAATAAAGACTGTTCCCATCAGGATTGATCGTTCCTCCAATTTGACCATTCTTTTCTAGAAACCATCGAAAGAATCTGTCTGGGCTTGGGAATCACCTTAAAAGACTTCTTTGATTCCTCATACTTGTAGTAAAAAGCCGCTCACCATGCTGGAAACTGATATGCTACCCCTAGAGTAGACAGAGAAAAAACAAAACTGAACTGGTCCGTAAAAAGTAGACAATAGACAAAAGGCCTTCCCATGTCGGATAATA
>OGDC01000264.1_pt1 | contig 16573 bp, 10 predicted proteins | sample 1570331 | NCBI WGS metagenome assembly OGDC01 (sample SAMEA2582167, study PRJEB24529) | metagenome
CATTTTATTTACTGCCAGAGCCGCTTAGGCTTGGCGAATTTTTAACGAACTATTGAATACTTACATATTCTATTTATAGATTGATTAATATTTTCTCCTAGACAGGAATTCAATATGAAATATATTTCTGCTTTTTTATGATGTGTAGTCAAATAAGAAAGCATATAAGCCATTGCAGGACGGAAGCTTTTCAAATCATCATTATTAAAATCATCAAATTTAAACTCACCGATAGGTGAGCCTACCCAGAAGTCATTAGTAGCACCGAAAACAAATATTATATCCGGTGAGCCCAGATTCTTCATTCTTGTCACAAAGGATGTTTCCGAAGAATCCTCTTTTTTATAACCTGTATTACAAATCGTAGAACCTGAATAAGAATTGTTCACTATAAGTTTATAGTTCATCTCCTCAGCCAACATATACCACCATATTTCTTCTACATTCGTCACATCATTGGAGGCCTTATCTCCCTTAAAATACCATGTTTTATTATTCTTTGGAATATGCCCTTCAAAAGTAGAATAAGAATCACCCAAAATCGATATATTTTTCACCTGCTGCGAAAAAGCCACAGTAAACAAAGACGACAGTAAAAACACTCCGATAAAAACAAATCCTTTAATAAGCTTGACATTCATAGCAGATAATTTTAAAATTACATTGCGAATGTAACAACATATAAGAACAAACAAGTATAATATTTATTCAAATAGGTAGAAAAAACATTTCCATAAACAATAAAACCTGTTTTCTACCCAATAAATAACATATTATAAATATAGTGATAATATTTACCACATTTTTGATACTATTTTCATCGTCAATAAAAACATTTATATATTTCTTTGCAATACTAAAATTATTAAACCATGAAACATAAACTACCTTTGTATTTAGCGGCAACAGCAGCTACATTGTCCAGTTGCCAGGAACAGAAAACAGTAAATGAAAAACCTAACGTTCTAGTAATCCTTCTTGATGATGCCGGATATAACGATTTCGGCTTTATGGGAAGCAAGGATCTGAAAACTCCAAACATCGATGCTCTTGCCAATGATGGAGTGATATTTACCGACGCTCATGTTTCAGCCAGTGTCAGCGGTCCGTCAAGAGCTGGTATTCTTTCCGGAAGATATCAGCAAAGATGCGGATACGAATGTAATTTAGGCGACACTCTAGGACTTGGACTGAATGAAATAACAATAGCAGACGTATTCCGCGAAAACGGATATTCAACTGCATGTATCGGCAAATGGCACCAGGGAGATGCACCGGAATATCATCCTAACAAAAGAGGATTTGAACATTTCTATGGTTTCATATCAGGCAGCCGCTCATACTTCTATCGTCCTGACAGAGACGACAAACCGGGTAACACGCATAACCTACAATTCAACGGCATACAACAGAAATTCGATGGATACATGACAGACATTCTAGCTGAAAATGCCAGAAAATACATAGAAGAGCACAGCAAAAAAGAAAAGCCATTCATGATGTATCTGGCATTCAATGCTGTTCATACACCTATGGAAGCTACGAAAGAGGACATGAAACTTTTCGAAGGACATAAAAGACAAAAGCTTGCAGCTATGACATGGGCAGTAGACAGAGGTATAGGAAAGGTTATCGACAAGCTGAAAGAAACCGGAGAATACGAAAACACTTTGATTTTCTTCCTAAGCGATAATGGAGGTGCCCATAACAACCAGTCTACAAACTATCCTTTAAAAGGTTTTAAGGGTAACAAATTCGAAGGAGGACATCGAGTTCCGTTCTTCATGGTAAACGGTTCAACATTCAAAGGCAAATATCCTGAACTTGTTTCATCGCTCGACATCTTTGCCACATCAGCCTCTTTTGCTGGTATTGATATAAAGGCTCTTAAAAATCCTCTTGATGGAGTAAACATCATTCCTTACGTAAACGGAGAAAAACAAGGAACTCCACACGACAAACTTTTCTGGAGAAAAGACGATATGGCAGCAATGAGAACAAAAAGCCACAAATATATCAGGGTAAACGGTGTAGGAGAAGTTCTATACAGTCTCGAAAACAATCTTTCCGAGTCGGAAGATATAAAGGACTCACTTCCAGAAATATATAACATTATGAGCAGTGAAGTCAAGGAATGGGAAAAAGGTCTTGTAAATCCTCTCCTTTGGGATGAAGGAATCTGGAATGAGGTAACAAAAGATATCCATAAAGACCTGATGAACAACCGGAAAGTATCATGTTTTACTCCAGACCAGTGGAAGAAGAAACATCAAAAGAAATAATTCAACAGGTATAATTTCAAACAAAATCTCAATATAAAGGGCCGAATCCACAATACGATTCAGCCCTTTGAATTTACAATAAATATCACTGTCTGTTTTTCATTCTGCAATCTTCCATTCATCCTTCCATTTTAGGACAGGAACACCGTTTTCAAATTCTATTGGCAGCCAGATATAACGTGCATTTATAGGATTCTTCGGAGTCCAGCGGTCTGCCATAAATATCCAGGTATTCTCTTTTCCCTCTACCGGAAGGATATAAGTACTCTGCGAATGGAATGTCTTGTTTGCCCCTTCGCCTACACATGGATTAGGAAGACTTTCCCATGGTCCAAAAATATTTGTAGCCTTAGACAAACGTGCTGCATTCGGATCCCAGCCAGTACATCCAGAAGTAATCATCCAATACACTCCGTCTTTCTTGAAGATAGCAGGAGCCTCATTATGTCCTGCAGGAAGAATGCGGGCATATCTGTCTGTATGATAAAGATAGTCATCAGTAAGCTCTGCTACATGAATAGTATGATTCTCCTCGGCTGAGAATATATGATAAGCTTTACCGTCATCATCCACAAAAACAGTCATATCGCGCGACATCTGTCCGGTCTTTATATCTCGTGCCAGCCATGCACCATCTGCAACATCCTTCTTCCAGTCTTTTTTCTTTCTGTCTATATCGCCTATACTCTTTGCCTTGGCGATTTCTTCTTTTGTCATGTTTACAGGCCACTGTCCCTTGCAAGAACGGCTTGAATACAAGAACTTGAATGGTCCTACAGGATTGTCGCTCACTGATACACCATATTCGGCAGCAGAATAGCCCTTGTTCTTGTGTTCAAGATGAAACCACATTACATATTTCTTTGTCTTCTCATTATAAACCACCTTCGGACGTTCTATTATACAACCTTTTTCCAACAAGTGTCCACTGCCTTCAGCTTCTACAGATAAAGCAACGCCCTCGTTTTTCCAGTTATACAAATCTGTAGAAGAATAGACTCTTACACCTACCAGAGCCGAGCTTGTATGTTCACTCTTATGTTCTCCGTACCAGTAATACTTACCGTCACGATATAAGATACCTCCACCATGAGCATTTATATGATTGCCGTCGGTATCCTCCCATATTTGTCCTGGATAGAATACTGTATATGGTTCCTTGATTTTCTGGTAAACACGTACATAATCTATTTCATACTTCATAGGTAAAGCAGAATCGTCAATATCTCCACCATTAGAACCCATAGCAAGATTCAGCAGAATATAATGCGGCTGTTTGAACGGGTTGGTATATTCTCCATGTTCGCCATTTACTGTAGCAGAAAGAGGAATTTCATTCAGAAGTTCATCATCCAGATACAGACGAATAAACTCCTGATCCCAGTCCATTCTCCAGATATGGAATTTATTTACCCAGTCGGGATCTTTTTGCAAGAATTTACTGAAAGGAATTTTTGAGCTGTCCCACTTAGGTGAATTTCCTTTCTTATTACTCCATGCCGCATTGGCAAGGATATGAGGTTCACCACCTATTTTATAATATTCCATCATATCTATTTCCCCGCAAGAAGGCCATTTTTGGGAAGTTCCCAAAGTCCAGATTGCAGGCCATGAACCTGAAGCTACAGGATTTTTTGCACGAACCTCAAATCTGCCATACTTGAATTCCCTTTTTCCTTTGGTCTTGATAGATGAAGATGTATATTCTGCATATTCACGGTTTTCTCTCCATGATTTGCTTTCAGGGTTGTATTTAGGATTCTTGACTCTTTCTTTTCTACCCTCAATAATCAGAAGACCGTTTTTACAATATGCATTATCTTCCTGATACCATTGCAACTCATTATTGCGGACAAAGCCCTGTTCGAAACTCCATGAAGAAGCATCAACCTCTCCGTCTTTGTCAAATTCATCATGCCATACCAGTTCCCAACCGTCGTATTGATTAGGAGATTGTGATGAAGTACAAGAATTTAAAAGAAGTGATGCTAAAAGAACAATAAAAAACAAAATACAAATACTCATAACTTTTACATAATCAACAATAAAAGGTTTTCTATCATAAATGTAAACATGATAGAAAACCTTTTTACTAAATTTTATTTCCACAAAGGATGTTGTTCCAATTTTTTATTGGTATCAACTTCACCTGTTGGAACTGGCCAAACATAATCTCTTTCTCCATTAAACTGACGTTTTTCATACGCCAAGCCTAATGAAATTCTTTCATTTTCTACTCTTCCAACAGCTTTGTCAAGTTCTTTCCACCGATATAAGTCAAATAATCTTAACCCTTCAAAAGCTAATTCCACTCTACGTTCATGCTTTATTATTTCCAACAATTCGTCTTTCGACAAACCTACACCTTCAACATCTTCAACTTTCGGCATCATAACATCTTGACGCTGACGAATCCGATTTATAAGACCTATAACCTCATTTTCATCATAACCACCCTTTTGTACTAAAGCCTCAGCTAATGACAACAGAACTTCCGCATATCTAATCACATAAAAATCTTGCCCATTGTCAAATGAATTCTTTGTATCTTTAGGATTGAAATATTTCATTACATAAACAGTTGATAGTGATGCGGCAGCTCCACCATACCATTTCCCAGGCCCTCCCTTTCCATTCCATTTCATTCCAGGAACAAACAATGTTAAATATAAACGTGGGTCACGATCTAAATAGTGATCCGGATTAGGCTTATCTGGTAATAATCTTCCATCTTTAATTTCACCATAATTCGTATCTGTAGTCTTCTTACCTGTAGCTTTAATATAATAATCATCAGCAAGATTTATTGTACCATTTAACGCAGCCGATGGAGTATTATAATGTCCATTAAATCCTGCTCCTTCACCTAAACCAGGACCTTCATAACGAACGGCAAGAATAATTTCTTTAGAAGTCTCTCCTTCTTGAGTAAATAAAGTACTATAAGAAGGATCTATTTGATATCCAAATTTCATTACTTCACGATAAGCAGAAATTGCTTCATCCCACATATTATTATACATAGCAAGACGACCCATTATGGCATAACAAGCACCTCTTGTAACTTTACCTCTTTCTACTTTATCAGGTTCTGGCAAATCATTAACACAAGACTTCAAATCTTTCAAAACATTATCAACAATCTCATTTCTTGACTTTTTAGGTTGTTGTGAAGTCTCCATTGTCAATGTCTCTGTCAAATAAGGTACATCTTGAAATGTTATAGTAAGATTTGTATAAATTAAAGCCCTCAATGTTATAGCTTCAGCAATCATTGATTTCTTTAATTTCTCGTCCATATTAGGAACCTTATCGACATTACAAAGGAAGAAGTTACATCTTTTTATTACTTCATAAGAAGCTTTCCAATAATTAGAGAATATTATAGAACTAGGATTATGTATGCCCATAGCTACATCATATCCTGGAACCCAACCGCTCCAATTAAAGTGACCTCCATTATCTGAAATACAATCCATATATAATGGTCCTAAGTCGCTTGTACTTCCATTATATAAATATTTATCCTGCAAAGCATCATAACAAGCAGTCAATGCTAATTGTGCATCAGTTGAGCTTTGCCAAAATGTTTCTAGAGGTTGTTCTGTCAATGAATATCTATCCAAAAAAGAGTCAGAACAAGAAGACATCAACATAATACTACCTGCCAAAGCAGATAAAAACAAACTTTTATTCAATATTTTCATAATTACAGAATTTTAAAATTTAACATTTACACCAAAAGAATAAGTTTTTGAGTTAGGATGTACATCATTTCTCATATCACCACTAGCTTTTTCAGGATCATAATCCTCAACTGAAGTAAAAGTTAATAAATTTGTACCTGAGAGATAAAGACGTAAATTCTGTATATGCAATTTATTCAGCCATGGTTTCTTTGCAAAAGTATAACCTATTTCTAGATTTTTCAAACGTAAATAATCCCCATCAGATAGCCAGAAAGAAGAGTATTTATCATTGTTTTTCTCTCCCATACGAGGCATACTTCCATCAGGATTTTCTACAGCCCATCGGTCAAGCCACCTTGATGTTTTATTTCCTCCTTGAGCTATAGTAGACGACTCCCAATTAAATCTATTTAATCCTGATACACCCTGCCAGAAAGTAGTTACATCAAAGTTCTTATAAGAAAATCCCAAGTTAAAGGAATACTGTAGTTTAGGGAAAGGATTACCTATAATAGTTCTATCAGCATCTGTTATGTTACCATCATTATTTAAATCGGCATACATAATATCACCCAATTTAGGCTTCTGACCATATTGTTTTATGTCCTGACCATTTTCATTAACTCTCTTCAAGTCCTCCTCTGTACGGTAAATTCCTATAGCCTGCAAACCATAGTATGAACCTATAGCTTCACCTTCTCTATTTATAGTATTACCACTTATATTATCAACTCCTCCCATATCCAATATTTCATTATGAACACCTGAAATAGAAAAGCCAGCTTGCCATGACCAGTCTCCTATACCATCATAATAATTAGCAGAGAATTCCCAACCACGATTACGTACCTTTCCTGAATTTTGGAATGGTGCACTTGTTCTCCCTAAGAAAGTATAAGACATAGGTAGTTGTAATAATATGTCTGAAGTAGTTTTATCATACCAATCGAATACAACATTTATCTTACCCTGCCAGAAAGATGCATCAATACCAAAATCCACAATTGTAGTTGTTTCCCATTTTATATTCTCATTAGCAATCTGTGAATATTTCATACCCACATTTTTTACATCACCAAAGTAATAATTACCATTAGCCAACAAACTTTGTAAAAAAGCATAATTTCCTATTTCTTGGTTACCCAACATACCCCAACTTGCACGAAGTTTTAATGAATTCAAGAATTTCACATTTTGCATGAACTTTTCATTTGTCATTAACCATGCACCAGAAAAAGAAGGGAATGTTGCATAACGATTATTAGAAGGCAAGCGTGAAGATCCGTCATGACGGACATTTGCTTCAAATAAATATCGCCCGTCATAATTATAATTTATACGTCCAAAGAAAGATTGTAATGCAACTTCTTCTGCAGAGCCTGTCACCTTATCATTCTGAGTACCTCCATCCATTTCATAAATATTATCAGTAGGAAAACCTTGCTTTGTTGCATTTATTTTATCCCATCTACTTGCTTGTATAGAATGACCTAACAATAAATGAACATCATGTTTACCCAAAGCCTTATCATAAGTTAAGATATTTTCATTGATATAACTAGTCTTAACATAATGATAATCCTTAAGTGTATTTTGGGTTCCTTCAGGCTTTATTGAATTTCCATCTGCATCAACAATCTCTAAAGTACGTGGATTATATGTTGTTGCATCATTCATATGATATTTATATGCTATACTAGAACGGAATTTCAAACCTTTTACAATATCCACTTCCCCAAAAAACTTACCATCAAAACGGTAATGCTCATTATCTTTAAATCCACGATTTAATTCATATAATGGATTTTTTGCATCAGACAAGAAAGAATTACCATCTACATGACCATAACTTCCATTAGAATAGTATACCGGAATTGTAGGACGAGCATAATGTGTAAGACGACGCATCAAGCCATCACCTCCTATCTCAAGGGCTGGTTCATCAATATGTTGTTTACTTCCTGAAAGATTTAATCCTAATTTTACAATACCTAATTTTGCATCTAGATTTGAACGGAAATTAAAACGCTGATTAGATGTATTTCTCAAAATACCATCTTGTTTAAAATACTGAGTAGAAATCATATAGTGAACATTCTCTGTTCCACCGTTTACAGATAGATGGTGCTGATGCATAGGTGCTGTCCTAAACAACTCATTTGCCCAATCAGTATTAGCAAAATGGTCAGGGTCTGATCCATCCTGTAATTTCTGAAGCATTTCATCTGTATAAGCCTTATTAGGATAACATTCGTTATACATTTTAGCCCATTCGTATGAATTTACATAATCCGGTAAAACAGTAGCTTGCTGTATAGCAATATTACCAGAATAAGTGATAGAAGGCTTAGATTCTCCACCTCGCTTTGTAGTAATCAAAATTACACCATTGGCTGCACGTACACCATAAATAGAAGCTGAAGCCGCATCTTTAAGAACAGAAACACTTTCTATATCAGATGCCGGAATCTCGGAAATCTGTGCTACACTACTTTCTACACCATCAATAAGAACCATAGGATTATTTTTACCGTCTCCTCCTATAGTACCTACACCACGAACTCGAATTTGCGGATTGTCATGACCTGCTTGTGCTCCACCACTAGTAAGCATAACACCCGGCAATCTTCCTTGAAGCATATTAGCAGTATTTGCTACAGGCATATTAGATACTTCTTTAAAATTGACTGCAGCCACAGCACCTGTAAGGTTTTCTTTCTTTTGTACACCATAACCGACAACAACAACTTCATCTATCATTTCAGAATCCTCTTTCATTATTATAGATAAAGCCATATTATCCTTACTTATAGTGTATTCTTGATTAGCAAAGCCAATAAACGAAATTACCAAAGTTGAACCAGGAGTTACATTAAGAGTAAATTTACCATCAAAGTCTGTAATTGTTCCATTAGTAGTTCCTTTCTCAAGAACACTAGCTCCAATTACTGATTCTCCATTAACATCTACTATTGTTCCTGATACCTTATAAGTATCTACTTGCTGAACAATACCATTAACTTCATTCACATTTGCCTGAACTAAAAAAGGCTGATGTAAAAGCATACCAGCTATAAGTGCTTTTCCTAAATGATTAGTTTTTAAATTCATAATATTTTCTTTAAAATTCACTGTATCAAAAGTATAGATAATAAAAATAATAAGTATCCTAATATGTTTCATAAAGGATGAAATTCATTTCATATACCTTTTATTTACTGTATAAATGTATGACAGATATTTTTTTATACCTTTATGAAATAATTTTCAACTAAACTCAAACCTAAATTATATCTAAATATGAATCTGTCCTGTAATTAAATATATTTTCATCTTACATTATCATAACCTTTATTTTCTTTACCATAGGAAACCATAACTATAATTAAAGTAGCATTAAACAAAATCTACCTTTGTACCCCTTATCTATAATCGGTACAATAACGATTAGTTGTCAAGAAACCAACAAAGAAAAACCAAATGTTCTCGTTATCCTACTTGATAATGCAGGATATAATGATTTCGGGTTCATGGGAAATAAAAAGAATTGAAGACACCAAACATTGATGCACTAGCAAATGATGGTGTGGTATTCACAGACGGACACGTTTCTGCAAGTGTCAGAGGTCCGTCAAAAGCAGGCATTCTATCAGGACGATACCAGCAACAATGTGGACATGAGTGTAATCTTGGAGATGCATTAGGATTAGGGTTGAATGAAATTACAATTGCAGACGTATTCCGAAATGATGGATATTCTACAGCATGTATAGGAAAGTGGCATCAAGGTGACGCCACAAATATCATCCCAACAAAAGAGGATCTGAACACTTCTATGGATTTATAGCAGGAAGCCGTTCTTATTTCTACAGAGATAAAAAAGACGACAAACCGGGGGATGTGCATAATCTTCGATTTAATGGGAAACAGCAAAAGTTTAATGGCTACCTTACAGATATACAGGCACAAAATGCAATAAAATATATAGAAGAACAAAGCAAATAGAATGAACCTTTTATGATGTACTTGGCATTCAATGCTGTCCACACACTTATGGAAGTTACTGAGAGAGATTAAAAACTTATCGAAGGACATCCACGACAAAATCTTGGGCTGTGGACAGAGGGATAGGCACGGTTATTGACAAACTTAAAGAAATTGGAGAGTATAACAATACACTTATATTTTTCCTAAGTGACAATGGTGGAGCACATAACAACCAATCGACCAACTATCCTCTTAAAGGTTTTAAAGGAAACAAATTTGAAGACGGACATAGAGTTCCTTTCTTTATGGTAAACGGTACAAATTTTAAAGGAAAATATTCAAAACTTGTTTCTTCTCTGGATATTTTTGCTACAGCAGCATCTTTTGCAGGTATTGACATACAAACATTTAAAAATCCTCTGGATGGTGTAAATATAATACCATATGTAAATGGCGAGAAAAATGGTACTCCTCATAACAAACTATTTTGGAGAAAAGAAGATATGGCTGCTATTAGAACAGATAAGTAAAAATACATAAGAGTAAAAGGTGTAGGTAAAGTTTTATACAGTCTGGAGGAGAATCTATCTGAAAGTAATGATATTAAAGACTCTCTTCCTGAATTTTACAATATGATGAGAAACGAAGTAAAAGAATGGGAAAAAGGACTTGTCAATCCTCTTCTATGGAAAGAAAGTATATGGAATGATGTAACTAGAGAAATATATAGAGATTTGATAAATAATCGTAAAGTTTCATGCTTTATCCCCCGAGGAATTCAAAAAGAAAATGATAACTAAGTATAAATCAAAAAGTGTCTATCCATCTGATACTGATTTTAAAGATTTGGGACCGTAATTCAAACTGTGTCAATCCTCAACAAGCCTGATCGCATCAAATTTCACCTTCGGATATATATCTTAATATCAGATTTATAAAGAATTAGATTGAGCTAAAGGAATGACAAATTAAAGATTTGACACAGTTCTATTTACATAGCCAAAGATTGTTGGGTAGGACTTAGAATTCAGCCTCTATTTATTAATTTTTATTCCTCCAATTCGCTGGGAAGTATCCCATATTCCTTCTTGAAACACATACTGAAATATTTAGGGTCATTAAATCCTACCATATAAGCAATCTCAGAAATACGTGCTCCACCTTTTTTATTAAGCAATTCTCGAGCCATTTTCAGACGTACATCTTTTATTAAGTTTGAAGTCGTCATACCTATAAGAGATTTCAATTTTCTATATATTGTAGATTTACTCAGACCAATAACTTCTGCAAGTCTATTCTGGTCGAAATCAGGATCAGTGTAATTATCATATATACAATCCATAACTTGTTTAATGAATTCTTCGTCAGGAGTAGTGTAGTTGAGTCCCTGAGGATTGAATACTTGTTGCGCTTTGAATTCGGAGATGCGTTTTTCTCTGGCTTGCAGCAAATTTTCAATTCTGGCATTAAGAACACTTACAGAGAAAGGTTTCTTCAAATAGCCGTCTGCTCCCGACTGATAAGCACTAACAACATCCTCCTCTGCCGTTTTAGCCGTAAGAAGAATTATAGGTATATGACTGAACTCAATACTTTCTTTTATAACCTTACAAAGTTCATATCCATCCATTTCTGGCATCATAACATCAGAAATGACCAATTGTATATCCTGTTCTTTCATTATACCTATAGCTTCTTTTCCATTTTCTGCAGTGAATACATTATACTTTCTGGACAAAATGTTTCTAAGCAATAGGATTAGGTCAGGATTATCTTCTACTATCAATATACTTATATTACTATGTTCTTCTGTTGTATTATCTTCATTATTGTGTGATACAGATAGAAGTTCGCTTTGTACTTTATTGTCACTACATTCTTCCTGTGTATAGGTTTCGGCATCAATAGGAATAGTAATAATAAATCCTACACCTTTTCCCGGATGATTATCCACATAAATCTCTCCCTTATGAAGTGTTACCAAATCCTTTACAAGAGATAGACCAATACCAGTTCCTATCGTATTGAATTTTCTGAAATCCCCATCATAAAAACGTTTGAAAAGATTTTTCATTGTCTTTTCTGATAATCCATTTCCATTGTCTCTGACCTCTAGTATAGCTTTTTTACCTTCATTTTCAGTGTGCAGAGTTACATCAATATGTGCTCCTTCTGTATTATATTTCAAGCCGTTGGATAATAGATTATATAGTATTTTATCTATCTTGTCAGAGTCAAAATATGCATAAATCTCATTATTATTGCATTTGAAATCAATAGAGATGTTTTTCTGTCTCATAAGTGGTATAAAACTTTCTATATTTTTCTCAGTAAACTGAGATAAGTTTTGTCTAGCAACCTGAAGTTTAAGATTACCGGTTTCTGCTTTTCTGAATTCCAAAACCTGTTGTATAAGTCGCACCAATCTGTTTGTATTACTTGAAATAATATTATATTCTTTTTCAGGTATAGACCTTTTGGAGTCCTCTATTGCAGCTGATATAATAGTTATGGGAGTAAACAACTCGTGTGTTATGTTTGTGAAGAAACGCAATTTTGCCTGATTCAGTTCGTCAGATTTTTCTTTATCTATTCTTTGTATCTGTATAGCAGTTCGTAGTCTGATTCTCTGTCTGGCCGAGCGATATATGTATACTATAATAATTGTTATTATTATAGTATATACTATATAAGCCCACCAAGTCATATAAAATGGAGGGTTTATTCTAATCTCGACTTTCCTGGTTATACTGTTCCATATGCCATATTCATTAGTACATTTCAGCTTGAATTCATATTTACCTGGAGAAAGATTTGCATAATGTGCAAATCTTTTATCTGCTCCTGTAAACAGCCATTCTTTATCGTATCCTTCTAGTTGATATGCATACCTTACCTTTTCCGGTGCAGAATATAACATCGGAGAAAATTCGATAGTGAAATTAGAATAATTGCCAGGGATATCAATTGTTTTTGCATATCCTGGTATCACAGAAGGTTTAATAGAATGACTGTTAATTTTAAAATCTGTAATAAAAACATTATTCTCGACATCTACCGTATTTATTTCTTCAGGATAGAAATGAATATATCCATGATGTGTGCCAAAGTATATTTCACCATTTTCTGATTGACTTACTGCTCTAGGTAGGAAGTGATTGTCCGGCAACCCATTGCTTTTATTGTATAGTCTGAAAGTTGATTTGCTAAGATCTGTAGCAGGGTAAAACCTTATAAGTCCTATGTTGCTACCCAACCATAATGTACCTTCGCTGTCTTCTGTGATACTGTTGACAACATCGGTTGGGAAGTCTGTCATTGTATTTATTGACTCAAAAATGTCCTTTTGTTCATTATATACGCATAATCCTCCTCCATCTGTTCCAGCCCAAATACGTTTTTCTTTGTCCTGGAACAGATGTAAAATGTTATGAACTGGAGATTTTCTGTTTTCTGTATTGTATTTTTTTGAGTTTTTGACTTTAAATGTTTTCTCATCAAACTGTATTTTTATAATACCATTTGATGTTGTTCCTGTCCAGATTGTATTATTTGAAGTTTGGATGATTGTATTATATTCATTCTTCTCATTGAATAAATCTTTTTTCTTAGTTATTTTATTATCAATGTGATATACAAGGTTTATTCCTGCTATCCAGAAACCTCTATTCTTTGAATTAATTATTTGTGATATTGAGTATTCTTTATTATCATTAATATTATATTTTTTAGGATATTGATTATTATAGTCAAATGGATTATTGTAATAGTACAGACCATCTTGAGCCCCTAAAAGAATCATTGTATTATATGGAGATTCCGTAATACAATTTACCCTAGTAAATGATTCTGAATCATTATTATATTTTGTTGTAGAAAGAGTTTTTGTATCTTCATCTTTATATATAGAATAACCATTAGTTCCGATTCCTGTCCAAACTTGCTTTTTGCTATCAACATAAATACTCTTTACAGTGTTTGAATGCAATTTTTGCTGTACCTCAAGCAAAAGATTAGTGTGGAATCCGTTATTGCTTGCTTTTATACAATATACTCCTCCTCCTAAAGTTCCAATCCATATATTTCCTTGTTTATCATTTATTATGGCATCAACCTCATTAAAAGGTAATGGAGAATTATTTTTAATAGATGGATATATGTTATTCCATCTGAATTTATTTTCATCACTGATAGGTAATATACTGATACCTTTTCTTGTTCCAAATAATAAAGAACCTGTTATCTTATTTTCTGCTATGGCATAAATATAATCATCTGATATTTTGTTTTCTTTATCTTCTGCTGTGAAATTAGTCCATGACAGTTTCTCTAAGTCATATGGATTATTAAGGAGTGTTACTCCACTTCCAAAACTTCCCAACCATATGCGATTTTTTGAATCCTCAAAAATAAAATGTACAGAATTCCTATTGTTAAACTTAGGGTATTTTATCCATTCATCTTCTTTTTTATTATATCTAAATAAACCGTTTTCCCAAGTCCCAGCCCATATATTATCTTTAGAATCAATATAAAGGTCTATAATATTTTTGTTAAATATTTTTTTGTATGTTTTCTTATTCTTATCATGGCTATATATACCTTTCTTAGTAGCAATCCATATATTATCTTCTGTATATTGTATTATATCCTCTATTCTATATCCCAATAGCTCGTCTATTATTTGTATATTTCCGCTTTTTTTATTTAAAATATTTAGCCCATTATTAGTTCCAATATAAATTTTTTTATCATTATCCTCAAATATACAAATAATATTGTTGCTCGTTAGTAGTTGAGGATTGTAAATGCTTGAACGATATTCAGTTATATTATATCCATCAAATTTATATAATCCTCCAGTTGTTGCTATCCATATAAAACCATCACTATCTTGGTAGAGTCTCCTTACTTCATTATTGGGAAGATTTGCAAGATTTAGTACTTTCTCGATTTTAATATTATAATCTTTCTCTTCTGGAGATTTACTATATGCTATAATAGAAAATAGTAATATGGCAATTAATGTAATTAATGTTTTCATGAGTTAATTTGATAATTGTTACTTGTTGTACAAAGGTAGATTTTTTTTTTAAAAGTTCATATTTTCCTAGATTTGTATATATTGTATTTGTTGCAGTTTATTGTTCTTTTTAATATTAAGTTTGTTAGAACAGACTTGTAATAAAGTTAAAAAATTGCTCATAACTCTTATAAATATGATTGTGGAAATACATTTTTATATTATTACGAAACGTTTATTAGCCTAGATATCTACTTTAAATGTCGTATGTCTAAAAAATAGTCTTGATTGAATTAATACTCTACCATTACAGATTAAAAAGAGACTATATTAATAAATAAGACTTGATAGTAATATGAAAAACAAAGGGTTTTTATTTATGGCATTATCTTTTATATGTTTTAGCAGATAATGTTTTTAATGAAACAAATGAAAAACACCCTAATCCGCTTCATATTTTCCCTGACCAGTATCGTCTTTTTGCTTTAAGTAATTATGGAGTGATCCTGCTTATTAAAATGCGATTACTACATTGGGTGATCCTGCTCATACTCCAAATTTGGATAAACTGGCAAAGAGTGTGGTTCTGTTTACCAATGTATGTAGTGCCCAGCCTGTAAATAGTCCTCATAAAGCTATGCTTATGTCAGGTATGTATTCTAGTAAAAATGGAATAAAAGCCAATTGTACTATAGATAAAACAGAAGAACTTAAACATGATATTGTATGTTTGACTGATGATTACAAGAAGGTTATGAAACAGCGTATGTTTAAAAAACGCATTGGCACAGAACACAGGCCTTATTTGATAAAGAAGAAAACTATAAAGGAACTACTGAACAACCTGGAGGTTCGTATTTAAACCGTTTTGATACTTGTATTTCCGAAGGAAAAAGTCGTCATAGTAATGAATATTGGTTTCATCAACTAAATGATAATCATTTTAATGCTGTATCTTATTCCAATATACCTGAACTTGTTGGAGGAAAGAAAGATGGAGAGGTTACAGACCGAAACGTTTTACTACTACAGTTGAAGCTGATATAGTTATTGACTACATTAAATTTAAAGGAAATGTACGCGATGAGAGAAAACCATTTAGCATGATATGGTCTATAAATCCTCCTCACCCACCTTATAATAGAGTATCAGACTGTGACAGTGCGGTATTTAATACATATTATCGTGACATGCCTGTAGATGAACTTTTATGTCGCGATAATGTATCAGTCAATAAAAAAATAAAAAGGCACTTGAAAAATTGAAACTTAATGCCAAAGTCTACTTTTTATTGGTAAAAAGTGTTAATGAAGAGATAGAACGAGTTCTTAAAGCATTAAAGGAAGCATGGCATACTGATAACACAGTAATAGTATTTACATCAGATCACGGAGAAATGATGGGTAGCTATGGTCGTATGCAAAAGTAGTATATTATAATGAGTCATTCCTTGTTCAATTCATAATTAAAATTTCTCGGAAAGACTTACTCCTCTTGTTGATGATTTGATGTTCGGTTCTGCTGATATTATGCCTACAATATTGGTTATGTAAGCAATTTTATTATGTAAAAAGCATCTGTTAATTATCTGA
>OGDC01000282.1_pt1 | contig 15611 bp, 15 predicted proteins | sample 1570331 | NCBI WGS metagenome assembly OGDC01 (sample SAMEA2582167, study PRJEB24529) | metagenome
TATTATGCCCTTCTAGGGCTTACTCAAGCCACCGGCTCAGCCGGTGGTTTTGACTATGTGAGCTCCATCATAAACCAAGCGCCCCTTCCGATGTGGTCTGCCACAGGGAAGGGGCGCATTTGAATGCGGGATATTTTATTTTTTGCTATTTCCCACCCGCATCTTGAAATCCTCATACCCGAACTTTACAAGCTCGCGGCAGGTGCCGGAGGCGTCCATCGTCCAGATGGGCGGAAGAGGCATGCCGTTGAAGGTGTTGTTCTTGCAGGTGGTGTAGATGGCCATATCCCCGAAGAGGAGACGGTCGCCCTCGGTGAGGGGGGCGTCGAAGCTGTAGTCGCCGATGACATCCCCGGCCAGGCAGGTCGGGCCGCCGAGCCGGAAGGTGACGGCCCTTTCGCCGGGGTCGCCCGCGTTCAGCAGGGGCGGGCGGTAGGGCATCTCGATGACGTCCGGTGTGTGACAGGCGGCAGACAGATCCAAGATGGCAAGGCTGGTATCGCCGTTGCGCAGGGTGTCCAGCACCGTGGTGATGAGATAGCCTGCGTTCAGCGCCCAGGCCTCGCCGGGTTCCAGATAGACCTGTACGCCGTACTTCGTCTGCGTCTCGGTGATGCAGCGCTCCAGCGTGGGCAGGTCATAGCCGGGGCGGGTGATGTGGTGTCCGCCGCCAAAGTTCAGCCACTGCATCCGGGGCAGCAGGTCGCCGAAGCGGTCTTCCACGGCGGCCAGCGTCAGGGCCAGCGCGTCGGAATCCTGCTCACACAGGGTGTGGAAGTGCAGGCCGTCCAGCAGGCCCGGCAGGGCCGGGTCTGCCTGCACAGCGGCGTCCCACTGGGCACGGGTGGTGCCCAGGCGGCTGCCGGGGGCGCAGGGGTCGTAGATCGCGTGGCCTTCCTGGGTCGAGCATTCCGGGTTGATGCGCAGCCCGACGCTCTTGCCCGCCGCTTTGGCTGCCGGGCCGAATCTGGCCAGCTGGCGGGGCGAGTTGAAGACGATGTGGTCGGCGTAGTGCAGCAGCTCGTCGAATGCGTCGGCCCGGTAGGCGGCGCAGAACACGTGGTTCTCCTTGTCGGGCAGCGTTTCCCGGCCGAGGCGGCTCTCATAGAGGCCGCTGGCTTCGGTGCCCGCCAGATAAGGGGCCAGCAGGGGATAGAGGTCGAAGTTTGAGAACGCCTTCTGTGCCAGCAGGATCTTGCAGCCGGTGCGCTGCTGCACCCCCAGCAGAAGTTCGCCGTTGCGGCGCAGCTGGGCTTCGTCCAGCAGATAGCAGGGGGTGGGCAGGGCAGACAGCGCGGTCTCGGAGAGGTTCGCCAGCCCGGCAAAGGGCGGGCGCATGTCCCGCAGCCGCATCAGTCCACCAGAGCCGGGGCGTGGCTCTCAGAGCGGGGCAGGCCGTACTTGTCCAGAGCGTCCAGATACGGGTCCGGATCGAACTCTTCCACCGTGTGGACGCCTTTGGTGGTCCACTTGCCGGTCAGCAGCATGAGGGCACCGCACATGGCAGGCACACCGGTGGTGTAGCTGATGGCCTGCGAGCCGACCTCGCGGTAGCACTCCTGATGGTCGCAGACATTGTAGATATAGTAGGTCTTTTCCTTGCCGTCCTTCTTGCCGGTGAAGATGCAGCCGATGTTGGTCTTACCCTTGGTGCGGGGGCCGAGGCTGGCGGGGTCGGGCAGGAGGGCCTTGAGGAACTGGATGGGCACGATCTCCTGGCCGTTGAACTCAATGGGCGTGGTGGACAGCATCCCCACGTCCTCCAGGCAGCGCATGTGGTCGAGGTAGCTCTGGCCGAAGGTCATGAAGAAGCGGATGCGCTTGGCCTCCGGGATGTTCTTGGCCAGAGACTCGATCTCCTCGTGGTGGAGCAGGTACATATCCTTTTCGCCCACCTGATCGAAGTTGTACTCCCGCTTGATGCTCATGGCCGGGATCTCGACCCAGTGGCCGTTCTCCCAGTAGCTGCCGGGGGCCGAGACCTCGCGCAGGTTGATCTCCGGGTTGAAGTTGGTGGCGAAGGCGTAGCCGTGGTCACCGCCGTTGCAGTCGAGGATGTCGATGGTGTCGATGGTGTCGAACTCGTGCTTCTTGGCGTAGGCGCAGTAAGCCTGGGTCACACCCGGATCGAAGCCGCTGCCCAGCAGCGCGGTCAGGCCGGCTTCCTCAAACTTTTTGGCATAGGCCCACTGCCAGCTGTAATCGAAGTAGGCAGAGAAACCGGCCTCCTTGCAGCGCTTCTCGTAGATGGCGCGCCACTCCGGGTCGTCCGTGTTCTCCGGCTCGTAGTTGGCGGTGTCCATGTAGTTGACGCCGCAGGCCAGGCAGGCGTCCATGATGGTCAGATCCTGATAGGGCAGGGCGATGTTCATCACGAGGTCGGGCTGGTAGCTCTTGATGAGGGCGATCACTTCGTCCACCTTGTCGGCGTCCACCTGGGCGGTGGTGATCTGGGTGGCAGTCTTGGGGGCCAGCTCAGCCGCGAGCTTGTCGCACTTGGACTTGGTGCGGCTGGCGATGCAGATCTCGGTAAACACTTCGGGGACCTGGCAGCACTTGTGGATGGCGACGGAAGCCACGCCGCCGCAGCCGATGATCAGAACTTTGCTCATGGTAGGTTTCTCCTTTGTTATCATATATCGCAGCGCAGAGCGAACGCCTGCGCGTGGTTTCATCAGACCTGGAAGCCGGGCCAGCCCTTGTCGAGCGCGATCAGCAGCTCCCGCAGGACTTTGCAGGCCGTGGCCGTGGAAACACCGGTGGTGTCCAGCGTGGGGGCCAGCTCGTTGAGGTCGGCACCGACGATGTTGGCGCTGGTCACGGTGCGGATGGCATCCAGCAGCTGCAAAAAGCTCACGCCGCCCGCTTCGGGGGTGCCGGTGCCGGGGAAGCAGGAGGGGTCCAGACAGTCGAGGTCGATGGTCAGGTAGACCGGGGCCTTGCTGGCGCAGAGCTGCTCGGTCAGTTCGGCAAGGCCGGTGAAGTCGAACTTGTGCATCTCGGTGTGCTGGGCTGCAAACTCGAACTCGGCGCGGTCGCCGCTGCGGATGCAGAACTGGTGGATGTGCCCGTCGCCGACCAGCTCGTGGCAGCGGCGGAGGACACAGGCATGGCTGAGCCGGGCACCGAGGTAGTCGTCCCGCAGGTCGGCGTGTGCGTCGAAGTGGACGATGTGCAGGTCCGGGTACTTCTTCACGGCGGCCCGCACGGCCCCCAGCGTGACAAGATGTTCGCCGCCCAGCAGGAGCGGGAACTTGCCGTCCTTCAGGATCTCTTCGGCGCGGGCTTCGATGTCGGCCAGCGCCGATTCGCTGGAGCCGAAGCAAAGCTCCAGATCGCCGCTGTCGAAAATGTCGAAGTCGGTCAGGTCGGCGTTCTGATAGGGGCTGTAAGTCTCCAGACCATAGCTCTCGTGCCGGATGGCTGCCGGGCCGAACCGGGCACCGGGGCGGTAGCTGGTGGTGGAATCATAAGGTGCACCGTACAGCACGATGCTGGCGGCGCGGTAGCTGCTGTCGCAGCCGATAAAGGTCTCAACGTTGGGTTGCATCAGTGTTCCTCCACTTCCCGCAGCATCTCTTCGAGGAAGGCGGGCAGATAAAATGCGCCGACATGGAGCCGGGCAGTGTAATAGCGGGTGCGCATGTTCAGCGCCTTCCATGCGTCGGCGTCGAGGTCGTCGATGGGGTGATATTTCTTGCTGGCAAAGCCGAACAGCCAGTACCCGGCGGCAAAGGTGGGGATGTGTGCCTGATACACCCGGCTGATGGGGAAGGTGGACGCGATGCGCTTGTGGCTGCGCTGCATGGCGCTGGCGTCCTCGGCGTAGAAGGGGCTGCCCTGCTGGTTGACCATGATGCCGTCGGCTCGCAGCGCATTGAAGCAGCTGCCGTAGAACTCGCGGGTGAACAGGCCCTCGGACGGGCCGAACGGGTCGGAGGAGTCCACGATGATGAGGTCGTATTCCTCTTCGCACCGGCGGATAAACTTGAGCGCGTTCTCAAAGTAGATGTGCACCCGGCGGTCGTCCATCCGGCAGGCGTTGCCGGGCAGATAGGCGCGGCAGGCCTCCACGACCTGCGGGTCCATCTCCACCAGGTCGATCCGCTCCACCCGATCATAGCGGGTCAGCTCCCGCACCACGCCGCCGTCGCCTGCGCCGATGACGAGGATGTCCCTGGCCTCCTTGTGCACAGCCATGGGCACATGGACGATCATCTCATCGTAGATGAACTCGTCCCGCTCGGTCAGCATGACGTTGCCGTCCAGCGTGAGCACCCGGCCGAACTCCGGGGTCTCGAAGATGTCGATGCGCTGATAGTCGCTCTGCTTGGAGTAGAGCTGCTTATTCACCCGGATGCTGTGTTTCACATCCGGGGTGTGAAATTCCGAAAACCAAAATTCCATGTTTTCCTCCTCAGGCCAGAACGTTCAGGTGTAAAATGTCGGGGTCTTCCGGGCCGGTCATACTGCAGCCCTTGGCCTTGGCGTACTCGATGTAGTTCAGGATCTCCTTCGTGATGCGCTCGCCGGGGGCCAGGATGGGGATGCCCGGCGGGTAGCACATGACGAACTCGCTGCAGACCATGCCCACGGTCTCGCGCAGAGGCAGGCTCTTTTTGGGCGCATAGAAGGCCTCCTGCGGGCTGGTGGCCACCACAGGGTCGATGTATTCCTGGCTGAGCAGGCCGGTGCCGTCGGTGCGGTAGCGGCGCTTGATCTCGGCCAGTGCGCTGACCAGCCGCTCCACTTCCTGTGGGCGGTCGCCGATGGAGAGGTAGGCCAGGATGTTGCCGATGTCGCCGAACTCGATCTGGATGTCGTACTCGTCGCGGAGGATGTCATAGACCTCGATGCCCGCCAGGCCGATGTCCAGCGTGTGGACGCTGAGCTTGGTGGTGTCGAAGTCGAAGACCGAGTTGCCGTTGCACAGCTCCTTGCCGAAGGCGTAGTAGCCGCCCACCGCGTTGATCTCCTCGCGGGCATACTCGGCCATGTCGGCCACCTGGTGGAAGACCTGCCGCCCCCGCTGGGCCAGATTGCGGCGGGAGATGTCCAGGCTGGACATCAGCAGATAGCTGCCAGAGGTGGTCTGGGTCAGGTTGATGATCTGCCGCACATAGCCGGGGTGGACGTTCGGTCCGATGAGCAGCAGACTCGACTGGGTCAGGCTGCCGCCGCTCTTGTGCATCGAGACGGAGGCCATGTCGGCCCCTGCGGCCATGGCCGAGACCGGCAGCCCGCCGCCAAAGTAGAAGTGGGTGCCGTGGGCTTCGTCCGCCAGGCAGAGCATCCCGGCGTCATGGGCCATCTTGACGATGGCGCGCAGGTCGCTGCAGATGCCGTAGTAGGTGGGGTTGTTCACCAGAACGGCCACGGCGTTGGGGTGCTCCCGGATGGCCTTTTCCACCTGCTCCCGCTTCATGCCCAGTGAGATGCCCAGGCGCTTGTCCACCTCCGGGTTCACGTAAACGGGCACAGCGCCGCAGAGCACCAGCGCGTTCAGCACGCTGCGGTGCACGTTGCGGGGCAGGATGATCTCATCGCCCCGCTTGCAGGCGGTCAGCACCATGCTCTGCACCGAGCTGGTGGTGCCGCCCACCATCAAAAAGGCGTGGGCCGCGCCAAAGGCGTCGGCGGCCAGTTCTTCGGCCTCCCGGATGACCGATACCGGGTGGCAGAGGTTGTCCAGCGGTTTCATGCTGTTCACATCCACGCCCACGCACTGCTGGCCCAGAAAGGCGGTCAGCTCCGGGTTGCCCCGGCCGCGCTTGTGGCCCGGCACGTCAAAGGGCACCACCCGCATCTGCCGGAACTGTTCCAGCGCTTCGTAGATGGGTGCCCGGCGCTGGTCCAACCGGAACCGTGTACGGTTCTCACTCATGTTCTTTTCCTCCGTCCCTGATCCCCTGACAAACAAAAAAGCGCAGGACCAACACCCAAAGGTGCAGACCTGCGCTTTGCAAAAAGCGTTTGAATGTGCGCACAAAGCCCCCGGCGGCGAGCCGGAACTGGACGGTGTGCAGGATCCAAAAGACGGGATGAGGAGAGTCTATATAGCAATTACACTCTTACTACTCTTATTGACCGTTTCACAAGTCTGCGCAGCGGGTGCGCAATTTCATGGCTGTAAAGGAACCAACTTATAAAATTCGAGCTCTTAACTCGATCAATAATGGCGGCGATGCCGCCGGTCGGCAGTGGACCCGGCTGTCCGTATGGCCTTAGCCCCGATGGGCGGTCCCAGGTAAATTGCTTTGAAAAGACTCCGACATGCTTTGTCTCTCAAAATCAAATGTTATCTTATCATGCCGGTTTCGTGCTGTCAATCCTTTTTTGAAAAAATGTAAAAAAGGAATGAAAAAATGCAGATTCTGGAGAAGGCGGCGGGAACCGGGCAGACCAGGCGGATTCGGTGCTTTTCGATATGCTTTGGCGGCGCAGATGGGGCAATTCTGCGTGAAAGGGGGTGTTTCGCGCGTGAAAGGCAGGTGCAGGGGGCGGAAAAATGTGGTACAATCAAGTTGCAAGGGGGGAGCGTAGCGATGGAGCTGCGGATCGCGATCGTTGAAGACCAGAAGTTTGAAGCCCAGCGGCTGGAGCGGCTGCTGCGGCAGGCGTGGGGAGATCCTGTCGTCTGCGACCTGTACGAGAGCGGCGACGCATTTTTGCACAGAGCCGCCGCCGGGCCGTATGCTGTGGTGTTTCTGGATATCTGCATGGAGGGCACGAACGGCATCGGGACGGCCCGGCAGCTGCGGGAAAAGGACCCGCATCTCCTCATCGTCTTTGTGACCTCGTCGCCGGAATACGTGTGGGAAGCCTTTCCGGTGCATCCGTTCGATTATCTGCTCAAGCCGTATAAAGAGGAAAAGATCCGGCAGCTGACCGCCGAACTGCGGCGGGTGCTCTGCCGCCAGGAGCCGGAGCTGGAGGTGCGTATCGCCCGCCAGACCGTGCAGCTGCCGCTGAATAAGATCCTGTATGCGGAATCCCAGAACCACTTCGTCCGGATCGTGACCGACGACGGCGAGTGCCGGGCCGCTGCCACCTTTGCGCAGGTGGAGCAGCAGCTGAAAACGCAGGAGAACTTTCTTGTCTGTAACCGGGGCCTGCTGCTGAACATGGATAAGGTGCTGCGGTTCGAGGGCGACTGCATCGAGATGCTGGACGGTGCCCGGCTGCCCGTCCGCCTGAAGGATAAAAACAGCCTGTTTGCACAATTCACACAATATCAATTCCGCCACATGCAGCGGGAGTTCTGAGAGGAGAAAAACGCCGTGGATGCTGTGTTGTTCGGACGCTACTTTCTCGAATTTGCATTGTTGTATCCGGGGGCCTATCTCTGCCTGGCCCCGCTGCGGGACCACCTGAAGGCCCCAAAAACGACCTGCTGGATCGCGGGCGGTGCCCTCACGGCGCTGTGCATTGGGTGTGCAGCACTGTGCACGATCTTTGAACTGCCCAGCAACGTTTTCCTGCTCCCCATCCTCATCGTCTCGTTCTGGCTGCTGCGATGGCGGACGGAGGGAGTGACCGTCAGCCAGACGGCCTTCCTGTTTTCGGTCTCCGCTGTCATGCTGGCGGTCTGTTCGCTGATGGCCGTGGTGTTGAACGCCCGCGCCGAGACCGGCAACCAGCAGGAGGCCAATCTGGTCTCCACAGCGCTGCTGGCGCTGGGGCTCTCGGCGGTGCTGAGCGTCCTCTTCCATTTCACAGCCGTCCGGTGGAGCGCATGGCTCCTGCAGGAATACCACGGCGAAGCGTTCTGGCAGTCGGCGTGGCCGCTGCCGGCCATCTATGCGGCCTTCCTCATCTTCTGCATCCCGCTGGACCCGTCGGTCGTCCTGCTCAACCGGATCATGATCATTGCGGTGCTGGCGGTGTCCATCTCGCTGCTGGGCATCTTCCTGCTGCTGTACGAGATGTACCGGGTGGCGCAGGAGTACACCCGGAACACCCAGCTGGACCGGGAAAACCAGCTGCTGGGCGTGGAATCCCGCCGTTATATGGAGCTGCGGGAATACATGGAGCAGACCCGCAGCCTGCGGCATGATTTCCGCCAGCACCTGCACGTCATCTCCGGCCTGACCGAGGCCGGGCAGCTGGACGAGCTGAAACACTACCTCAGTCAGTACGAGAGCGAGCTCAGCGAGGCCCGCCCCACCCTGTGCGCCAACCCCGCAGTGGATGCGCTGGCGGGCCACTACGACCACGAGGCCCGGCAGAAGGGGGTGCCCATCGAATGGAAGCTGGAGTTGCCCGTTCTGCTGCCCATGCCGGAAGCCGACCTGTGCATGATCCTGGGCAACCTGCTGGAAAATGCGCTCGATGCCAGCCGGAAGCTGACGCCGGACCAGCGGCAGATCCGGGTGATGGCCCGGATGCTCAGCCCTGCCATGCTGGGCATCGTGGTGGAGAACCGCTACGACGGTGTGCTGAAAAAGCAGAGCGGCATCCTGCACTCCACCAAGCACGAGGGGATCGGCATCGGGCTGGTCTCCATCGAGACCGCCGTCCGCAAGTACACCGGCGATCTGACCGTAGAAACGAAGAACAACGTCTTCCGAGCCAATGTGCTCCTGAATTTATAACGAATCGACAACACATCAATGGAAAATTGGAGGATCGACACGATGAAAATGACACGACGCAGCTTTCTCAGCGCATCTGCATTCACCCTGCTGGCCTGCGGCCTTGCACCTGCAGCTCATGCGGAGGAGACTAACAGCCTGTTGACCGGGCTGCTGGGCGGCAAGGCGGAGACCGCCCTTCCACCCAAGCCTCTGACCGCCAAGGTCGTGGATGCCAACCCCTTTATGGGCTTCAGCGAGTCCAACATCCACCACGACTGCTACAACACCGACTCCACAGATGCCGTGCTGCCCATCGGCATCTGCCCGGAAGTCAATGTGGCGATGGAAAAGGTCAACCCCAATGCCTCTCCGGCCATCTTCTTTGACAATTTCGACAACCCCATCAGCCCGTTCCTGGGCGGCCTCGCCATCCGGGATCTGGATGCGGAAGAGGTGACCACGCGGGGCTTCTTCTCGCCCACCCGGCACGACGGCGGCGGGTATGTCATCCAGAGCTCCTATTCGTTCGTGGATGGGCGGAACCTCATCGTCTGCCCCACCAGCCACAACCACGTCCTGATGCTCCGTGCCGCCGATGAGAACGGCACCCCGCTGCCGGTGTTCGAAAAGGTGCTGGACATCGACATCAAGGCCGCAGCCGAAAAGGTGCTGGGCAGAACGCTGGACCAGAAGCTCCTTTCCGTCGTCTTTGACTACGAGGGCAACCTCTGGTTCGTGACGGGCGGCTTCCGCATCTACCCCAGCCGGGGCCAGCAGGGCGCGATGGGCTATGTCTCCCATGCCGCCATCGAGGCCATCCTGGCGGGAGGCACGGCCGACCTCGACCACGAAGTCCACGTCTATGCGCCCATCGCCGGGGAAGGTGCCGAAAACGGCATCGCCGCCTGCAAGGAGGGTGCGGTCATCCTGACGAACCTGGCCTGCTACCTGCTGCGGGCCAACAACGGCGTGGAGGTCGTCTGGCGCACCGGCTACAACAGCGTGGGTGCCAAGGACAGCCATGAGGGCGACGCCACCACCGGCGGCGGTCTGGCCTGGGGCAGCGGCTGCTCGCCCTCCCTCAGCCGGGACCTGGTCTTCTTCACCGACAATTTGGACACCGTGAGCCTGCTGGCACTGGATATCCACACCGGTGCCATCGTGGCCAGTCTGCCCGTCATCGACGAGCTGCCCGCCAATATGCCAGTCTCGGTGGAAAACTCCGCCATCGTCTACGACCACGGCACCGGCACCATCAGCACCATCGTCTGCAACTGGTTCGGCGCCGGCAGCCCGAACCTCGCCAAACCCGACAACGATTCCTCCATCCAGAGCTACGAGAACATCTACGACCGCAACTGGCTGATGAAGGGCAACAGCATGATCATGCCCGGCATCGAGCGGGTGGATACCATCCGGACCGACGACGGCTGGACCATGAAGAGCGTCTGGTGCCGCGACGACCTCAGCGACACCTCCATGATGAAGCTCTCCACGGCCACCGGTTATATTTACGGCTTCGTGCAGGATGTGGATAGCGGCATGTGGCAGTACATCGTGCTGGATTTTGAGACGGGCAGGACCGTGCTCACCGTGGACGTCGCGTCGCTGTACGGCTACAACAACATGGCCATCGGCATGTATGCCGGGCGGGACGGCAACAAGCTGTACTGCCCTACCGGCTACAAGGAGCTGCTCCGTTTGCAGGACCGCTTTGTCTACCTGCCGGAGATGCCCTACCGCAAGGTGGACCTGGATAAGACCCGCCGCACCGTCGTTTCGGCGGCAGAATTTGCCGCAGCAGGCGGGCAGGGCACCCCGGCGACCTGGCTGCACACCGTCACCTTCGACAACCTCCACCCCCAGACCATTGCCGCCATCCGGGTCAACGGCCTGACCGGCAAGGCCTCCGACTACAAGCTCTACGCCAAGGGCACCGATGGGCAGTATCACGCCTTTACGGGCAGCTGGTCGCTGGAAAATGCCTCCGGCCGTCTCCGCGCGCAGAAGGTGTACGAGATCCGCTTCACCCTGCAGGACGGCGGCGACTTTGACCTGAGCACGGACGCAAAAGAAGTGACCGCAGCCATCCTGCTGGCCCGTTGACCCCCTGAAAAACAGTCCTTCCCTCTTCTCGTTTGAAAACCGCCGTCTGCTTTTGGATTCGTTTGAGCAGACGGCGGTTCTTTTTGGTTGCACTTTGGCGGCAGAGCCTTTGAACGTTGCGTCCGGGAACCCTCGCAGACCGGCCCGAAACGAAAATCAAACAGAAATTTCACGATTTAGGGGTTGTGTTCCGGGGTGCAAAATGGTATGCTTGAGACACTTTGCAGCCTCCTGCGGGAAATTCCAGAGGAAGGGAGCGTCTGATAGAAGATGCAGAAACACACAAAACAGTTGATCGCAGCCGTTGCGCTGCTTCTTATTGCAGCGGTGCCGCTCGCACTGCACATCGCAAACGCAGACCCCACCGACGAGGCTGTGGCCAGCGCTGCAGTCAGCAGCTCGGAAGAGCAGGCGGAAGTGCCGGTGTCCAGTGCGGCCAGTGCCGCAGACTCCACCAGTGAGCCGGAGCCGCAGCCGGAAGAGGAGCCGGACGCATCCTCGGAGGAAGCGGACAGCAGCGCAGAGAGCGGGGACGCAAGTGCGTCCTCGTCCGAAGCAGCCGCATCCTCGAAGCCCGCAGCGCATTCGGCGGCTTCGAGCCACGCCGCTTCTTCGAAGCCCGCAGCGCATTCGGCGGCGTCGTCCCACGCGGCATCGTCCTCGCATTCGGCCGCTTCGTCTCATGCGGCGTCCTCTTCGTCTTCGTCATCGACGTCGGCCTCGGCCTCGTCTGGCAGCTCGCATACAACGGAGACTACGGACGCAAAGGTCAATGCGTATGTGCGGCGGCTCCGGAACCTGCAAAAACGCAGCAGCAAAAAACTGTATCAGACCGCAAGCAGTGCGTACAGTGAATATATGGAGCACCCCGTAGAAGAACGGAATCTGGCGTTGAAGGTCTCCATCGTGCTGGGGAAGACGATGGAATTGACCAAACTGCAGAGCGAATGCGACAAGGAGTTCCAGGAGATCGTTACGGAGCTGCGCCACTACCTGCGGGAAAATGGTTACGACCAGAGCATTGCAGATGCTGCGGAAAAAGAGTACAAAGAAGAAAAAGATGCGATGATCAAAGAGCTGACCAACGTGACCTACAGCCAGGTGACCGGCAAGGGCGAAGGCGGCAAGTGGCTTCAGGAACACGCGGACATGGGCCAGTAAGACCGAACATCAAACAAACGCGCAGAGCGTGTTTCCCGAAGCGGGGAAGCGGCTCTACGCGTTTTTCTGTACGTTTGGCACTCACAGCAGCTCCGGCAGCTGCCGGAGCACGAAGTGGTTCTTGCGGAAGGTGAGCAGCCCTTCGTCCCGCATCCGGCACAGCTCCTTGGAGAGGGCGCTGCGGTCAAGGTTGAGGTAGTCGGCCAGCTGCTGGCGGTTGAAGGGAAGGTCGAACTCCATGCCGCCCGCCTGAACGGCCTGGCCGGACAGGTAGGTCAGCAGCCGCCCCCGCACGGTCTTGGGGGCGGTGCAGAGGATGCGGCGGGAGAGGGCAAGGTTCTTTTTCATGGAGACACGGAGCAGGTTCCGCAGCAGGCGGTCCTGCCAGCTGTGTTCGGCGTGGGGGCGGGAAAGGGCAGCCGTGTCCAGAAACAGCACCTCGCAGTCTGCCGCCGCGAGGACATCCACCATCAGCGGCTCCCCGCAGAACGCATAGGTCTCGGCAAAGGCCTGCCCCTCGCCCACCTCGCTGAGGATGCTTTTGCTGCCCCAGAGGTCGATGCTCTCGATGTGGACGGCGCCCCGCAGCACGATGCCGATCTCATGCACGGTGTCGCCGGTGTGGAAGATGGTCTGGCGGCGGGCAAAAGCTTTCCGCCGCAGGCAGCGGCCGCGTTCCATCTGGTCGATGTCGGCCTCGGTCAGGCCCTGGAACAGAAAAATCGAGTGATAGTCCATAAAAATCCCTCTTTGTGGTTACAACAACCGAATCTTTGCTGTCATTATAGTATACTGTGCACAGAAAAAGCAAGGAGGATTCCCTTATGATTCGAAAAATCATTCACATAGACGAGGAAAAGTGCAATGGCTGCGGTGCGTGTGTCACGGCCTGCCACGAAGGGGCCATCGGCCTGGTCAACGGCAAGGCCAAACTCATGCGGGACGATTACTGCGACGGCTTTGGCGACTGCCTGCCCGGCTGCCCCACCGGTGCCATCACCTTTGAAGAGCGCGAGGCTGCGGCGTATGACGAGCAGGCCGTGCTGGAGAACAAGCAGAAAAAGGCCGCTGCCGCTGCTGCCCCGGCACACTCCGGCTGCCCCGGCCACCAGATGCACCAGTTCGACCGCAAACCGGCCCCGGCCTCTGCGGCAGGTGCCGCGATGCCCTCCCAGCTGGGCCAGTGGCCCTGCCAGATCAAGCTCGTGCCCGTGAACGCGCCCTACTTCAACGGGGCAAAGCTGCTCATCGCGGCAGACTGCACGGCCTACGCCTATGCGAACATCCATCAGGAGTTCATGCAGGGCAGGATCACCCTCATCGGATGCCCCAAGCTGGACGCCGTGGAGTACAGCGAGAAGCTGACGGCCATCCTCTCCCAGAACGAGATCCGGAGCGTGACGGTGCTGCGCATGGAGGTGCCCTGCTGCGGCGGCCTCGAACACGCTGCCGTGACGGCCCTGAAGAACAGCGGCAAGTTCATTCCCTGGCAGGTGGTGACCTTCTCCATCGACGGCCGCATCCTGGACCGATAAGATAAAAAGAGAAAGCAAGAGCTGCTGCACGGCGGGTGCAGCAGCTCTTGCTGTTTAAGAGGCGGCTTTCTGAAGCACTTCTGAAAATTTTTCCAGCGCCTGACGGAGCTGGACGAAGTTGTCCACATCGGCGTCGCTCATCCGGGAGGTGGGGGCCACCACGGCAGTCTCAGCGGCGGTAACGGTGCCGCTGAGCGAGACGTTCACTGCGTGTTCGGGGATGGTCAACAGGATGTGGAGCGGCGTCGTGCCGGAGAACAATTCCTTCAGCGGCAGACCGACGATACAGGTGAGGTCGGTCTCCCCGGCGGGCAGCTGGTAGTAGGTGTAGCCGTCCAGCGCCCCGGCGGGTGTGACCTTTTGCAGGGCTCCAAGCCCCAGCGTCAGGTTCGTCATGTCCTGCATCTCCACGGCGGAAAGCTCCACGCCCAGCAGGGAAGCCAGCTGGGTCTGGGAGATGTAGCTGCCCATGGACCAGTTGGGCAGCACCAGCCCGGCCAGAGGGGCCGCAGCCACGATCTCCCCGCGCAGGTAGGTGTAGAGCTGCCCGGCGTCGTACAGCGTCTCGTTCGCGTCGATGTACACCCGCGTGAAGGCGGAACCGCTCTTCTGGGAGGTCAGCGCGAACTGAATTTTTCCGGGTGCATACTGGCCGGAGACGGTGCCCTGCGTGGCCCCGACCTGTTCCAGCACCCCGTACAGCGCAGGCGTCCGGGAGGCTGTGGAGGTGACGGTGTAGCGGAAATCGAAGTCCGCCCCGGCCTGAATGGCCTTGACCTTGCGGGACAGCAGGCCGTACACCGTGCCGCCTGCCGCCAGGCAGAGCGCCAGCAGGCAGAGAACCACCACGAGGGCGGCACGGCCCCGCTTGTTGCTTTTGGGAGCAGTCATGGAAAAACCTCCTTTATTTCGAGCAGGCGTTCACGAACGCATCGAACAGGCTCTGCATGGCGGGATCTGCATCGCTGAGCCATTCCGGGTGCCACTGGACACCGAGGCAGAACCCTGCGTCCGGCTTTTCGATGGCCTCCACGATGCCGTCCTCGCTCAGCGCGGCGAGGGTGAAGCCGGGGGCGACCCGGTCCACGGCCTGATGGTGCTGGCTGTTGACGAGCACGGTGTCCTGCCCCAAAATGCGGGAAAGCAGGGTGCCCCGGCGGACGGTGACGGTGTGGACTTTGGCCCAGTGGCCGTTGTGCGGCAGATGTTCGAAGGGCTTGATGTCCTGATACAGGTCGCCGCCCAGCACGGCATTCATGACCTGGATGCCCCGGCAGATGCCCAGCACGGGTTTGTCTGCGGCCAGAAAGGCGCGCAGCAGCAGCGGCTCGGCTGCATCGCGGAGAAGATTCGGCTCGCCGCAGGCGGGGATGCGCTCCTGCCCATAGAACTTCGGGTCCATGTCGCCGCCGCCGGGCAGCAGCAGGCCGTCGCAGGTCAGGGCGTCCTGCACTGCCTGTTCGGGGTCGTTCAGCTCGACCCAGCGCATCCCGGCTCCGGCGCGGGCCAGACTTTCCATGTATTTGGATTGTGCCACGGTCGGCTCCGGGTCGGTGCTCATCCGCGGCATGGCAATCACAACACGCATATTCAACTGCCTCATTGTTTGCAGCCGCTGCCCGCGAACGTGGAGCCCGGCTGCCTTTGTAAAAAAGCGGGAAATTGCCTGGTCTGCCAGGGGCTCTCCCTTTGGGAGAACTGTCTGCGAAGCGGACGAAGAGGGCAGGCCCGCTGACCGATAAAACAAAAACCCGGAACCATCGGTTCCGGGCATTTTGGCGGAAAGATGGGGATTCGAACCCCAGAACGCTTTTGACACGTTACACGATTTCCAGTCGTGCGCCTTAGACCAACTCAGCCATCTTTCCACATCTTCAGTTCTCAGTGCTTCGGGCCGCGGCCCTCAGCGCTCCACTATAATACCTGAAAGAAGGTCTTTTGTCAAGCAATTTTTCAAAAAAGTTTGCATTTTTTCAAAAATGACGCAGCTTCGATGACTGAAAATGAAAAGGAGACGAAGCCCCCCTTGACGCAGGCGGCAAACGGGGCTATGATGAGGGCAGAGAGTATGCAGAGCGGGAAACTCTGCGGAAAACAAAAGGAATTCAGGAGGAAAAACAGATGAATTATTCAGATGTTTTAGCCAATGCCCGCCAGTGCATCGGCAAATACTGCAAGGCCTGCCCGGTGTGCAACGGCGTGGCCTGCAAGAATCAGATTCCCGGCCCCGGCG
>OGDC01000286.1_pt1 | contig 15428 bp, 10 predicted proteins | sample 1570331 | NCBI WGS metagenome assembly OGDC01 (sample SAMEA2582167, study PRJEB24529) | metagenome
TGCTCCTGCAGCTTTCAGTGCTTTGTACGCTTCACGCGACCCTTCAACTGTTACCACATCATCGGCATCCCCATGAAATATACGGAACTTCACTTCTTTGGCAGCCGGCAAACGGTCCGGATTCACCGATCCGCAAATGGGAACGGCAGCCGCAAAAATCTCCGGATAACGGACCACCAAATCATACGTCCCCATCGCTCCCATTGACAATCCGACAATATATATCCGTTTTTTATCGACTTCGGGCATGGCCAGATAAGTATCCATTGGATGATAAATTGAAAGATGAATATGAAAGTTTGCTTGAAATGTACAGTAATCGTGAAGCGATAATTGCATTTGAAATGGCGATATCGCTTAATGTGAATTTAAATAAAAATCAAATATTTTTTTCAAATAATGATTCGTCAGAATGCGAGTGGGGCTATTTTGACAGTTTTTATGATGAATATATTGCAAGATTGAATTTGGCACTTGTAATGGCGTTTGTTTTTGCAAAACCACATATGCATGTATGGAATATAACGACGGATATTAACGATACTCAGTATATCAATGAGAACTATGTTAAAGAAATCATTCCGATAGGAACACTAAAAGAATATAAGCTGATAAAGAAAGAATCTATAAGCTATAAAGAAGCATTGATGTGGATTAAAAATCATACAAGTTTATGTGGGAATCGTGATAAATCTCCAAGTGCGTTTTCGGCACTTACATATGTATTTAACCGTCAATATCACGAGGGTTTGATTTATTCTATTATTGGATTGGAAAGCATTTATTCTCCTGGGAAATCCGGAATTTCTTATACTTTGCAAAAAAGAATAAATAAAATTTTTCCGATGATTTCAAAAGATGAGATAAAAAAGATGTATGCACTTCGATCGAAATTCGTCCATGGAGAACTAGCGATAAGTAATTGTGATTTGCTAGTCGAAACATTAGATGACTACGAACAATTTTCTGGAACATCATTTATGGCAATGTCACTTTTGTTTGAAACAGTTAGAATGCTAATTGCAAATGATGCAGATTCTATTAATTTTACAGAAACTATATCATACGATTTTTCGTGAAATAAGTTGAAAGGAGCCCTCCCCATGTCCAACTTCTCCTATCTCTCCACCCGCCCCGAATACTCCATGTTTGCATCTGCTGCCATCGAGGCCGAGAAAGTGTTCTCCACCTCCCCGGCCATGTGCGCGGTGGGGTGCCGGAAGGCGTTGGAGCTGGCGGTGAAGTGGGTGTATGCGGCGGACAAGACCATCACGATGCCCTACAAGGACAACCTGCAATCCCTCCTGCATGAGCCGAGTTTCCGGTTCGCGGTGGACCGGGACGTGTGGAGCGTGCTGCCCAGCATCGTGAAGGCGGGCAATCTGGCGGTACATACGGGGCATAGTGTGTCGGCAGCGGATGCAGTGTTCAGCCTGCGGGGGCTGTTCGATTTCATCCAATGGGTGGATTACTGCTACGGCACGGACTATGCGGAGCGCTCCTTTGACGAGACAGCCATCCCCGGCGAAAAGGTAGCACTGGACGAAAAGAAGATCCGGGAGCAGGAAAGCCTGCTGACTCAGAAAGATGCCGAACTGGAAGCCTTGCGCAAGCAGGTGGAGAGCCTTTCGACGGCGTACACGGCCAGCAAACAGCAGAACCAGCAGAGCCGCAGTTTCACCGCCGCCGACTTGACCGAGGCCGAAACGCGGCGGAAGATCATCGACATCGACCTCAAGGCCATGGGCTGGAAGTTTACCGGGCCGGACGCCGATGTGCGCGTGGAGTACGAAGTGGACAACATGAACGGCGTACTGGGGCAGAAGGGCTATGCGGATTACGTCCTCATGGGCAAGGATGGCAAGCCGCTGGCGGTCATTGAAGCCAAGCGCAGCACCAAAGACCCCAACATCGGGCGCAAGCAGGCTCAGCTTTATGCAGACTGTCTGGAGCAGAAGTTTGGACGCCGCCCGATGCTGTTCACCACCAACGGCTACACCACCTATTTCTGGGACGAAGCAAGCGGCCCGCAGCGGCCGGTGAGCGGGGTGTTCTGCAAGGACGACTTGCAGAAGCTGATGAACCGCCGCACCGAGAAAAAAACGCTGGACACCATCGAAATTGACGATAAAATCACCGACCGCTACTACCAGAAAAATGCCATCCGGGCGGTGTGCGCCCACATCACGCAGGGGTTCCGGCGCAACCTGCTGGTCATGGCCACCGGCACCGGAAAAACCCGCACGGCATCCAGCCTGACCGACGTGCTGAGCCGGGGCGGCCATGTGACGAATGTGCTGTTTCTGGCAGACCGCACCGCGCTGGTCAAGCAGGCAAAGGACGACTTCAAGAAGTATCTGCCGGACCAGTCGCTGTGCAACCTGTGCTCCTCCAAGGACGATAAGGCCGCGCGCATCGTGTTTTCCACCTATCCCACCATGCTCAACGCCATCGACAACGCCAAGACCAAAGACGGCGTACCGCTGTTTTCGCCTGCCCACTTTGACCTTATCATCGTGGACGAGAGCCACCGCAGCATTTTCAAAAAATACCGCGTTATTTTTGATTATTTCGATGCGATTCTGGTGGGTCTGACCGCCACCCCGAAAACCGATGTAGACCGCAACACCTACGACTTTTTCGAGATGGAACACGGCATCCCCACCTACGCCTACGATTACGATACGGCGGTCTACACCGACCATGTGCTGGTGCCTTACTACAACTACGAGGTCAAGACGAAATTCACCGAAGAGGGCATCCACTACGACCAGCTTTCACCGGAGGATAAGGCGCGCTACGAGGACGATTTTGCCGAGGACGACACCCTGCCCACCTTCATCCCATCCGAAAATCTGAACAAGTTCATCTTCAACGCCAACACTGTGGACACGGTGCTGCAAGACCTGATGGAGCGGGGCATCAAGGTGGCGGGCGGCGACCGCATCGGAAAGACCATCATCTTTGCCCAGAACAAGCGCCACGCGGAGTTTATCCGGGAGCGGTTTTGCAAGCTTTATCCGCAGCTGGAACAGCAGTATCCCGGCTTCATCCAGCGGGTCGTCTGTGACGATGCTTATGCGCAGTCCATCATTGACGATTTCAAGCAGCCGGACAAGCCGCCATTCATCGCTGTTTCGGTGGACATGATGGACACCGGCATTGACGTGCCGGAGTGCGTCAACCTTGTCTTTTTCAAGAAAGTACGCAGCAAAACGAAATTTTGGCAGATGATCGGCCGCGGCACCCGGCTCTGCCCGTCCCTTGCCTGCGTGGATGCCATCGACGGCGAATATACCGGAAAACGGCGTTTTTTGATCTTCGACTACTGCGGCAACTTTGAGTTTTTCCGTCAGAAACCCAACGGCTACGAGAGCGCGGACACCAAAAGCCTGTCCGAGAGCATTTTCTGCAAGCAGGTGCGCATTGCCGCAGCGTTGCAGGATGGCGCATACACGGATGAAAAATACCAGAGCTGGCGCAACGTCCTCACCGAAACCTGTCGGGCTGAGGTGGGCGCACTGAACCCGGAACTGGTATCCGTGCGGCTGCACCGACAGGCCGTGGAACACTACCAGAAACCGGAAGCGTTCACCGCCCTGACCGAAACGGACAAGGGCACCCTGATGCGGGAGGTTGCACCGCTCATCTCGCTGGACGATAAGGACGAGGCCGCCAAGCGGTTCGATAACTTTGTGTATGGCTTGCTGCTCTGTGAACTGGAAGGTCTGCCGGGGCTGGGCCGCGCCCAGAAACAGCTGCGCAATACAGCGGCAATGCTGGAAGGGAAAGCTACCATCCCGCAGGTGCAGGCCAAGCTGCCGCTCATCCGGGAAGTACAGACGGACGAGTTCTTGACTTCCCACGATTTGCTCCGCTTTGAGGAAATGCGGCAGGAGCTGCGGGAACTCATCAAGTTTCTGGTGGAGGGAGGCGAGGGGCAAAAGCCTGTCTACACGGCCCTTGCCGACCCGGTACTGGAACAGACCGAGGGCAAAGCGCTGGATTCCGGCTACGATTTCGGCGAGTACCGGGAACGTGTGAACCGCTACATCATGGAGCACCGCAGCGATACGCTGGCCATCCACAAGCTGACCCAGAACATTCCGCTCTCGCAGGGTGATTACACCGAGCTGGAACACATCTTTACCAGCGAACTGGGCAGCAAAGAAGATTATGCCCGGGAGTTTCGGGATACACCCTTTGGTCTGCTGGTGCGTAAAGTGGCAAAGCTGGACCACGAGGCCGCGATGCAGGCATTTTCCAAGTTCATCAACGATGAATCGCTGAACGCAAGGCAGATCGCTTTTGTGCAGAAAGTTATCCACTACATCGAGCAGAACGGCTATGTGGAAAGCAAAGCGGTTTTGATGAAACCACCCTTTGACCAGCCCATTCTGTTTACCCGCCTGTTTGATGGCAAAACAGGCAGTGAGCTGATGGAGACGATCAATTCGGTGAAAGAGAATGCCACCCATGTGACCGCATAAAGTGGTAGAATATACTGATAAAATACGGTATAATACGCTTGAACTATATTAGGACTTAGAGCTTCATGTGGAAGTAGCCCAGAAGCCGACCTTCTACTCGGATTCAGATTTCTTTATCGTTACGCTGCCGAATAGAAGTGTAGCGACTCCGGCACAGATCAGTATGGAAAGTGTGGCAAGTGGTGCGGAAAGTGCGGAAACCGCTGCGGAAAGTGCGGAAACTTCTACAGTGCTCCACGGAATGAGTACGGATGCAGAAGTGAGTGAACTTTGCGAAAGGCTGAATGGCACGAGACTAACTGCAAGTACAAAAGAGCGGACGCTTGAACTTTTCAAGAGATATCGGTATCAATATCAGTTCCGCAGCATAAACGTTGCACAGCTATATGGCGTTCAGAAATCTCGTGCATCCTCTATTATCAAGGATCTTATCAAGCATGGATTGGTGACGTCACCAGAATATGGCGTATACCAATTTGTGAAGAAGTAACACCGCTATCAACAGGAGGTTTTTGAAAAACAAGCGGGGAAGCTGTTACAGCCCATGGAACGTCTTAATATAATTTGAATTATCATAATCGAAATTATATTAACCGCTTGCGCAGAAATGCCTACTCCCCTGAGAACTCCTCAGACGAATGGGCATTCTTCTTTCCGTGTATCAAATTTATCTTTGTAGTCACTCAGATCGCCACCAAGTCATGGATCAAAAATCATCATTTTGACGGATAGCGGAATGACTGCAAACAGCGTTAACCACTATATCCGTTCGGTGAAAGTGTTCCTTTACTGGTGCATGGAGCAGGACGAAATAGCACCGTTCAAAATCAAGATGGTAAAGGCACAAGAAACCATCAAGGACGTTTACACGCAGGAAGAACTTTGTGCACTGATTCAGCCGCCGAAGAGAACTGTATAAGGATAAGTTCTGATAGGAAAAAGAAAAGCACGAAGGCCGGGACCTTCGTGCTTTTTTGGTGGGCCAGGCAGGACTTGAACCCGCGACCAAGCGGTTATGAGCCGCCAGCTCTGACCAGCTGAGCTACTGGCCCGCAGAGGCACCCGGCGAAAAAGCAGGGGGCAACAGATAGTATAGCAAAAAACTGCGAAAATGAAAAGCGTTTTCGGACAAAATTATTTTGTGCGGTGGGCCTGGAGCTTCTGCATCATAAAGGTATCCAGCATTTCCTGCGGGAAAAGCGGCTCTTTGTAGCCGAAGGATTCCCGGATGAAGATGAGAGTCACGATGGTCTGACGGCCGGGGTCGAGGCGGAGGGTGTAGAGGGTATCCAGCGGCTGCTGGGTGGGCTGATGGAGCGTAAGGTGGAGCAGGAAGCCGCCGTCATTTTCGCGGCGGCACTCGTAAGCGAACTCGTCGGTCTCGCTGTGGAGGTCGAGCCGGTCGAAGCACTCGTCCAGCGGCAGGTCGGTGCGGAACTCGCTCAGGCCGGCGGGGCCGTACTGGCTGCGGCGGGTGTTCTCGCGCCGGGTGAGCAGCACAACGATGACGCCCAGCGCCACCGCCAGCAGGATGATGGAAATGACAGCGTTCATGGAGCCCTCCTGAATGGTTTTTTGATCAGAGTTTTCCTTATTGTAACACAACCCGCAGGAAATTGTGTTATAATATTGGAAAAATTCTAAAATTTGCGGTCGCCCATGCCGTCTCATGGGCGGGGAGGCTCACAATGAAACTGAAATTCACCCACAAGACCTGGTACTTTTTCCTGCTGTGTGCAGCGGCGGCATCCATGCTGAACGGCTTTGCCGTGCTGGGCGGGATGGACTTCTCCTTCTTGGAGATGGCGGCATTCTGCATCACCGGCATCACCCTGCTGTTTCTGGCGGCGGAAAAAGGCAGCCCGGCCAAAGACAAGCGGAATTACTTCGGCCTCTTCGTGGTGCTGATGCTCAGCTACATGGGCCGGGGCTGGGCGGCATACATCTGCTCGGCGCTGGTCTGGCCCGGCCTGCTGGGCTACGAATACCAGAAGGGCAGACCCATTCAGCGGCAGCTGCAGCTGGTGGGCGCGGCAGAGGTGCTCCATCTGCTCTTTGTTCTGCTGACGGTCTACGGCGGCATGGCGGGCCTGAGCTTCTGGGCGAACCTGCTCTGGGTGTTGCTGGCCTGCGCCCGCGGCTGGGCCGCACTGAGCCTGTATAAGATGCAGGAGGACGCATGAGCCCGCAACGGCGCGTACCGCGCAGGAAGAAAACGATCGGCCGCCGACGGTTCCTGGCGGGGCTGGGCTGTGCCGCCGGAGCGTATTTTCTGTACCGTTCTGTCTGGAACGTAGAAAAAACAGACCCGCCCGCAGTGCTGCAGCCGGATGAGACGCCGAACCCGGCCCTGCCCTCCGGTGAGTGGCGGGCGGTCTGGGTGAGCTATCTGGAATGGGCGCGGATGGACTTTTCGTCCGAGGCAGCGTTCCGGGCAGACATCGTCGCGCTGATGGACAACTGCGCCGCTCTGGGGCTGAACACCGTCCTCGTGCAGGTGCGGCCCTTCGGAGATGCGCTGTACGAGAGCAGCCTGTTTCCGTGGAGCCATCTCTGCACCGGTGCGCAGGGGCAGGCACCCGGCTTTGACCCGCTGGATGTGCTCATCACCGAGGCACACGCGCGGGGGCTTTCGCTGGAAGCCTGGATCAACCCATACCGGCTGAAAAGCTCTGCGGCCATGCCGCCCAGCATCGGGGAGACGAATCTGATGCACACCCATCCGGAGTGGTGCTGCACGGTGGGCGAGGGGGTCTACCTGAACCCGGCCATCCCGGAGGCCGCCGCGTATGTGGTGCAGGGGGTGGCCGAGCTTGTGGAGTGCTACGCCGTGGACGGCATCCACTTCGACGATTATTTTTATCCCACGACCGAAGCCTCTCTCGACGCGGCGCAGTTCGTAGCCAGCGGTGAGAAGGATCTGGCATCCTGGCGGCAGCAGAACGTGACGAGCCTGGTCAAGGCTGCGCACGATGCCGTGAAGGCAGCAGACCCGACCCTGCGGTTCGGCGTCAGTCCGCAGGGGAATCCGGAGAACGATCTTGCCACCCAGTACAGCGACATCTACACCTGGCTGACGGCCAGCGGGGCCGACGCCGTGGTGGATTACCTCTGCCCGCAGGTGTACTGGGGCTATGGATACCAGCTGCAATCGGGCAGTACCCGCTTTGCTTTTGAGAACATCGTGCCGGAGTGGCTGGGCATGGCCCGCGCCGGGGATGTGGCGCTGTATTTCGGGCTGGGGGCCTACCGCATCGGCGTGGGTGACGGCGGGGCCAACGCCGACAGCACGAGCCAGTGGGCCACCGGTTCCGCGCTGGCCCGGCAGACGGCCGATCTGCGCAGCCGGGGCGCGCAGGGCTGGGCGCTCTACCGGTACGATTCGCTCTTCGGCCCGGCCCGGAACGACCTTGCCGCCGCCGAATGCGCGGCCCTGACGGCACAGAATGGGGAAACGCGCTGAAGTGTCTTGTATGCAGGAAAAAAATGCGGTATACTATATCCGTATCATGCCTTGCAAAAGTACACTTTTCTGCGATTTTTGAGGATAAAAAACCATGAAGAAAACAAAACGGATCTTTGCCTTTGCGCTGGCGCTGCTTCTGGCTGCGCTGATGCTCACCGGCTGCAAAAGCACACTGACGTCCATTGCCCACAAGCTGACCGGCGCGTCGGACGAGGTACAGGAGGAGGACACCACCCAGTGGGCGGCCCCCAGCAGCGACCCGCTGATGATCGAGGGCATTGCCGACACCTCCGCCAAATACGCCACGGCTGTGGCCAACGGCTCGCTGAACATCGTCTTCAACGGCATCTGGAGCCGCCAGACCGATTACTTCACCGCGCCGAACGGGCTGCTCTCCGTCTACGGCTGCGGCACGGCGGAGGGTGTGCAGAAGTTCAAGATCTCGCTGTGGAAGAAGGTCGATGGCGGCGCACAGTATGTGGACAACACCACCTACTACTTCGTCACCGACGGCCAGAACTATCACTGCGACATCGGCGATCTGGACCCCAACGCCAGCTATCGGCTGACCATCTCCTATGATTCGAGCAAGTATTACCTCTACGGACTGCTCAAGGTGGAGGGGATCGGCGGATGAATGCACAGACCCGGCATTCCCTGATGCTGATGCTCTGCGCCTTGATCTGGGGCACGGCCTTTGTGGCCCAGAGCGCAGGCTCCGGCATGGGGGCCTATTCCTTTCTGGCCGGGCGGAGCTGGCTGGCCGTGCTGGTGCTCCTGCCCACCGTTTACGCCTTTGACGCCCTTCGCCGCCGCCGGGGCGAACCCACCGGCAGGCCGCAGACCGCTGCCGACCGCAAAACGCTGGGAACAGCGGGCTTTGTCTGCGGCACCTTTCTGTTCGCGGCCAGCGCGGCCCAGCAGATCGGCATTACGCTGAACCCTTCCACGGCCAAGGCCGCGTTCCTGACGGCGATGTACGTCGTGATGGTACCGGTGTTCGGACTGTTCGTGGGGCGGCGGGGCAGTGCCCGGCTCTGGCTGAGCATGGTCATCGCCGTGGGCGGGCTGTATCTGCTCTGCATGAAGAACGGCTTTGGCGGCATCGAACCCAGCGACTGGGTCCTGCTCAGCTGCGCCGTGCTCTTCAGCTTCCAGATCATGTCCATCGACCACTTCTCCCCGCTGGTGGACGGCGTCCGGCTGAGCCTGGTGCAGTTCGTTGTGGTTGCGGTGGAGAGCACCGCTGCCGCCTTCCTGTTTGAGACGCCCACCCTCGCCGAGTTCGGCACCAACTGGCTGCCCATCGTCTACTGCGGTGTGCTGTCCAGCGGCGTCGGCTATACGCTGCAGATTCTGGGGCAGAAAGAGCTGAACCCCGCCGTCGCGAGCCTCATCATGTGCCTGGAAAGCGTGTTCAGCGCTCTGGGCGGCTGGCTCATCCTGCACCAGAACCTCTCGGTGCGGGAGGCCTCCGGCTGTGTGCTCATCTTTGCAGCCGTGGTGCTGGCCCAGCTGCCGGTGGAGGAGTGGCGGAAATGCCGAAGCGCAAGCCGGAAGTGACCCTGCGCACGGCGGGCGGCATCCTCTACAAGGCCACCCGCCGGAAGGTGAAGAACCTGAACATCCGGGTGCATCCGGACGGCACCGTGGCCGTCAGCATCCCGTTCTGCTCCTCGTGGGAGGAGGCCGACCGCTTTGTGCTGCGGCATCGGGACTGGGTGCAGGAGGCGCAGAGGGATCTGGCCGACCGCGAGGCCCGCACCTACTGGCGGCCCCTGCCCGAAAAGGACGTGGCGCTGGCCCATTTTGCAGCCATGAGCGACAAGGTCTACCCGGCCTTTGCCGAGGTGCTGGGCGGGCAGAAGCCCATCCTGAAGGTGCGGAGCATGACGAGCCGCTGGGGCGTCTGCACACCGGGCAAGCGGCAGATCACGCTGGCATTGGAGCTTTACAACATGCCCGAAGCGGCACAGATCTATGTGGTAGTACATGAGTACTGCCACTTTCTTGTGCTGGATCACAGCCCGAAGTTCTGGGCGGAAGTGGAAAAGATCCTCCCGGACTGGAAGGCCAGGCGGGAGCTGCTGAAATAACCCGCTCCGTTTCGTACGAGTGGATGGGAACGTATCAGAGAATCGCCCTGCGGGCTCCAGAACAAGCGGGTCCTGCGCACAGGGGCGGATAGTACAGGAGTTGAAAAACGTGGCAAACGAAAAAAGCTCCGGCGGCGACAAGTATTCCAAGCTGGCCGGAAATACCATCATTTTTGCGATCTCAAGTTTTTCGTCGAAGCTGCTGACCCTGCTGGTCCAGCCGTTTCTGACCTATGCCATGGCGGAGATCTCCGACCTTGGCCTTTCGAAGATCCTGAGCCAGTACGCCAACCTGCTCATCCCGTTCGTGTCGATGGGCATGTCCAACGCCATCATCCGGTTCGGCCTGGACAAGGGCAACAGCGAAAAGCAGGTGTTCACCAACGGCCTGCTGACCATCCTGGGCGGTTTCGGCATCCTGGTGCTCTGCTGGCCCATCGCGCAGTTTTTGCCCGATATGGCACAGTACGGCCTGCTCATCTACATCTATGTCCTCATGAGCTGCCTGCGCACCCTGTGCACCCAGTTCGTGCGCAGCCGCCAGTGGAACAAGCTGGTGGCCGTGGACGGTGTGCTCTGCACGGTGGCGACCATGGCGTTCTACGCGCTGTATCTGGTGGGGTTCCACTGGGGGGCCAACGGCTACCTGCTGGCCATCATCAGCGGCGACCTGGTCAGTGTGCTCTTCCTCTGCCTGACCGGAAAGCTCTGGAACTTTGTGGAGCTGAAGGGCCTGAACAAAGACCTGTGGAAGCAGATGCTCCGCTTCTCGCTGCCCATGATCCCGGCCCAGATCAGCTTCTGGGTCATCAATGCGTCGGACCTGTTCTTCGTGCGTGAGATGTGCAACGGGCTGGACGGCCACAGCGGCGACGCCTGGAGCGGCCTGCTCTCCACCGGCTACTTCCTGCCCACCATCCTCACCACGCTGGGCCTCATCTTCTACGACGCCTGGCAGCTCTCCGCCGTGACGGAAGAGGACGGGCGCGCCCGGTTCTTCACCAAGATCTTCCGCACCTATTCCAGTGTGCTGTTCTGCTGCGCGGCGGGCATCATCTGGCTCTGCCGCCCGGTCATGCACATCATGAAGGCGAACTATTATTACGCCTGGCACTTCGTGCCCTTCCTGACGCTGGCATCCACGTGCAGCTGTTACAACCAGTTTTTGAACAGCGTCTATGTCGTCAACAAGAAATCCAGCCACAGCCTGTGGACCATGCTCTCCGGTGCAGTGAGCAACTGCATCATGAACTACTTCTTCATCAAGTGGTGGGGCCCCATCGGCGCGACGTATGCGTCCTTCCTGGGGCTGGGCCTGGTGTTCACCCTCCGCGCGCTGGATGCTCACCACATGATCGGGATGTCCATCCATCCGGTGCGGGTGGCGGTCAACTTCGGCGCGTTGGCGGCGGAAGCCTTCGTCCTGCTGGCGGATGTCCCGCTCTACGGCCTGTGGACCGGACTCATCACGGCAGCGGTCATCCTGTACAACTTTGCAGGGGTCTGGGCCATGGCCCGCATGCTGCTGCCCAAGCTCTTCGGCCGCCGCGGCCGGGCGTTCGTGAACGCCGTGGACGGCTGGGCCGCTCATCGCAAGTGACCGCTGGTAAAAAAGCATAAAACAAAGGCGTCTGCATCGACCGGGTGCAGACGCCTTTGTTCGTTTCAGGGGATGGTCAGTTCGAGCTTGCGGCCGCGATCTTCCGGGCCGGGAGCTTCCCCATGGCGGAGCTGTTCAGGCTGTGCTCCATGGAGGCACCATAGGCAGCCAGCGCATCCTGCAGCTCGTCGCTCTTCATGTCGGCCAGGACCTGTGCGCGGACATCGTCCAGCGCTGCCCCGTCCAGCGGGTCGAGACGGACGGCCAGCATCATGGAGAGGGAGGAATACTGCACGGCGGCGGCCTGACCGAAGGACAGGCTGCGGATGGTGTCGGCAGAGCCTTCAGTGGAGAACGCCGAGTCGAGGGTGCTGCTGCTCAGCAGCTCGGTCTGCAGGGAGGCGGTGCCGTCGGTGGGGACGGTGGAGTCCAGCACGGCGTAAATGCCGCTCAGAGCCGCAGAGGACACCTCATGGAAGGCGGTGAACTGGCTGACCGCATCTGCCGGAACGGAGGCGTTGTAGCTGTCCGCAGCGGCCTGTGCCAGGCGGAGCATCGTGTCCTTCTGGTCGTCGTCGGCGAAGGCGTAGGTGCTGGAGTTGTAGAGCGGGATGCTGTAGTAGGCCAGCTTGTACATTTTGTTCTCCAGATGGCTGGTCAGGTCGGCGTCGGAAACCGGGGTCTCACCGTTGGTGCCGTACACGAGGTCGAGCAGGTCGGTGCTCTTGAGCAGGATGCGCTCGAAGCGCTGCAGCGTTTCCAGACCGATGCCGTTGGCCTTGTAGGTGTCGCCATACTGGTCCATCAGCTGGGATGCGTAGCTGTCGGCCTGGGCCTCCTCGGCTTCGGTCAGCTGGCCGCCCAGCGCGTCGAAGCGGGTCTCGACGGCGGCGTACAGCTCCAGATTCTCCTGGGTCTTCTGGGCAACATAGTCGCTGACGGCTGCGGTCTCGCCGGAGTCCGCGTCGGTGGTGATGGTCTCCTTCAGAAAGCTCTTGACGTTGGTGGAATCCTGGTCGGAGGAAGCAAGCTTTGCGGCGGACTGGTAGGCGTTGTACTGCGCCAGCAGATAGAGGCCGGAGGAGATCTCCACATTGCCGATGGAACCGACCGTGTCCGGCGTGGAAAGGACGCAGCCAGCCAGACCGAAGGCCAGTGCCGCCGCGCAGAGAAAGGCAAGAAGTTTGTGTTTCATAAAAGTGTACTCCTGATGTTTTGTGTTACGACCTCTCCGGCATCGCGGAGGGGGTTATTTTGTTCCTAAAATCTCGGCCATCGCCTTGAGGATGCTTTGCAGCAGGTCCAGCGGCTTTTCGTCGGGCTGCAGGGTGACGGAAAGATAGGGTTTGCTGCCGGCACCGGCGGTAACGCGGCCATTGAAGGCCACGAGCAGGCCGCGGATCATCGGGACATCCAGCGTCTCGACCTGCAGGACGAGGGTGTCCTTTTTCTGGGTGACCTCGTATACGCCCACGGCGGTGGCCTGCACCCGGACCAGCGAGACGTTGACCAGGTCGCTGACCGAGGGCGGCGGGTCGCCGTAGCGGTCGATGAGTTCATCCAGCACGTCGGCGGCGTCTTCGGGGGTCTGGATGGCCGCGATGCGCTTGTAGGCTTCGATGCGGCCGGGGCCGTCGGCGATGTAGGATTCGGGGATGTAGGCATCCACCCGCAGGTCCACAAGGCACTCGCTCTTGTCGCGCTGGATGGGCTCGCCCTTGGCCTGTGCGATGGCCTGCCCCAGCATCTTCACGTACAGGTCGTAGCCGACGGCCTCCATGTGGCCGTGCTGGCTGTGGCCCAGCAGACTGCCCGCGCCGCGGATCTGCAGATCGCGCATGGCGATGCGGAAGCCGGAGCCGAAGGCCGTGAACTCCCGGATGGCGGACAGCCGCTTCTGCGCGATGTCGGAGAGGGTCTTGTCCCGCCGGAAGGTGAAGTAGGCATAGGCTTTGCGGCCGCTGCGGCCCACGCGGCCCCGGATCTGGTACAGCTGGGCCAGACCCATCCGGTCGGCGTCTTCGATGATGAGGGTGTTGCAGTTGCGCACGTCGATGCCGGTCTCGATGAGGGTGGTGCAGACGAGGATGTCGATCTCGCCGTTGAGCAGGTGCTGCCAGACGGGGTTCAGCTCCTCCTCGGTCATCTTGCCGTGGGCGATGCCGACGCGGGCACCGGGCACCATCTGGCTGACGTGGGCGGCGGTGGACTCGATGTTGTCCACCCGGTTGTGCAGGTAGTAGACCTGCCCGCCGCGCGCAAGCTCTTTCTTCATGGCTTCGGCCAGGATGACGTCGTTGTATTCGAGGACGAAGGTCTCCACGGGCTGGCGCTCAATGGGCGGCTGCTCGATGGTGGACAGGTCCCGGATGCCGCTCATGGCCATGTTCAGGGTACGGGGGATGGGGGTGGCCGACAGGGTCAGCATGTCCACCCCGATGAAGTTCTCCTTGAGCTTTTCCTTGTGCTTGACGCCGAACCGCTGCTCCTCGTCGATGATGACAAGGCCCAGGTCGTGGAAGCGGACGTCTTTGGACAGCAGGCGGTGGGTGCCCACCACGATGTCCACGCTGCCTGCCTGCAGGCCGCGCAGGGTCTCCTTCTGCTGTTTGGCGGTGCGGAAGCGGGAGAGCATCCCGACCTTGACCGGGAACGCCTCCATGCGGGAGAGGATCGTGTTGTAGTGCTGCCAGGCCAGCAGGGTGGTGGGGGCCAGGATGGCGCACTGCTTGCCGCCCATGACGCACTTGAACGCGGCCCGCAGGGCCACTTCGGTCTTGCCGACGCCCACGTCGCCGCAGAGCAGGCGGTCCATCGGGTAGCTGCGCTCCATGTCCTTTTTGATCTCGGAGGTGGCGTTGAGCTGGTCGTCGGTCTCATCGTATTCGAAGCGGGCCTCAAAATCGCTTTGCCAGTCGCCGTCCGGCGGGAAGGCATAGCCGGGGGCCTGCCGCCGCCGGGCATACAGCTCGATCAGCTCCTGCGCCATCTCCTCGGTGGCCTTTTTGACTTTGGCGCGGGTGCGCTGCCACTCGGTGCCGCCGAGCTTGGCCAGCTTGACCTTTTCCTCGTCGCCGGGGGCGGTGTAACGGCTCAGCAGGTCCAGCTGGGTGACGGGCACATACAGCACATCCGAGCCGGAATACTGGATCTTCAGATAATCCTTGATGGCACCCTGCACTTCCAGCCGCTGGATGCCCGCATACATGCCGATGCCATGGCTCTGGTGGACCACATAGTCGCCGGGTTTGATGTCCGACAGGCTGGACAGGGCATTCTTGTTCTTTTTGCGTTTTTTGGCCTCGGCGGCTTCGTCCAGACCATGCCGCCGGGACGAGATGACCGCCATCCGGGCGAACGGGAAGGTGCACCCGGCGGTCAGGTGGCCGGGCAGCACCTGCACCAGCCCTTTGGCGGGGCGGACGTCCCGGCTCATGCTGACGGAGTAGCCCTTGTCGGCCAGATCGCGGGTCAGGGCCGCTACGCCCTTGGGCGTACCGGCAAAGAGGGTGACGGCATAGTCCTGGGCGATGAGCGGGTCGAGGTCCTCCCGCAGGGAGGCCAGGTCGCCGCCCCAGTTGGGGGCCGCAAAGGCCTCTGCGTTGATGAGGTCTTTCAGCTGGAACTCGTTCATCCCGCGCAGGAAGTTCTCACACAGCAGGGTGCTCTGCTTCTGCGCCGCGAAAACGAGGTCGTCCATGGTCTGGTACAGCACATCCAGGCCGGGGCAGAGCACACCCTCTTCGAGCAGGCCGGTCAGCTCTTCGCCGCGCCGG
>OGDC01000289.1_pt1 | contig 15353 bp, 9 predicted proteins | sample 1570331 | NCBI WGS metagenome assembly OGDC01 (sample SAMEA2582167, study PRJEB24529) | metagenome
AATGGTGTCATGCGCTATATCAGAATATTTTCCGAATTGTCCGGTCAGCTCAAAAATTCAAGCCAGAAGCGTGTTATGGTTGAGGTTGCGCTCATCAAGATGACACAGCCTGCTATGGAGAAGGGCTTAAATGACGCGCTGATGGACAGAATAGCAGTCCTTGAAAGACGGATGGAGACAGGGCTTGAGGCGGCTGCAAGAGCTATGGCTGCCGGGGGCTTTGCGGCGGGAGCCGGGGCACTTACAGGTGACAATGGTGGCATGACAGCGGATGCAGCTATCGGCGGAACACAGGCGGGCATGGGTGCTAAGCCGAAGCCGGCGCGCTCCGAGGACATAACGGAGGTCATCAGGAACTGGCGCTCAATATGCAATGGATTGTCGATGGCATTGAAGCCGATTCTTGAGCACTATACAACCAAGGCGAACGGCGGCGGTAATAAGCTCCAGCTCATATATGAGGATGCGACCTACTATTCCATGGTATCAAGGCAGGAGGCTATCGACACGATAAAGCAGGCGATAGCCGCAAAGACAGGGCTTGACATGGAGATAGAGGTGATACATGCTGAGAGCGGAACGGATGTCTCACAGGAGTACGATACCCTTGAGGATATATGCAGAATGAATATCGTGGAGGAAGACTTCTAGGATTTTGTTGTAGACATATTTTGATTATTAAAATATAATATAATATTGTCTGGACTTGAAAATATATGTTTGGCGGATATGCCATGCCTTAGAGCCGGAACGGTTTTACGGAATGGCTTTTAACATTTAATTACAGAATAAAGGAGAATTTTATTATGGCAAAAAGAGGCGGTTTTCCGGGTGCTATGCCTGGTAATATGAATAATCTGATGAAGCAGGCACAGAAGATGCAGCGTCAGATGGAGGAGACTACAAAGGAACTTGAGGAGAAGGAAATTACAGCGTCGGCGGGCGGCGGTGCGGTTTCCGTAACGGTTTCCGGCAAAAAGGAGGTTACCAAGGTCACAATTGACCCTGAGGCAGTTGATACGGATGATATCGAGATGTTAGAGGATATGATTATGGCAGCGACCAATGAGGCGCTCAGACAGATTGAGGAGCTGTCACAGGCTTCGATGGCTAAGATTACAGGAGGACTTGGTGGTCTTGGCGGAGGCTTCCCATTCTAATGGAATACTACGGAAGTCAGATTAATAAGCTTATCGAGGAGCTTTCAAGGCTCCCGGGAATAGGTGCTAAGTCGGCACAGCGTCTTGCATTCCACATTATTGGAATGCCTAGAGAGCAGGTGGACAGTCTCTCAAGTGCCATTGTAAATGCCAAGACGAATGTAAGATACTGTAGCTGCTGTTGTACACTGACAGATGAAGAGCTGTGTCCGATATGCAGCAATCCAAGCCGCAACCACAGGGTTATCATGGTTGTGGAAAACACGAGGGACATGGCAGCGTATGAGAAAACACAGAAGTACGATGGTGTGTATCATGTCCTTCACGGTGCTATATCTCCGATGCTTGGCATAGGACCTAACGATATTAAACTCAAGGAGCTTATGAAGCGCCTTGAGGGTGATGTGGACGAAGTTATTATTGCCACCAATTCAAGTCTGGAAGGGGAAACAACGGCAATGTACATAAGCAAGCTTGTAAAGCCTACCGGAATCAAGGTAAGCCGTATAGCGAGCGGCGTGCCGGTTGGCGGTGACCTGGAGAATATAGATGAGGTGACACTGCTTCGTGCACTTGAGGGAAGAACACAGTTGTAGGGGTCATTGTCAATGCCGCAGGAGAATATTTTAGTAAACGATATAATAACAGATCACAGAGAGCGTATGCTGAACCTTAAGAAGTATTACCCGTTCTTCAAGCTGTCGGAGGTGTCCTTTTCATGGTACAGGGAAGGGATGTACGACAGCCTTGACATGGGGTATATTCTCATGGCGGTACTGCGCTTTTTTATTGAGGAAAACAATTTCAAGGAGAGGGACGTCACCTATACGGAATATGCCGCCTTTATGAGCAGGTGTATAAGACGTGACTTCAAGCTCAATCCGCCTTCGGGGGATATGAGCATTCTTGTTGAATATATTTTTGACAAATTAAAAAATGACGGTAAGCCGTTCATTTTCCGGTATTTTGATCCGGTTGACAGAAAGAAAAAGATATCAAGGGTGAGACTTATCGAGAGCCGCATAGAGGACGGAACGGTATGGTATTCAATCAGCCCGGAGGGAATCGAGTTCTATCTGGACACGAAGGAAATCAAGGACGAGAGCAGGATAAGCGTTGAGCAGCTCCTTCTTGAGAAGATGATACAGTCTAAGGATTTCAAGGGTGGAACGGATGTGGTGCGCCGCATAAACAAAGAGGTGGACTGTCTGTGGCTCAGGAAAAACCGTGTAATGTCGCTGCTTGCCTCGGATATTTTTTCCGGGCTTGAGGCGTATGAGGATTTTTTTGCCACAGGAGTAAAGTGGTTCGAGGAGGAGCAGAAGCTCTTTATAAAGAATTCAGAGCTTATACAGGCGGCTCAGAAAAGAGCGGAGACGGACAAAAATAATGATGATTATGCCTCGTATCTCAAGATAACGGGAGAAATATACCAGCTTGATACGGAGCTTAAGATAGCTATGAATAATCATCTGAAGCTGTTGTCGGCATGCACCCGACTTGGGATAATGGCAGATGAGATGGTAAAAAAGGCGAAGCTTGGAAGGCTGAGACCGAGCTTTGATTTCAGAAATGCGCTGGAGCTTGCCATGAAGAAGGATGACATAACACTTCTTGGCATGCTGGTGCGCCCTATAATGGGACTCAACACCCAAAAAACCTTGGGAATAAAAAGAATCGAGGATCTGATAACCTACAAGCCGGGACGCGATGACAAGGCGGAGCTTATCACAGACACCGTTCCAGAGAATATCGTATATGATGATGAGCTTGAGGATGAGAGAATACGCGGCAACTATTCGGCACTCATAAAGGTTCTGTTATCGCTCCTAAAGAGAAGGGACTGCATTGACCTCAGAACCTTCAACGAATGTGCCGCAAGGATTTTTGGCGAGGAGCTGTTTGAGAATGGTGACTACTACTCATTCATAGTGCATCTGTGCCAGAAAAAGGAGTACAGCTTCGAGGCGGACAGACACAAGCCGGAGACATTTCTTGATGAAATCTTCCATGACTGTGCCCAGACCCAGGAATACGCTTCCTGTCTCGGAACCCACTTCACCATAACCCCCGCCGACCCACCCGATGAAATCGAGCTTGCAGAAGGCTTCACGGTATCAAACATACACTTTACAAAACAGTAAAAACTAAAACAACGCTACATTACCTATAACTATGCCAGCCCAAGCCTTGAAGCTGTAGGCAATTAACAATAATCTTAATTTTATATTTACATTTACATTTACTAGGCTTGAAACCAAACAGTTGTGTAATTTTACTGGTACACTTCCGAACCTTTTGAAAGCCATAATAGTTCGCTATGCGAACTAATGTCCTTAGCGGCTGTATTTTAGCCGCTTAGTACCGCTACGGCTTTCAAGGAGCGAGAGCGTGTCCGGAAGGGTACCAGTAAAATTACACAACGTCCGGGTCAAAAATAAAGTAGAAAGGAACACACACACATGGAGCAACGCAATCTGGAAAAAGCCCTTGAGCTTGCCGCCGCATTGATAAGAGGAGACAGAGTGAGCGCGTCAGGCGGCAATGTGGCACTCTATGAGGAATATTCGTCCAATTCGCAGGTATATGATGCGCTCAGGCTGATTTTAAAGAAGTTCGGGCTGGAGCTTTATGAATATAATAATGCACTGTTTGTCAGTGCGGATGAGGATAACGCCGGCATGGGAGATGCCGGCTTTGGCTTTACTAATGAGGAGCTGAGGCGCGCTCTTGGTGTCAGGGTGAACAAGGAGCTTTTTTTGTGTTATCTTATAATATACTGTACCATGACGGAATTCTATAAGACGTCGGGCAGCTACACCTACACGGAGTTCGTAAGACATGAGGATGTCATAAAGGCTGTTGACAGCGCTTTGGTGAAGGTTATTGACCCTTCGGCAGGGCTTGTGCTTGATGATGTTGAGGAGAACAGCTTTAAAACGCTTGCGCTGCTGTGGGATGAGCTTCCTGTCACGTCGACCGATGACGTTCAGGGACAGAGAGCCGCCAGAAATTCCAAGACGGGCTATGTTAAACTTACGTTTAACTTTCTTGTGGCTCAGGGGCTTTTCGTGGAAAATCAGGATAAATATTATCCGACAGACAGGTTCAAGGCTATGGCGGAGAATTATTACAGTATCAACAGAGGCAGGCTATACGAGATATTAACAAGGGAAGAACAGGAGGCACAGAATGCCACAGATTAACAGAATCAGGGTCAACAATATAAAATATAATTTTGGCACTCAGTTCTACGATGATTTTCTGATGCGTTTTTCGTGCAGGAACACCATATATGACCTTGCAAACGGCGGAGGTAAGAGTGTGCTCATGCTTCTTCTGCTTCAGACGATGCTTCCGAACTGTACTCTTGACGAGAAGCAGCCTGTGGAGAAGCTGTTCGCGCAGCCGGGAGGAAGCACCACGATACATTCGCTTGTGGAGTGGAAATTAGATTCCTGCGATGTAAAGAACGGCTACAAGTACATGACCTGCGGCTTCTGCGCGCGTAAGGCGAGGGCAGGTGAGGACGCCGAGGGCGAGCAGAAGACGGGAATAGAGTATTTTAACTACTGTATTTTTTACAGGGAGTTCGGGGACAATGATATCAAGAATCTTCCGTTGTCCGATGGCAGGGAGAGAATTACCTACAATGGGCTGAAGGCATACCTGCGCGACCTTGAGAAGAAGGACTTCGGTGTGAAGGTGCGGCTTTTTGAGCGCAAGGGGGATTACCTAAGCTTCATAAATGACTATGGAATCTATGAGAGCCACTGGGAGCTGGTAAGGGGAATCAATAAGACCGAGGGACATGTCAGGACTTATTTTGAGAGTAATTACAGAACCACCAGAAAGGTTGTCGAGGATTTACTGATAGAGGAGATTATTGAGAAGTCGTACAACAACCGTATCCGCGGCGGTAACGGCGATGATGAGATGTCAAAGACCCTTCTTGAGATAAAGGATAAGCTATTGGAGCTTGCAAAGAGAAGGGAGACGATGGATAATTACGATAAGGAGATTAAGCTCATATCCGATTTTTCCACCAAGGTGACAGACTTCGGAAATATATTTGAGCGCAAGGAGGAGGGAAAGAACAGGCTCTTTAAGTACCTTCTCATGGCACAGGCGCAGACGAAGAAGAACGAAGCGCAGGCGCAGAAGCTTGCCGCAGATATAGCGGGCATCAGGCAGGCACAGCTTGAGGAGGAGAGGCTTATATCGGCGGCGCTTATCGCCGATGAGGAGGCGGAGCTTAGAAAGGTGCGTGCTCTGGTGGACAGCCTTTCGGAGAGCTATGAGCAGGCAGAGAAGAGCTTCGATAAAAAGAAGGAGGAGCTTGAGCTTTCCTACGCGGCGGAGGACTATGCGGATTATGTAAGGCAGGAGAGAAGCCTTGCGGAGCTTAAGCAGTATATTGACAACCGCAGCAGGGGAAGAGAGGACCTTGCAAAGGAGCTTGAAGGTCTGGCAGCGGCGAAGCACGCATATATGGCGGAGGAGCTTTCCACAACCGGGCACAGCCTTAGTGAAACAGAGGCAGAATTGCAGGAGAGCACGGAGGCGCTTGATAATCTTAGAGAGAATTACCGCATGAGCGATAACGAGTGTGCGAGAATCGACGGAGAGCTGGCCGGATACCGGAGGCAGGTTAAGGAGCTTGAGGGCGAGCTTGCAGGTAAGTTAAAAGCAACGCCGCTCCTTGTGACGGAGAATGCGCCGGCGGAGGCAGAGCGCTATGGGGAAAATATCGCGGCATTGAAGGAAGCACTTGCGGCATTGGGTGATGAGCAGGCTAAGCTTAAGTTAAAGAGCGACAGCGATATAAATGAGCATGCGCAGACAACAGCGCAGCTGCAGATTTGCAGTAACAATATAGAGAAGCTTGAAAAAGAGCTTGCGGGGGCTAAGGACAGGGAGCGGGAGCTTGCTGCACTTGCGAAGGTGTACGGTGAGCCGGATACGGATAATCTGCTTAGGTCACTTGGAGGTATTTATGACAGAATACTTTCACAGCGTGAACAGTTAAAAAATAAGAAGAGTGAGACACAGGGCTATATAAGCGCCATAGAGAACCTTAAACCTGTAGATTCCGATGGTGTTAAGAGAATGTGCGAATATCTTTCGAGCAGATATGAGGGAAGCGTTGTGAGCGGCGCCGAATATCTGAGGGAGAAAACAAGCGATGAATGTGCCGCACTCGCGGCACGTTTTCCGTACCTTCCGTATTCCGTGCTTGCGGGTGAAGACTATGACAGTATATGCCGTGACAGGAATGTGATGGCAATGGACTGCGGAGTAGTCCCGATAATAAGACTGTCGGCAGTGGAAGCATTGTTAGAGAACGATAATGAACCGGCGGTGCCGCAGGATGATGACAACTATATGCTTGCGTGCCGTGACCTGTCATTTATATATGATGAGGCGGGACGTCAGGCGGGAATAAGGAAGGCGTCGGAGGAGCTTGAGCAGATAAATGCAGAGCTGGTGAAGCTTGAGAACAGATATGAGGCGGTAAAGAGCGACTATGAGAGGGTGAGCGGTTACGCATGCACACCACTGAAAAATACTTCGGAGCTTGAGCTGCTTCTTGCAGGTCAGAGGTCGGAGCTTGAACACCTTGACAGCCGGCTTGAAAGGCTTGCCGATATCAATGAGGGCGCAAAGGAGCGCTCCCTGCAGATATCAGGTCAGAGGTCAGAGCTTGAAAGGAAGCTTTCGGAAAGTATTGAGATAAGGGATAACCTTGAGGATATAGTGCGCCTCAGTGAAAGGCTTGCCGAGTATTTACAGGAGATAAAAAAGAGCGAAGCTGATAAGGAATCGGCAGTCAAGGCAAGGAGGCTCTCAAAGGAGCTGTGCGAGAGCAGGGAGAGGGCATTTAAGGAGCTGGAGAATAAAAGAAATATACTTCAGGAGACTATAGCTAAGATAAAAAAGACATGGGAGCGGTACGCTCCTTACTATAAGGAGCAGGCAGGAACAGAAGCTGAACAGGAAGAAGTGAATGTTACGGCAGACGAGATAGACGCGAAATTTAATGCGATATATTCACTTATCACTGATGAGCTGGGTGATATAGCGGACAAGGAAAAGCTCATGTCTAACTGCACGGCGGCAATGGAAAAGGCGGAGCGCTCGATGCTTTACAGAGGTGTGAGCCTTGAGAGGGCAAAGGAGCTTGACAGCCGTGGACTTTTAAAGGAGAAGAGCAATGCGCAGATAAATGCCATGGCTGATGAGCAGGAGAAGCTCAGGCAGAACATGAAGAACCTGCAGGGGGAGCTTGATGCTGCCAGCACACAGATGAACAGGATTGAGGGAAGCTGTGAGTACGCGAAAAGAAGCTATGAGGAGCATTACGGAGAGTATATGCCTGTGGAAATAAATAATCCTCAGGAATATGCAGGGCAGCACAAGGCGGAGCTTTCGAGGCTTAAGAAGGAGCTTTCAAGACTTTCGGGGCTTGAAAAGGATAATCTCAAGGAGCAGACGGCATGTATGGTGATGCAGAAGGATCTTGAACGCATGGTAAGGACTGCCGCTCCGGATGCAGATGATATTATAAGCCGGATGACAACCGAGGGCGCGGATGAAGACAGTGTGTCCGATGAGAAGCTCACCAACGAAATGTATGAGGAGGCAGGGCGCACCTTTGACGGTGTGTTGAAGGAGGAACAGAAAAAGCGCACTGCATTCACCAGGGCACGAGATCTGCTTGTCGATGAGCTTATGAGTCTTAACGCGTATGAGCTTGCACAGGAGGTGAAGCAGAATGTCCTTCCTCCGCAGACACAGGAGGAGGCAGCGGCTCTCACGGATGCGCTTGGAACAACCAAGGACTGTATTGAATTAGAGCGCGGCAGAATAAGCAGGGGCATTGAGGACATGGAGCTTATCAAGAGCAATTTTGAGAACAGATGTGTCCAGATATGCACCAATATACGCTCTGAGCTTGAAAGGCTGGATAAGCTTTCAAGAATCACTCTTGACGAGGAAGCTATTCCGGTATTGTCATTGCAGATTCCGTATGTGAAGGAAGAAATGTATAAAGACAGGATGTCTGTATATATTAATGAGACGGTATCCCTGGCAGAGGGCTTCAGGACTATGGACGAGAGGCTTAAATTCATAAGGGGAAGGCTCTGCTGGAAGAGACTGTTCTCCGTCATAGTTACGGACATGAACAGTATAAGATTAAGCCTGTACAAGCGTGAGAGGATAAAGGATCAGAGCCGTTATCTGCGCTATGAGGAGGCAGTCGGAAGTACAGGGCAGTCACAGGGTATATATATCCAGTTCCTTGTCTCTGTGATCAATTATATTGCAAGCATAAACGCAGGAGGAAAAGAGGCAGCAGTGCTCGGAAAGACGATATTTATTGATAATCCGTTCGGTGCGGCGAAGGATATATATATCTGGGAACCTATCTTTAAGCTTTTAAAGACCAACCATGTCCAGCTCATTGTCCCGGCGCGAGGAGCTACTCCGGCTATAACAGGACGATTCGATGTCAATTATGTACTTGGACAGAGACTTGTGGATAAAAAACAGCAGACAGTTGTGGTTGATTACCACAGTCAGGTAGCAGAGAGCGAACTTGAATACGAAAGACTAACTTTTTCACAGGAAAGTTTTGATTTTCTCTAGGTGCTGTGATAAACTGGAAAAAAGCATGTAATGTGAGGTGAACATATTGGACAAGTATGAGTTGACCATTAAGATAGAAAAACTGGATAAGCTTGTAAAGAGCGGGGATTATGTCAATGCTGCCAAGGTTGCAGAGCAGCTTGAATGGAAGAAGATGAAACAGTGGACAGTCATGTCCAATGCTATAGAAGCGTATGTTGCAACAGGGAAATATGATAAGGCGAGAAATGTGTGCATTTATGCCTATAACCGTAAGCTTGGCGGAAGGAGACTTCTGGCAACTCTTATGGAGATGTATGTCAAGCTCGGTGAGCTGGATGATGCGGAGGAGATTTATCAGGAATATGTGGAGCTGGCACCGCGCGATGTGACCGGATATATCCTTCTGTATAAGTTAAAGCGCGCTAAGAAGGCACCTGTCGAGGAGCTTATAACCATTCTTCAGAACTACAAGGATAAGGAGCTTGACGAGGAGTATGAGTATGAGCTTGCGCTTCTCTACAGCGAGGCAGGACTTACCGACAAGTGTGTGAGGGAATGTGATGAGCTGGTGCTGTGGTTCGCAGATGGAATATATGTCGAGAAGGCGTTGAGACTTAAGCAGATGTATGTTCCGCTGACACCGGGGCAGATGGAGAAGCTTGCAAGGCTTGAGAAGCTGTCCTCGCTCGGAATAAACAGCTCAGCTGTGTATGACGGCATGGGCGGTGAGCCGGCGCAGACGGAAGCTGCAGCAACAGAGGCGGAGCCGGACACAGCTTATGGGTATGGTGACCGTGCGTACAATAATCATGGATACGATACTGACAACGCCGGTGCGTATGATAATGGAGAATATGATACCCGCGATATTAGTGCGTACGAACAACATGAATATGATACCCACGATACCCGACAGGACTATAATATGTCTTATGAGCCGACAGCTGAGGAAGCAGAGGACTATGACAACGAGGCATTATATGCCCTTGATGAAGAACAGGAGCAACATGAGCAGCAGAAGCCGGGTATTGTTGAGGAGCCTGTGAGCCATGAAGCGGAGCCGGAAGAGCCAGAAGAGCCGGAAGATTATGCCGAAGAGGCGGATTCTGCGGATGAGGAGAACAAGCCGGTATACATTGATGATATAGGAAACACAACAGAGTGGTCACCTATAGATATCGATAATGCTATATCAGCGCAGCCGGAGCCTGAAAAAGAAGTTAAACCACAGCCTTTAGAGAGAAAGCCTGCAAAGACAGCTATAAAAGAAGATATGCAGAAGCTTGAGCCGGATTATGATATAAGTATAAAGGTTCCCGACTATTCAGTATATGACACCAGAAACGTGCAGCAGGAGCTTAAGGCGAATGTCAATGAGATAATGGAGGCATATAAGAACAGGGAGAGAACCGAGGCACTCAGGGAAGCGGCACAGCTTGAAGATATACAGGATGATTCTGAGCCTACGAAGGAAATTATAATCAACAAGCACCAGTGGCGCAAGGCGTCAAGGAATGCAGCAAAGACACATGACGACAATGGAAAAAAGGCTTCGCCCGGCAGTACTGTGTCCGACAGCAGGCTGCCAGATATTAATTCCCTGAAAAATGCCGATATAAGAGAAGTCACGCAGCAGCTTACGCTTGAACAGATGTCGGAGCTTGTAGCACAGCTTCAGGCTGAGCAGGAGCGGAGAAGGAGGGAGGCGGCAGCAGACCGCGAAGCCAACTCTTCACAGATGGACATAACACAGTGGCTTTCCGATTTAGATGATGAGGATGATGAGAAGCAGCCTGATAATCGTGCCACAAGGGAGATTCCTGTAGCTGAGATTAAGAAGATGGTTATGCCTGTCAAATCAGAAGAGGAACAGGCTGAGGCACCACAGCAGCATACCCAGGACAGAAGGCGGGAGCCTGCACAGACTGAGCAGAAGGCAGATGACTACAGCAAAGAGGAGAGGGAAGCTCTCGAGAGGACGGTCAGGGAGATAGCTGCGTCAATCAATCCGGATGGGGAACCGAAGGCAGAATCGGATAAGCAGGAGACTGAAGCTGAGGAGGAAGAATTCGAGGAGATTCCGGATATAGATGACAATGAGAGCATCGAAGAGGAAAATGATGTAAATGATGAGTCAGATGAAACAGGAGGTGTGCCTGATCTTGAACATGCGATAAATGCCGGAATAGAGCAGATAATCGAGGATAATGCCAAGGCAGCTGTAGGAGTTTCTGATTCGGGAAGATATCTGCTCAAGGATGAGGAGAGAGTATATCTTGACAGATACTTATATATGTCCGGCATGGAGAAGAGGTTGTGCAGATACATCGGAGCTAAGAGAGCTGAGGCTGTGGGAAAGCTTGATAATGCAGGGCATGCAGCCATCATGGGCAGCCGCACCACCGACAAGACAGCCTTTGCGATCAATCTGTTTAAAGCACTTCATGTGTATGACGAAGACCGTGAGCAGAAGCTTGCGCGCATATCAGCGGAAAAGATAAATGAGAAGGGCTATGAGGTGTATGCGGATAAGCTCGCAGGTCAGACTCTCGTAATTGAGAATGCAGGACGGTTAAAGAGGGAAACACTTGTCTCAATGATGAAGCTTAGTCGCAACACATTGTTTATTATCATGGACGAAGAGTTCGAGATAAATAAGCTCTTTGCGGACAATCCGGATCTTGCAGATAATTTCACGGGCTGCTTTTTACTTAAGCAGTATACGGTAAATGAGCTTGTGGATATTGCCAAGGATTATGCGGAGAGTCAGGGATGGAGAGTCGAGGATAAGGCACTTTTAAAGCTGTATCTGATACTCAGCCAGGTTCCGAATGATGATCAGGGTAATGTTGTTGAACTGGTAAAGGAGATAATGAACCACGCTGCAGGACATGCGAAAAACAGGCTTGGCAATAAGCTTTTCGGCAGATTCCGTTCTGTTCTTACCATCAAGGAGGGTGACTTAAGTTCAGAGGATGAGTATGAAGATGACGAGGACGAAGAGAATACGGAAGCTGAGGAGGATACGCAGCCGGATGACTCTATAGAGAACGACAGGGATAAGCCTAAAAAAGAGAAAAAATCACGAGCCTGGAAGAAGAATAAGCAGGCAGAGAAAAAGGCTTCTTCTGATGATACAGAAGATAATGATGATTATGATGAAGATGATGAGTACGACGATGACTATGATGATGACGATGATTATGATGAATAGTCGACATTAGAAGGTATGCTATTATTGGCAGAAAATATTAAAATATAACCTGGAGGAGAAGGCAATGGGAAATGTAAAGGAAACAATTGAGAGCGGCAAAGCTGTTCTCGGAATCGAGTTCGGTTCAACAAGAATTAAGGCGGTACTCATTGATGAGAAGCATACACCGATAGCAGGGGGAAGCCATGAATGGGAGAACCGCTATGAGAATGGTGTGTGGACATATAGCCTTGATGATATATGGGGAGGTCTTACAGACTGTTATGCATCGTTGAAGGCGGATGTAAAGGAAAAATACGGAGTTACACTCAAAAGGCTTGGGGCAATAGGCTTTTCAGCCATGATGCACGGCTACATGGTATTTGATAAGGATGGGCAGCTTTTAGTTCCGTTCAGGACATGGAGAAACAGCATAACCGAGGAGGCAGCCGACGAGCTTACTTCACTTTTTAATTACAACATTCCTCAGAGATGGAGCATTGCCCATCTTTATCAGGCAATGTTAAATAATGAGGAGCACCTTCCGCATATTGACTACATGACAACACTGGAGGGCTTCATACACTGGAAGCTTACCGGAAAGAGGGTTATCGGTGTCGGTGAAGCTTCCGGCATGTTCCCAATTGATACTGCTGCTAAGAATTATAATGCAAATATGGTAGGCAGATTCGACTCGCTCATCGAGGAGAGAAATGCACAGGGAGACAAGGCACAGCTTCCATGGAGACTCATGGATATTATGCCGAAGGTGCTTCTTGCGGGGGATGAGGCAGGAGTTCTCACAGCAGAGGGCGCAGCGCTCCTTGATAAGGATGGTGACCTTGAGGCGGGAATACCTATGTGCCCGCCTGAGGGAGATGCAGGAACAGGAATGACGGCCACCAACGCTGTTGCGGTGAGAACAGGAAATGTATCAGCCGGAACAAGCGTATTCGCGATGATAGTCATGGAGAAGGAGCTTTCCAAGGTATATCCTGAGATTGACCTTGTCACAACACCTACAGGAAATCTTGTATCCATGGTTCATTGCAACAACTGCACATCCGACCTCAACGCATGGGTCAACATATTCAAGGAGTTCGAGGAAGCTCTCGGAATACCTGTTGATATGAATAAGCTCTTTTCGGTCCTCTACAATAAGGCACTTGAGGGAGATGCAGACTGCGGCGGACTTATGTCTTATGGCTACATATCGGGCGAGAATATCACTCACATGGAGGAGGGAAGACCTCTGTTTGTGAGAAATACCAACAGTAATTTCAGTCTTGCCAACTTTATGAGAACACACCTTTACACATCACTCGGTGCTCTTAAGATAGGACTTGACATCTTACTAAAGGAAGAGGGTGTTAAGGTGGATTCCATCACAGGACACGGCGGACTCTTTAAGACCAAGGGGGTCGGCCAGAGCTTCCTTGCGGCAGCCATGGACGCTCCTATAACCGTCATGGAGACAGCAGGCGAGGGCGGCGCATGGGGAATGGCACTTCTTGCAGCATACATGATTAACAAAAATGACGGTGAGACACTTGACGATTACCTGAATAACAAGGTATTTGCCGGACAGACGGGAAGCACATTAGAGCCTGCAGCGGAGGATGTCAAGGGCTTTGATGAGTTTATCGAGCGATATAAGGCAGGCCTTGCGGTAGAAAGAGCGGCAGTAGATTCACTTTAATTTGAACGCAGAATAGGCAATCCCCCGCTTCAAGTGCGTAGAGCACTAAGCGGTGGGTAAGGGGGATGCGAACTGCGTTCATGAGCAAGCAGCGAAAGCGGATTGCGAATGTCCGCTTTACTAATCAATCACTTATATAAAGATTTGAGGTATCAAAAGATGCCGGTTTAATTTAAGAGTGTATATAAATGTTTTATACCGGAATTATATAAACATGAATATAGAAAGGAAAGTGTTATATGTTAGAAGCGTTAAAAAAAGAAGTATACGAGGCTAATATGGAGCTTGTAAAGAGGGGACTTGTAATCTACACATGGGGAAATGTCAGCGGTATCGACAGGGAGAGCGGACTTGTTGTAATCAAGCCGAGCGGTGTCGAGTATGATGTTATGACACCTGATGACATGGTTGTTGTGGACATGGACGGAAAGGTTGTTGAGGGTAAGTATAAGCCTTCATCGGACACAGCTACACATCTTGTGCTCTATAAGCAGTATTCTGAGATTGGCGGTGTTGTACATACACATTCTAAGTGGGCAGTCACATTTGCACAGGCGGGAATGGATATTCCGGCATTCGGAACAACACACGCAGACTATTTCTACGGCGATGTTCCGTGCACAAGGGATTTGACCGCACAGGAAATCTATGAGGCTTATGAGCTCAACACAGGAAATGTCATTGTAGAGACAGTCGGCGACACGGACGCCCTTGCCGTTCCGGGAATCGTGGTAAAGAACCACGGACCGTTCGCATGGGGCAAGACTGCCAAGGGAGCCGTATATAATGCGGTGGTTCTCGAGGCTGTCGCAGAGATGGCATACAACACCATGACACTCAATCCTAGAGTACAGAGAGTGCCACAGCACCTTCTTGACAAGCATTACTTCAGAAAGCACGGAGCAAATGCCTACTACGGTCAGGGCGAGAACGAGGACCACTAAAGCTTTTGGGACAGGGGTCAGACCCCGTGTCCCAAGTCTGGGACGCGGGGTCTGACCCCTGTCCCGGCGCAAAGGAGTTGTCTGGCGATTAAAAGAAAATATGAAATAAATTGCGTGAATTAAAGGTGGATTTTGTACTGCACGGGCAGACAGAATCCACCTTTTGCATGCGGCACCGGGGGCTGACCCTGAATAGTACTTGTTAGTGCCATAAATGACTGCTATAATAATATAAAATAACAAATTAGGAGTAATGCGTCTGTATAAGAGGCACAAGTCAATTATGGCATTTTACTTATTGGGAGATTGTATAAGAGAACAGAGAGAGAGACTTGGAGTTACGCAGGAGGAGCTGTGCGAGGGAATATGCTCTGTGCCTACATTGTCTAAAATAGAAAATGGCAGACAGGGCATGAGGTTAAACCAGTATATTGCAATTATGGAGAGGTTGGGGTTGCCCGTAGAACCTTTAGGAGTGCGGGTCACAAATGATGAAATGTACTGGTATAACATTAAGAGGGAAATAAGACATAGGCTGGCTTCACAGAAAGAGGATGTGGAGGAACTGCTGGATGAATTGAAGAATTGTCCGATTGGAATGGATAACATGACTGAGCAGTATATCACATTTGTGAGAGCCGGACTTAGGAGAGAAAAAGCTGGTTTTGATGATGAAATGCTTGAGTTGTTATTGCATGCAATACATTGTACCTATAGAAATTTTG
>OGDC01000307.1_pt1 | contig 14705 bp, 8 predicted proteins | sample 1570331 | NCBI WGS metagenome assembly OGDC01 (sample SAMEA2582167, study PRJEB24529) | metagenome
GGCCGTCAACTATGGGATTGTGATGTGGTTTGTAAAGGTGGTAAGTACTATATGGATTTTGCATTGAAAGATCAGAATGATATATTTCGTATCGGGGTAGCTGTGAGTGATAAAACTTATGGTCCTTTTATACCGGAAGCTAATCCGATGAAAGGAAGTTACAGCATCGATCCGGCTGTATGGGATGACGGAGATGGTAACTATTATATATATTTCGGTGGATTGTGGGGTGGACAACTTCAACGTTACCGTAATAATAAAGCCTTGGAATCTGCCATTTTGCCGGAAGGAGAGGAGGAGGCAATCCCGTCGCGTGTTGCTCGTTTGAGTGAAGACATGATGGAGTTTGCCGAAGAACCCCGTGCAGTGGTAATTCTGGATGAAGACGGTAAGCCATTGACAGCAGGGGATACGGAACGCCGTTTCTTCGAAGCTTCGTGGATGCATAAATATAATGGTAAATACTATTTTTCCTATTCTACGGGAGACACTCATTTGCTCTGCTATGCAACAGGTGATAACCCTTATGGTCCGTTTACTTATCAGGGAGTCATTCTGACTCCGGTGGTAGGATGGACTACTCACCATGCTATTGAAAAATTTTAAATATAAAGTGCTTATATCAATTCTTGTGTTCGTTGCGGTTGCGGTTATCACGATTGTGCTCACCAGAGCTACGGATGAAGTCCGTTCCAGCAAGGAGAATATGTCTGCGGCAACACTTCCGGTAGTATATATGATAAGTGAGGGCGGGCAGGAGTTCAATCCGCTGCACGGATATGTGAGCAATATTGATGAGAGCATGTTACATGAGTGTATCACACCTCTCCCGGAGGGAAGAAAGCTAAGAATCGGTATCGGGACATACGGTCAGAAGATAACAGGGATATCGTATGAGATAAGGAGCCTTGACGGCTCAGAGTACATAGAGAACACAACGGTTACGGATTATCAGACAGTGGGCTATGCTGATGATGAAAATGGTAAAGTCAGTTACGAAACTAATGATGTCAATACAACAGGCAATATGGGTGAGCGCATCGAGGCGGTTCTCAACATAAAGAACCTCCTTGAGGATAATACCGAGTATATGATGAAAATTACTGTCTCAACAGAGAAAAAGACGGCAGCATATTATACAAGGATTGTGCTTGGCGATGGGTTGAACCTTGACGATAAGCTGAACTATGTTATTCATTTTTCAAATGTGACGTACGATGAGGAGGCGATAAATGAGATTATCCCGAAGCTTGAGCCGAATTCATCCGGCGATAATACGAACCTTGGACATGTGAATATCCATTCCAAGCTTTCTCAGGTCGGCTGGGGCGCATTACAGCCGCAGTACTACGGCAGAATATGGCCGATGGTTGTGGAGATACAGGGGAATACAGCGGATATCAGGCTTGACTACCGGGTGAGCACGCCGGCAGCAAGAGGACTTGATATCTATGATGTGAAGGAATTTTTCCGTATCAGACGTGCCGATGCTGATACAACATACGTTTTGGGATATGACAGATATGTAGACCAGTTATTTGACGGGCTGGAGGATTTGAATGATTCGGGAAGAATTTACCTTGGAATCACGTCGGGGCTTGAAGAACTTCAGATGATGAGCGACAGCACCGGCAGGGTGACCTGCTTTGTAAGGGGAGAGGAGCTGTGGAGCTACAATTCCAAGACCAACCAGTTTGTCCAGCTTTTCACGTTTGTAGATGATGATTCCGCTTATGACTCCGTGAGGGAGGCATATCAGGAGCACGGAATAAAGATTTTGTCGGTGGATTCAGATGGGAATGTGAGCTATGTTGTGTACGGATACATGAACCGGGGAAGCCATGAGGGTGAGATGGGTGTGTCCGTGTGCAGCTACAATGCAGAGAAAAACCTTGTTGAGGAGATTCTGTACATTCCGAGAAATGAGATATATGATGTCATAAAAAAGGATGTAGAAGTACTGACATATCTTAATGACGAGGGAAGATTTTTCATGTATCAGGGAGGAAGCATATACTCTGTGCATTACGATACCAAGGAGTATATGGTTGTGTCCTCACAGGTGGTTGAGGATTCCTGCCTGTATTCCGAAAAATATTCTATATTTGCTTATCAGGAAGGTGGGGACGAGAATCACAGTGAAGCTGTGAAGATAATATATCTTGATACCGGTGAGACAGCGGAGATTGCTGCGGCGGATACGGAGTATATAAAGACCTTGGGACTTATAGACGGCAATATCATATACGGAAGGGCGAGAAAAACTGAAATCAGCGCTCTGTACCCGATGTACCGCATAGAGATAGTCAACGGCAGCCTTGAAACAATCAAGGACTATGAAAAATCCGGAGTGAGGGTTATGGATGTCACGGCGGACAGCAACAAGATAATTATTAAAAGAGCAGAGATAAATGATGATGGAAGCCTTACGGATATGGCTGATGACCAGCTCTTAAGCACGACAATGACACCGGATGGAATCCTGACAACCAGACAGGTGGCAACGGATGTAAGACAGAAGGAGCTGTATATAATTCTGACTGTATCTGTGCCTTCATCGGATGACACCAAGGTAATATACCCTAAGAGCATTATATTTAACGGAGAAGCACAGCTCTATATGAGTGAGGTCACGAGGAAAAATGACTATTACAGAGTGTATAGCATGGGAGAGCTTTCGCTTTTGACCGGTAATCCTGCACAGGCGATAGCACAGGCGGATGAACAGGCGGGAGTTGTTGTCGCACCATCAGGCAGCATTATATGGGACAGATATAAGACAAATACAGCCAAAATCTCTGTTCCGGATAGTTATAGGTCAGAGCAGGTTATGGATATAACAGGTGTGAGCCTTGATGAAGCACTGTACTATATTCACAAAGGATATGCACTGAATGTGATAACCGAGGACGAGAGTATGCTTGTGTATGCGTATGATAAGAGCAATGTTGCGTATGTATCGGGAGAAAACAGCTTTAACACGGCAAAAACAGAGCTGGAAAAACTTATAGGGTTGAAAAATACAGTGATATTGGTCTGCAATATCATAAAAGACTGACAAAACGATTGACCATATTGGAATAATATTGTAAGATGAAGAGTGACAGATTAGTTATTTGTCCAGCGGTAATACATTATTCCGATATATGGATTCAGAGAGGATTATTGATATGGAACTAATTAACATCAGAGATTTATTCAGGGACAAGGAAAAATATCTTGGAAATAAGGTTACGGTCGGAGGCTGGGTGCGCAGCGTCCGTGACTCTAAGACATTCGGATTTATAGTTGTGAATGACGGAACATTTTTTGAGCCATTACAGGTTGTATACCATGACACTATGGAGAATTTTGCACAGATAAGCAGGCTCAATGTTGGTGCCGCTATCATTGTTACAGGTACGCTCATCGCAACACCGGATGCCAAGCAGCCGTTTGAGATTCAGGCAGACAGCATAGAGGTTGAGGGCGAGAGCACTCCTGATTATCCGCTTCAGAAGAAGAGACATTCGATGGAGTACCTCAGAACAATCACGCATTTAAGACCTAGAACCAACACCTTCCAGGCGGTGTTCAGGGTACGTTCGCTTATCGCTTACGCCATCCATCAGTTCTTTCAGGAGAGAAACTTTGTATATGTCCACACTCCGCTCATAACAGGAAGTGACTGCGAGGGCGCAGGCGAGATGTTCCAGGTAACAACCATGGATTTGAATAATGTTCCTAAGACAGAGGATGGAAAGGTTGATTATTCCAAGGATTTCTTTGGAAAGCCTACTAATCTTACGGTAAGCGGTCAGCTTAACGGCGAGACCTATGCGATGGCATTCAAGAACATTTATACATTCGGCCCTACCTTCCGTGCAGAGAACTCCAACACAACAAGGCATGCTGCGGAGTTCTGGATGATTGAGCCTGAGATGGCGTTTGCAGACCTTAAGGATGATATGATACTTGCTGAGAGCATGATTAAGTATGTTATAAGATATGTGCTTGAGAATGCTCCTGAGGAGATGAACTTCTTCAACAGCTTCGTAGACAAGGGACTCCTTGAGAGACTGAACCATGTGCTCAACTCAGAGTTCGGACATGTGACATACACAGAGGCTGTCAAGATACTTGAGCAGCACAATGATAAGTTCGAGTACAAGGTATCATGGGGCTGTGATTTACAGACAGAGCATGAGCGTTTCCTCACGGAGGAGATTTATAAGAGACCGCTTTTTGTTACGGATTATCCGAAGGAGATTAAGGCATTCTACATGAAGCTCAACGATGACGGAAGGACAGTTGCCGCTATGGACTGCCTTGTTCCGGGTATCGGTGAGATTATAGGCGGAAGTCAGAGAGAGGACGATTACGATAAGCTTGTTGCGAGAATGGATGAGCTTGGTCTTAAGAAGGAGGACTACCAGTTCTACCTTGACCTTAGAAAGTACGGCTCAGCAAGACATGCCGGCTTCGGTCTTGGCTTTGAGCGCTGCGTAATGTACCTCACAGGCATGGGCAATATCCGTGATGTTGTTCCGTTCCCAAGAACTGTAGGTAACTGTGATTTATAATTTATAAGCAGTTTGGAAATATAATTTTCAAACTGCTTATTGGTGGCAATGCTTGCAGTATGCAGGAGTAAGATTATGAAATAATGGGCGTTAGGGAGTTGACATATTTATGTGCTTAACGAACTTTTGATGTAATCATGGATGAAATTCATGTTATAATGAGCGAAAGAGAGTCAGAGGGAGCTTGTTCACTCTTGACGAACGGCGAAATTATTGGGTGATGAAATCACGATGTAGTATCGACAGCGTATGGATGGTGTGGCTGCTTGCAGTCGGGCAGTCTGTACGCTGATTGATTTATATAATGTATAGTGCACAACTGTTTATTGGTGATTTTTGGTTTTGAAATTATCTAATGTACCGAAGATTCAGAGGTGGATATGAAGAAAGGCTTAAAGATATTTTTAATTGTCTTTATCATATTGTTGTCGATTGTGGGGCTGGGGCTTGTCGCTGTCAGCCCTTATTTGTCTGCGGTAGGGAAGTATATAGGCAATGCGAAGGCTATCGCAGCAGAAAGCAGGCTTTCTGATTTCAGAAGTACGGAGACAAGCATTATCTATGACGTGAATGGGGAAGAGATAACAACAGTCAGCGGTGTGAAGGAGCTGTATTATCTTGAGTCCTACAAGATACCTAAGGTTGTAAAGGATGCATTCGTTCTCATTGAGGATAGAAAGTTCTACAGACATGGAGGTATAGATATTGCCGCCATAATAAGAGCCGTAAGCATTAATTTTAAGACTAAGAGCAAGGCGCAGGGCGCGAGTACCATAACCCAGCAGGTAGCGAGAAATATCTATCTTTCACAGGATGTCACATGGGAGAGGAAGATAACAGAGATATTTCTTTCGATGGAGCTTGAAAAGCGCTATACCAAGGATCAGATACTTGAATTTTACATAAATAATATATACTTCGCCAATGGTCTGTACGGCATTGAGGCGGCGGCGCAGGGGTACTTTAACAAAGCTGCGGGTGAGCTGTCGATATCACAGCTTGTATTTTTGACAACAATACCTAATAATCCATCCAAGTATGACCCATTTGAGCACTTGGACAGAGGAGTGGAGAGGCGGGATTACATACTTGGGCTGCTGCATGATTACGGGAGTATATCCGACGAAGAATATCAGAATGCAATAGCTGAGGAGATTGTCTTAAGTCCGCCCGAGGCTGAGAAGTATGATTCGGTTGAGACTTATGTGTACTACTGTGCTACGCGCTCACTTATGAAAGCGGCGGGCTTTAATTTCAGATATGAATTTATCGACGAGGATGACGAGGCAGCGTACAAGGAGCTGTATGATAATTGGTATTCGCGTTATCAGAGAACTCTTTTTACAGGAGGATACAGGATATATACGGCAATAGATATGGACAAGCAGCAGCTTCTCATGGATTCGTTGGATGCTGCATTGGCTTGGAATACGGAGACTAACGATGAAGGCGTGTATAAGCTTCAGGCTTCGGCGGTATGTATAGACAATGCTGCAGGATATGTCACAGCGATTGTGGGAGGCAGAAACCAGGGGCTTCCGGGCTACACGCTCAATCGTGCATACCAGAGCTTCAGACAGCCGGGAAGTGCCATCAAGCCGCTTGTGGTGTATGCACCTTATCTGGGACTTGGGCATAACCCGGATGAGCTTATAGACGATTCGCCGATGGAGGGCGGTCCGGAGAATTTTGAGAACAGATATCCCGGTGAAGAGACCTTGCAGGAGGCGCTCGCATGGTCATCAAATGTGGCTGCATGGAAGCTTTTTGAACAGATTACGCCTGAGTATGGAATGTCCTTTGTAAAAAAGATGCATTTTGGCAGGCTTGGCGAGGATGAGCATTATATGGCGGCATGCCTTGGCGGGTGGAGCTATGGAGCGAGCGCACTTGAGATGGCTGGCGCTTATGCGGCACTTGCGGGTGACGGAGTTTTCCACGAGCCTACGGCGGTTATGAGGATAACTGACTCAAAGGGCAGGACTATTGTGGATAATGGAGGCAATGGAACGCAGATTTATGAAAAGAGTGCAGCCAGAATGGTGAGCAAAATGCTGCAATATGGTGTTGAACACGGAATTGCCACAGGGGCTAAGCTTGATAACGCGGTGGTTGCGGTAAAGACGGGAACCACAACGGACAACAAGGATGGCTGGACAGTGGGATACTCCGCATACTACACAACAGCGGTGTGGGTTGGGTATGACATTCCAAAGAGGATGGCTGACCTTACGGGTGGCACATATCCTATGACAATATGGAAGAGCTTCATGCAGACTATCCACGAAGGACTTGAAATAAAAGAGTTTCCCGAATATACCGAATATGCTGATGACGGTGTCAAAACGGATACACTGCCTGATAACATTATTGATAATGGCGATAACAGCCGGCAGGAATCGACAGCCGCCATTGAGGACATACAGAATGCGCTGGGGGACAAGAGCTATAATGGAGCCGGTGGTGACGGTAACGCAGCGTCATCGGCAGGAGGTGACGGCAATGCCACAGGAGCGGTATCGGGTGATGGCAATGCGTCCGGTCATCACGGAGGTGACGGCAATGCCTCGGGCACTGTCGGCGGTGACAAGAATGCAGGGGCACTTGGAGGTGACGGCAATGCCTCCGGCTCTGTAGGAGGGGATAAGAAAGCCGGCACTGTCGGAGGAGATACCAATGCACCGGGAAGTAGCAGAGGAGATTCAGATGCCGCCGGAACAGCCGGAGGAGATGTGAACGCGGGAGCCGGAACCTCCTCAGGCGGCGACACCAATGCCGGGTACACAGCGGGCGGAGATGCGGATGTGGGAGCCGGCACCACCTCAGGCAGCGACACCAATGCCGGGTACACAGCGGGCGGAGATACGGATGTGAAGCTGCCGTAACCGGAGAGCAGCCAGCCTGCTCTGTGCAGAATAATTGACCGACTTAATGAAACTGTAAAGTAAGAGCGATTTCAATTTAGCGGAATTGCACTTGCTTTACAGTTTTTTACTTGGGAAAGATAGCACAGGAAGGTTGATTTTTAATACAATCAATAAAGACATACTTATGCAAGACTTATTGGAATACAAAAACAGGGTGTTAAAACATGCCCAAACAGCTACGCCGTGTATGTGCCGGCTGTATATATGCATAGCGCGACTTTTGGTCACAACGGAGCCGCTATGCATATATACAGCCGGCACATACACTTCACAGTCCTGAATGCATGTTTTAACACCCGTCCGGGTTTGTAATTAACTAAATTACTTCTTATTGTACTCCTTGAGAAGCTTCTGGATTCTGTCAACCGGGTCGAGAAGCTTGCTTATGGAAGCATCATGGTTGAGCGTGTCGATGATGAGTGCGATGTACTTGCTCATATCTACATTGATATAATATGGCTTGGAGAGAAGCTCAGGTGTCTGGTAGATAACATTCGTTGTGAGAACCTTATCTATAAGACCTGCCTCATAAGCCTCATCGAACTTCTCAAGACCATTGGTGAAAAGACCAAAGGTGCTTGCGAGGAATACTCTCTTTGCCTTGCGTGCCTTTAATTCCTTTGCAACATCAAGCATGCTCTCGCCTGAGGAAATCATATCGTCGATGATAAATACATCCTTGCCTTCAACAGAGCTGCCGAGAAACTCATGTGCTACGATAGGGTTACGACCGTTTACAATCTTAGTATAATCTCTTCTCTTGTAGAACATACCTACATCAAGACCGAGCACGTTTGCAAAGTATACGGCTCTATGTGTTCCTCCCTCATCCGGGCTTATAATCATCATGTGGTCACTGTCGAAGGTTATATCAGATACATTTCTGGTGAGATACTTGATGAACTGGTAAGCAGGCTGTACAGTCTCAAAGCCCTTTAACGGAATAGCATTCTGTACTCGTGGGTCATGGGCATCGAAGGTGATGATGTTGTCAACACCCATGTCTGTGAGCTCCTGAAGTGCAAGAGCACAGTCTAAGGACTCACGTCCGCTTCTCTTGTGCTGTCTGCTCTCATAGAGGAAAGGCATAATGACGGTGATTCTTCTTGCCTTACCGCCTACAGCAGCGATAATACGCTTTAAATCCTGATAATGGTCATCAGGTGACATGTGGTTCTCCTTACCGCACAGAGAGTAGGTAAGGCTATAGTTACATACATCGACTAAAAGGTACAAATCATATCCGCGGACAGATTCGTTGATAATTCCTTTAGCCTCTCCTGAGCCGAAGCGTGGTACGCTTGCACTTAAGATGTAGTGGTCTCTCTGGTATCCTGCAAAAGCTATTGTAGACTTATGCTCATTTTCTCTTTCGGTTCTCCATTGAACAAGGTAGTCATTTACCTTCTGGCTGAGCTGTTCACAGCCCTTAAGGGGAATGATTCCAAGTGCCCCCACTGGTATGGTTTCAAGGTCGCGTTCTTCCTGAAGCATGATATTTTCCTCCGTAGATGTGTTGTGATTAAAGTTTCTTCAAACGAATGTCGTCACCATATATTTTGAATATCTGGTATGACATGGTGAGTCTGGAAAAAATACGCTCAGAATAGGTATTCATAAGCTCCTCAAGACTCAGATTCGTTGATATAATTGTTGACAGACCTGCAAGAATTCTTTCATTAATACAATAAAATAATCGGGAGTTGGTAAAGCTGTTAACCAGCTCTGTCCCCAGGTCATCTATAATAAGCAGCCCGCAGTCAAGAATCTGTGAAAATGCATCCCTGTAATCTGCTTCGCCGTCATTATCAAAAGCATATTTTGAAAAAAGGTCAAACAGGTCTATGGCTGACAGATACAGCACGGAATACCCCTTTTCAAGAAGCTCACCTGCAATGCAGTGGGTGAGAAAGGTCTTGCCGACGCCGGTATCACCATAGAATAAAAGATTATCCCCCGATGGGAAATCACTTATGAATGAATTGACATTCTTTGTGACATTGACTATATTTTCCAGAGCGGATATTCCGGAAACAGGGTCAATATAATCCTCCGAATACCAATCATAATTGAAGTTAGAGAAATTTTCAAGTAGGAGAATTTTTTTAATGTTGGATTGATTGTATAAAAGGTCTATTGCAGCCTGTTTGAAGCATCGGCATTTCTGACCATTTATAAAGCCTGTATCCTTGCAGAGCGGACACTCATAGTGAAGCTCAAGATAATCCTCCGGGTATCCTGCCGCTGAGAGCAGAATACTTTTTTCTTCGTTGATGGAGGCAAGCTTTTCGGAAAGACGTGCGCGCTTACTCATGTCCCCCATGACGGCGGCGCGGGCTGCCTCCGCGGAAACGGTTGCCGTTTCCTTCCTGAGTTCATCATACTCGGGGATTCTTGCGTTGATTTCCTCAATCCTTGAATTCTGCACGGCACGCGCATGGCTCTGCCGGGTGTCATACATTCTCATAATGGTATCGTATTGCGAATTGTTTAACTTCATCTATTATCTCCTTGCATACTGCAAGCTTTGCCTGCAGTACTGCCATCAATATGTAGTTTGAAAGTTTTACCTTCAAACTTTAATCCTTCTTGCTGATAATCTGTTTTTCCAGTGCATTGAAATCATATTTTCTCTGCGAGAAATTATTGAAGCGGTTGGTATTCTTTCCTGTTCTTATGGCAGGGGAGCCTGTATTGTCCGCTTTGCCGGAGGCTTTGCTGCCGGAAAAACCGTTGTCTTTCTTAGAGACTGCGTGAGCGGCATCGACCGATTCGATATCCGATACGGTATGTACGTTTTTCTTTCTCCAGTTGGAAAGAATTGTGTCTGTATACTCAAAGCTCGGCTTATGCAGTGCCTGAATTGTGCGGTTGCAGGCTTCTATCACGAGTTCTGTCTCAAAACCGTATTCATCATACCAGCGTGTGATGAAATCAAGCTCCGGCTTGCCCGGCATGCGGTCATTGATACCGAATGCCTTCATGACGGAGTAGATTTTCTTACTATGTATCTCATGCTGCTGTTTTGCCTGTTCGGCTGTCACAAGACCTTCCTCATGCCAGCTTATGGCTACACGTTCAAGATAGCGGAAGCTTCTCTTCTCCAGGGAAACGCAGTATTCAAACAGATATTCAAGCAGATCATCGGAAAAATTCAAATCATTGTGGATATAGAGTATTGTGCTGATTTCTGAGTTGGTGAGTGTCTTGCCGAACAGCTTCTCGGCGACAAAAATCAACTGATGGAGGTTGTCATCACTGTCGCACATGCGCTTGATAGCCGCAGGGGAATAATTGTATTTGCCGGGAAGAGTCTCATCGGGGGCATGGACAGGCGTCTGTTCACCAAGGGCGTTGACTCCTTCTGCTGCGGCAGCCGTTTCAGCTGTATTGTATGAAGGCTCCTCTGCCGGGCTGTCTGTGGAAAGCCTGTCCGGCTTCTGCCTGATCGGTAAAAGTGTAATACTCACGGGAATATCACCGCTGTAGCCTACGGATAGAAGCCCTGCCTTTTCCCAGTACTTTATGGCACGGATTATATCGCTCTCGGTATGATTAAGCAAATCGGCAATATCGGTGAGGGTAGAAGAACGCCCTGCCGGGTTGGCATACATCCTAAGCAGACACAAATAGACCTTCACAAATTCGCCGTTTGCCGAAGGCATATATCTGTCCAGAAAAATATTAGGGATGGTTGTCTCATTAGGAGTGTAGGTTGAGGTTAATGTAATAGGTGCCATAGCTGTACTCTCGTTTCTTAAAAATTCTATAGTAAGTATAGCATAGCCGGGCTTTTTTGAGAATAGATTTTATGGCAACAAAGCAAAGTTGTGAAAGTTGTGGATATGAAAAATGTGGATAATGTGGATAAGATGTGGAAAACCCCCTAAAATGCGGAGATTATAGGGGGTTGTGGATGTGGATAATCTGTGTATGCTGTGTGAATATCGCAATATTTACTTAAGCAGGTCTTCTCCGACCTCAAGAATGTTGCCTGCTCCCATGGTGATTACGACGTCGCCTTCTGAACAGTTGTCTTTTATAAATGCTTCTATCTCAGGGAAAGTCATAAAATATTCACATGGGGTACCGCTGCCGAGAATAAGCTTTTGAATATCTGCTGAGCTTACTCCATATATGTCCTGCTCGCGTGCGGAATATACCGGGGCTAAGACTACGTGGTCTGCGTGTGCAAGAGCCTTGGCAAATTCAGGCAGAAATGCCTTCGTGCGTGTGTATGTGTGCGGCTGGAATATGCACCAGAGCTTATTGTGAGGATAGTGCTGTGCCGCCTTAAGGGTTGCTGTTATCTCAGCAGGATGGTGCGCATAGTCATCAATGATTGTAAAGCCGTTGCATTTGCCCTTAATCTGGAAACGGCGGTCAACACCGCTGTAGGAGGCGATTCCCTTCACGGCGGTATCAAGCCTTATGCCGAGGGTGACGGCGGCAGCTATTGCTGCAAGGCTGTTTAATACGTTATGTTCTCCCGGAACCTTGAGTGCAACCTTGCATTTTTCTTCATTATTATAAAGAAGCGTATAGCAGTAGTCACCCTTATTGTCAATATGAAAATCCGTGGCAGAGTAGTTGCTTGTCTGCGGGTTAAGTCCGAATGTAATCACGTTACAATTGCTGTCCCTGTAAAAATAGGAGTAGTCCTCAATTCCGCTGTTTATAACGAGATATCCGTCATCAGGCAGCAGCTCTGTGTATTTTTTGAACGAGGCGCGGATATCGTCTAAGTCCTTGAAGAAATCAAGATGGTCCTCCTCAACATTGAGAATAATATTCATGGTTGGGTGGAAGGACAGGAAGCTGTTGGTATATTCGCATGCTTCGGTGAGAAAGACCTCCGAATGGCCTATTCTCATATTGCCTCCGATTGATGGGAGCATACCGCCCACGGATATCGTTGGGTCGGTGCCTGCTGACATGAGTATCTCACTGAGCATTGATGTTGTGGTTGTCTTTCCATGTGTTCCTGAGACACCGATGGCTGTGCGGTAGTTTTTCATTATCTGACCGAGCAGTTCGGCGCGTGACAGCATCGGTATGCCAAGCTCCCGACAGCGGGCATATTCAGGGTTATCCGGGTGGATGGCAGCGGTATATACGCAGGCATCAACAGATGAATCAATATTGTCTGCCTTCTGTCCTATGAATATATTGCATCCGGCATCAGAGAGCTGCCTTGTGAGAGCGGATTCCTTGTTATCCGAGCCGGATATTTTAAAATTCTCCGATAAAAGAAGCTCCGCAAGACCGCTCATGCTTATTCCACCGATTCCGATGAAATGTATATGTATGGGTTTATTAAAGTCAATCTGATACATTATATAATCCTCCTGATTACTATGAGGCTGGGCTTAGAACATGCTCTATAAATATAATACGTTATGCGCACGGATATTAAAATTGGCATGCTTCGTCCACAACATCATTACTATTTTATTATGAATATATTGGATATATACACAATATAATATAACACCAATCATGAAAAAACCAGTATTAAGTTGAATAATGGAATATAATGGTAAAAAACAAATTATCAACCAATTATCAGAAAAAGATATATTTTTTAACAAAAAATATAAAAATTTCTTCACTTATAAAATAATTTATGTTATAATGACATTACAAAACCATAAATGTGATGATTGGCTTTAGTAAATTGACAAGAGGTGGTAGCATGATTAAAAAAGAGATGATTGCTATGCTGCTGGCAGGTGGACAGGGAAGCCGTCTGGGTGTTCTTACATCGAATATGGCAAAGCCGGCTGTAGCATTTGGCGGTAAGTACAGAATAATTGACTTCCCGCTCAGTAACTGTATTAATTCTGGAATTGATACCGTAGGTGTTCTCACACAGTATCAGCCGTTACGACTTAACACACATATTGGAATTGGTATTCCATGGGATCTTGACCGTAATCGTGGTGGAGTGACTGTACTTCCGCCGTATGAGAAGAGTACAAGCAGTGAGTGGTACACAGGAACCGCCAATGCGATATATCAGAATCTCGAATACATGGAGCTTTACAATCCGGATTATGTACTCATTCTTTCAGGCGATCATATATACAAGATGGATTATGAGCTTATGCTTGACTATCATAAGGCTAATAATGCCGATGTAACGATAGCAGCTATGCCTGTTCCTATTGAGGAGGCAAGCCGTTTTGGTATTCTTGTTACGGACGAGCATAATAAGATTACCGAATTTGAGGAGAAGCCTGCTAACCCGAGCAGTAATCTCGCATCTATGGGAATTTACATATTCAGCTGGCCTGTTTTGAAGGAAGCTCTTATCAAGATGAAGGATGAGCCGGGCTGTGATTTCGGAAAACATGTGATCCCGTATTGCTTCGAGCAGGGCAAACGGATCTTTGCATATGAGTACAATGGTTACTGGAAAGATGTCGGAACTCTCGGCTCCTACTGGGAAGCAAATATGGAGCTCATCGACATTATTCCGGAATTCAACCTGTATGAGGAATACTGGAAGATTTACACGAAGAGTGATATTATCCAGCCGCAGTATCTGTCAGCAGACAGTATTGTTGAGAAGAGTATCATCGGAGAGGGATCTGAGATTTACGGAGAGGTTCACAGTTCTGTCATCGGAGCCGGCGTTACGATCGGCAAGGGCAGTGTCGTGAGAGATTCCATTATTATGAAGGGAACCCAGATCGGTGATAATGTCGTCATAGACAAAGCAATTATTGCTGAAAACTGCAGTATTGGTGATAACGTTACATTAGGCGTTGGAGAGGAAAAACCGAACAAGTTCAATGAGAAGATTTACTCCTTTGGTCTTGTGACAATCGGAGAGGATTCCGAAGTTCCATCGAACGTCTCAGTCGGAAAGAACACTGCAATTTCCGGCAAGACCACAAAAGAAGATTATCCGGAAGGAATTCTTGACAGCGGTGAAGTAATTATTAAGGCAGGTGACTCAGAATGAAGGCAATAGGGATTATTTTAGCTGGCGGTAATAACAGCCGCATGCAGGAATTATCGAACAAACGAGCAATTGCAGCAATGCCGATCGGAGGCAGTTACCGGAGCATCGACTTCGCTCTGAGCAATATGAGTAATTCTCATGTACAGACAGTGGCAGTGCTGACACAGTACAGTGCAAGATCCCTGAATGAACATTTAAGTTCTTCCAAATGGTGGGATTTCGGACGTAAACAGGGTGGTTTATATG
>OGDC01000309.1_pt1 | contig 14664 bp, 10 predicted proteins | sample 1570331 | NCBI WGS metagenome assembly OGDC01 (sample SAMEA2582167, study PRJEB24529) | metagenome
GGCATGCCATTGCGAAACGCACGTGAAAGATCATTGAATATACCCTGCGGTGTGATCCCTCCCGTTGCAGAAGCCCTCATCAGTACCCTGTCTGCCTCCATATAGCGTACATAACCTGCCCCCCGATTTGCTTCACCGGCAAAAGAGAAGTTGGTACGGGCAATGTAGCCGTAAGGAGCATCTTTGGGATTATTGGCATCATACATCGTATATTTATAATAATCCACCTCAAACATGGCGGCAGCGCCTTGAGCGTCGATTACGCCAAAATTGGCCTCTATCAAGCTGGGCTTGGAAATGGTATCGAGGAAATGGCAGAAATCCTCCACCGTGGCACAAACCTCCAAGGCACGGTAGATAATCCTCCCGTTGGCTGCCCCCCGTTCTTCCCCATCTTTCACTTCCACCAGATTGTAGGATTGGGTGTTCATCAAGGCAAAACCAACGGAGTTTGTACCCATCCATGCCTCTTTCAAGGCAGGAAAGTTAGCACTATTCACATCGGCAATGAAGTTATACTTCTCCCCTTTTATATAAGCAACATGATTTCGCAGATAGTCCGTATCACGGTTTTTCCATAGCAACGGACGGCCGTCAGGAGTAACCTTTCCAGAAACGACGGCAGATGTACAAGCCAGAACCGGCTCAGCAGTGAGTGCCGCAAGCAGTCCCCATATTAAAAAAAGATGTTTTATCATAACCTTGCCTTCCTTAGATTTATATTCGCAAAGGTATGATAATCTGTGAAAGGGCAAAAGAAATCCTCTGAAATCCTTATCCCCTATTCATCAGGAAAGAATTATTCGCTGACAAGTTTCTGCAACTTATCCTGCATATACCGAAGTTTCGCAGTTCCAGTACCTTGTTCTATATGACGGATAATGCCTTTCTTATCCACCAGTATAGTGACCGGCATACCACTCACATGAAAGGTCTCGAAGAAAAACAAGTCATCGGCTATCTGGGTAAAGAGGAAAGGACGGCTCTCTACAATTTTCTTTATTTGTGCAGCAGTGTCAAAAGTCGTAGCAAGATAGGTTACATCAGGATAGACTTCTATCCATTTGTTCAGCTCCGGCATTTCACGGATACAAGGACCACAGCCGGTATACCAGAAGTTCAAGACCATAGGACGTCCCGTCACATCGGCCTTGCTCCACTCCTGTCCTTCTATGTCTTTCACTTTGAATTCCGGAAAAGCCTTTCCTATCCATTCTTCCTTCTTCAAAGTCTGTACGGCACCGCCTATCGGCAACTTCTTCCCCGTTCCTCCACGGTAACTCATCAAGAAAGCTTCCGCACCAGGCACCTCGTCGGCAGGAGTAGCATATTCTCTCACCTCCTCAGACAGCACAATGCCCTTGCGCAAGCGGAGTTCCGTAACCTCGTGTCTCGCGCCGTCCTCATGTATTATGAAAGCCGCCACGTTGTCCGAACCCACACCAGGCGGCATGCCTTCGAAGAAAAGCCCGCCCACCAAATAATATTTCTTACCGGCTGTCTGGGCAGAGCAAAGCCCTGCCCCCACAGCTACCAGAATCAGAAACAAAGAGAGAATTTTCCTTATCATAATTGTTAGAGACTATTCACTTTTCAGCGTAATCGTAAGCTTGGGCTGCACCTTCAATTTGCCGGTAGCCATACCTATATACGAAACAACCAATACAGCATCCTTAGAAGGTACAGAAAGGACAAAATTGCCATTGACATCGGTAACGCTTCCCGTAGTGGTACCTTCTATCAGAACAGCCGCACCGATAACAGGCTCACCCTGCTCATCCACCACTTTGCCTTCCACTTTCATATTGCCTTTGGCAATGGTCTTTTCTACAGCTTTAGTTTTTTTAGTAGTGATGTAAATCTCACCTTTTCCACCTGCCTCTTTCTTCACCTCAATAGCCTCAATATTCTCGGCAGGTATTAAATCATCGATAGTTTTAGTACCCAAGTCAACCTTTTCTCCATCAATATAGACAGTCTTTATTAAATCAAGACTACTCTTATGCTGTACTTTAGCATTCTCTGCCACCTCATTACCCCGGCGGATAACCATACCCGGAGTTCCTTGTTTCAGGGTTATCAGAACAACGCCATTCTGTCCCTCTTCTCCATATAAATCCGTGGCAGATTTATCTTTCAAAACCGTTACACGTTCTATCTTATCAGGATTCAATGCACTCATGACAGATGGCGTCACCTCTTTTCCATCCACAATATACAATGGCTCTTTCCCATTACCTGCATATCCTTCAACTGTAATACCATTGGCAGAAGAAGTTTTTTCAAGTTTGTCGTCGTCCAGCCTGAACATCACCGGCACCGTAAATTTCACAGCCACCGGCTGCCCCTTCTGTCTCCCCGGCTTCCACTTCGGCATAGTGTTTATCAATCGCAGCGCCTCGGCATCCATATCCTTATCCACAGAACGGAGCACCTTGGAGTCCTTGATGCTTCCATCTTCATCCACCACAAACTGGACAGTGACCCGTCCCTGCGTACCGTTCTCTTTGGCAGATGCCGGATAACGCATATTCGTCTTGATATAATCCATGAAAGCACTCATTCCGCCGCCGGGAAATTCCGGCATCTCCTCTGCCACCTCGAAGACCAGAGTTCCCTTCAACCGCTTGCGGACTTCCGCCGGTACATACTTCACATCGGCAGGCTTCGTAGTGTCACCTGCACTTTCCGCCACTTTTGTTTCTACAATTGCAGCCAAATCGTTAACTTTGACGCTTGAAATCTTCTCCACTTTATCGGAGACTTCGGGACGGGCAAAAGCTGTCACTGCAATGGCAGCTACCGGAAGTACATAAAGATACTTCAAACGTGCCCACGGGCTTGATTTTTCTTTTAACATCATAGTGATACGTTTTTTAAGTTTACTGTGATTAAAGCTGTTGGCCATAGAGTAGAGCCTTGTGCCGACAGCTTTTTTTATTAATAATAGTTGATACTGTTTTGCATCCACACCCTCCTTTATCACCGTTTCATCCGCTTCAAACTCATGGATATTCTGCAATTCCTGCTTCAGGAGCCATGATGCCGGATTGAACCACTGAAAGAAAATGCAGACATCAGCCACCAGCAAGTCCCAGGAATGGCGGTTATGGATATGGGCAAGCTCGTGGATAAGGATTTCCCGTCCGTTCTCCTCCAAGTCTTTCCGTGAAATGACAATATATCCCATCCAACTGAACGGAGCGATGTCACAGTTGTGTACAATCAAAGTAACGCGCTCTTTCCTGCCCGGTAAGTAGCTGCCAATATCCTCTTTTTTACCCGATTTCAGCAACATCAGTAACCGTACCAACGAATATACGTTGCGGAAGGCAAAGAAAACGATTCCTGCCAGATAGACAAGCAGCGCCACTTGTATCCAGGTGACTGTTGCCGTTTCAGCCCTTGCTCCGGCCTCAGTGGCATTCACTGCATCTGCCATCATCAGCAACTGCTCCAATGTCAGCATCGTCTGGTGCACTTCCGTCTCCTGCTTCACACTTACCTCTACCAAAGGCAATAGGCAGGACAACAGCAAAATGCCCAACAATGAAAAACGGTTGAAACGATGAAACGTCTCGCGTGCCAGCAACAAGCGATAAAACAAATAGAATATCGCCAGGCAAACAGAAGATTTGAGTATATAAACAAAAAACAGACCCATGGAATTATTTACTATTTAGGGATTTACGATTTACTATTTACAGTTACTTGGTCAGTTCATTCCGTAGCATCTCCACTCCGGGAAATCCGGTTGCTTTGTAGGAAATATCTCCTTCACGGTTCACGACGAAATAGGTCGGGATACCCGGATATTCGTACAGCTTTGCCAATGCCGTACTTTGCTCATTGCTAATGCGACAGTGAATACCGGGTATATCCGGTATCATTACTTTCCATTTTCCTTCAGGAGATGTTTCGTCGACAATATATAGATAAACCACCTCTTTCAGCTCCTCTTTCAACGGTTTCAGGCTTTTCATGGCCCGCATACAAGGACCACACCAGGTGTTCCACATATCCACCAGTACCATCTTGCCACGATAAGGACGAGTAATGACCTGCAACAAACTGTCTGCCGCTACCTCCTTTTCCACCTCAACAATCTTATATCCGGTCTTTCCCTTAGTAGCTTCCAGCTCTGATTTCAGTTCGGCTTCAATCCTCCCGTTTCTCATCAGGAACAATTGCCTGAGGTCGGGAGAAGCGATGCTGTCCACCGTCCGACGCTCTTCCTCAGTCAAAGGCATGTACTTGCTCAGATTACGGGAAGCACGCCCGGCAAGAAGCATGTCCGGCCAAAGAGGGTCTTGCACAAACTTATCCCGGAAATTTCCGGTAGCGGTCTTCACAAAGTCCGTATAATAATTGTAATATTTCTGTTCGGGGGTATGCAGAATATCCAGTTGCAGTATTTCCTTGAAGTATGAGGTACTGTCCACCGTCATGTCCGCCCTTTTCACCCCCTTCCTGCCCGAAAGCATCGGGGCATAACTAAGGTTACTCTTGTAATTATAGATAAGGCTGAACAGATTCATATCCAGATTTGCCCGGATATAAGTACGGCAAGCCTGGCTCATATCCTTGTTTTTTACAAGTTTCTTTTGCATATCTTCATAATGCCTGAACAGATACTTTTTATATGCCTGCGGAGTCATCCCACAAATATCTGCATAAAAATCATCAGCTCCCGATAAGCTTTTCATTTCACCGAACCGCAGCAACTCGGTATTCAGACCGGCATAGTCTCCTTCAAACCAAACACAGTTGTCCGTTACACCATCCCTTTTCCGGCTTAAAAGACGGCTTTGCGAATAGAATATTTCAGGCAGATTGATTGTGACATCCAGTTCTCCACCCGGAACGAGAAACAATTCTATTTTCGAACGGGATATCCACAGCGTAGCACCGCTCGGCAACAGCACCTCTGTCTCATAACGGAACGTGCCATCCTCCGCTATCTTCAAGTCCTTACCGGTGAAATACATGAAGAACCAAGGCGAGTCATAGTAGCGTAACGTCACTCCATACTCCGGTTTATACCCCAATATCTGCCCCTTTATGACAGTCTTTCCCATATTCAATTCCGGTCCGGGCAATGGCAAAACCTCATCCGGTTTCTTATTCCGCAAACGTTCGGAAATATCCACCCGAGGTTTCTCTCCGTTGAGCTGTATACCATAAATTACCCATCCTTCATCACTGTCCGGTGTCTCTACAAAATCAAAGCTCTCAGTATCCATCGGAAGCGGACTAAACTTCAAAACAGCAGTCATTTCACCGGAAGCGGGAATATGCGTCCATTCATCCCTGGCAAAACCGGTATTTCCCAAATATCCGTAATCCTTTCCGGATGCCCGCAACACAGCTGTCGAATCAATCCTGACCCTATCGCCCTGCATGCCATAAAGCCTCACCGCCAGCCAGGTCGTATCTTTTCCAAGCGTCACTTGCTCCACTTCAATGCTACGCGTATTGCATGCCATGAAATAGGGTACCTTTACGATTTTCTTTGCCTGCAATCCGCAGCAAATACTTACCAGCAGCAAACAAACCAATCCGATGTTTTTCATAAGCCAGAGTTATTAGAGTCTCAACAATCTCAGTCCCTTCCCTTTTCCACGTCTTGTATCAACTGCTTCAGTTCTTCCAGGGATATATCCTCTTCCTTCACCAGAGACGACACTGCGCTGAGATAGGAATTATTGAAATATTTGCTGATAACGTTCTTCAGTGTCCGCTTGCGGAAATCCTCCTCGCTGACCACCGCATAATACTGATACGTGTTGCCGTACGTATGATGGCTCAAGAATCCCTTATCCTCCAATCCTCTCACAATGGTGGACAAAGTATTGAAATGTGGTTTCGGCTCTTCATAGAATGCCAGCATTTCCTTCACAAACAAGGGTCCCTTTTCCCAGAAAAAGCCCATGATTTCTTCTTCTTTTGCAGTCAATCCTTTCATAACATTCTTTGTTTTCCGCAAATAACTAAATTATCTAGTTCAAAAACTAATTTCTCTCGTTAAATAAAACTAAAGCTTTTAGTTTATTCGGCAAACACCAGTCTCCAACCGTCTCCCGACAAGCAAAATACCTACTAATAGTGATTGCAGTTCTCGGATAAAAGCCGTTACTTTGCGCACGAATCAGAGAATTAAAAACAATAACATACAATGAATGAGCAACATAAGTACCGCTCCACGGACAAGATGAGTGACCTCATCTGTGACAATTACTCCTTATTAATGGTGATGAGCCGCTTCGGACTGTCATTAGGATTCGGAGACAAGAGCGTGAAGGACGTCTGCGAAGCACAAGGCGTCGATTGCCCTACATTCCTCGCCGTAGCCAACTTTATCAGCGAAGAACAATACTCTTACAGCGGTAATGAAAGTGATTTTTCCATTCCCGCCCTTATGGATTATCTGAAGCGTGCCCACACATATTTCCTCGACTTCAACCTGCCGGCCATCCGCCGCAAACTCATCGAAGCCATCGATTGTTCCAGTACAAACGATGTAGCCTACCTCATCCTGAAGTTCTTCGATGAATATGCCAAGGAAGTACGCCGCCACATGGAATATGAAAACCAGGCCGTATTCACCTATGTAGAGCAATTACTCCAAGGCAACCTATCGGATGAATACAACATCGCCACTTTTGCCAGCAAACATAATCAGATAGATACCAAACTGAAAGAGCTGAAGAACATCATCATCAAATACTACCCGGAAAAGGAGAACAACAATCTCCTGAATGCGGTCTTGTTCGATATATTCAACTGCGAACAAGACCTTGCCACCCACTGCCAGGTAGAAGATTATATGTTTGTTCCCGCCGTAGCGCAAATAGAAAGGAAACTGAAAAATGAACAATAATACTTCTTTGAAGATTGTCATTGCAGAAACTTCGGTCATCATCCGGAGTGGCCTGACGGCTGTTTTGAAGCGTATTCCCAACTTGAATGCACACCCTATTGAGGTTTCTTCTCCGGAATCGCTGCAGAACTACATTCACATGCATCCGGCAGACATTATCATCATCAACCCCACTTTCGGTGGCTGGTTCGACCTGCCCGCCTTCAAGGCAGAACACGGAAAATCCGGTATCAAGTACATTGCTATGGTATGCTCCGTCATCGACAACAACATATTGAAGGAATATGACGAGAACTTCGCCATGTGCGATGACGTAGATGTCATCGCCTCCAAAATCAACCACTTGCTACACACCGAGGAGGAAGAGGAAAAAGACAGCGAACAAGAAACCCTGAGCCAGCGCGAAAAGGAAATCATCACCTGCGTTGTGAAGGGCATGACCAACAAAGCCATCGCCGACAAACTCTACCTCTCCATCCATACCGTCATTACCCATCGCCGTAACATTGCACGCAAACTGCAGATACATTCTCCGGCAGGGCTCACCATCTACGCTATTGTCAACAAGCTGGTAGAATTGAGCGACATCAAGGACTCTCTATAAGATTCTTCCGGCAACCGTTTCCCTACCCGCTGCGGCCTATAGGGAAAAACCGGATGAATCCCTTGCAAAAGTATGCTCCTCCATACGGGAAAAGCCCTCTGCCTATTGATTAAGGTTTATCTTGTGCCTGAAGACAAAGCTCATCCCCTATGTCATCCCTCCCCATCCTATGACTCTTTATGCCCCACAAGTATCCTTATCCAACCTTACCCACAGTATCCGTCACGCCATACACAAATCCCCGCTTCACGATATCACATCGGGAAGCGGGGATCCTTTTATCTTCATAAAAGTGGTTACGTAATTATGACTAACTAATTCATTCAAATCTGATGTTGCAAAGATAGGGCATCGGCAGACAGTACGCAATCACTTAAATTAGGTATAATAAAACAAGTCAGTCATCATAAATAGGTAGAACCACCCGTAAATCAGGCATTGGCATAGCTGTGCATTCCTCCAAGGATGTAGTTCACCCCGAAATAGGTCATCAGGACTGTCAGAAAGGCGGCAACCATATAGATATGGAAGAATAACGGACTGCGGAAAATGCGCAGGCTGCGCGCATGGAACGCCGCTCCATAAACCATAAAGGTAATCAGCGCCCATACTTCCTTCGGGTCCCAAGCCCAATAACGCCCCCAAGAAGCATTGGCCCAAACCGCACCCAGAAAAATGCCGGCTCCCAAAAAGAAAACGGCGGGATAAAGCAGCAATCGGCTGAGCAGCATCAACATCCGGGCTGAACGGCGAAGACACAATGCCAGTATGCCGTTCAGCATCATAAAGGCAAACAAAGCATAAGACATCATTATCAACGACACATGCGTACTGAGCCACGGAGAAACGAGCACGGGCATCAAGGGAGTGATTTGGGGATTCATCTGTCCCAAATAGGACACCAGTAAGGCAAAACCGGACAGCAAAAAACCGAAAGGCACCATAAACGGGAAGCGCCGCCGAAACAGACAAGCCAGGAACAGCGCACACAATGCCATGAACTGCATCGTTTCGTATCCATTACCCAACGGGATACGCCCGCCGATGTACCACCTCAGACCATACCCGAAGAGCTGAAAGAGAAACGCCGCATAAAGAGAAAACGGGAAAAAAGTATCTGCCAAACGCGAAGAGAAAGAGAGCGCTACAATCCTACCGGAAGAGTCTGACAATGCCGACGAACGGCGCAGGCCGCGATACAGCAGACGGAAGAAAGCCAGCATCCCCACCGTAAGGTTGAACATGAACAGCAATTTGCTGAAAGGAATACGGTTATACAGCAATTCGGCTTGTATTTTAGTATCGGAAACAGGCTCCACACTCCCGTCTTCCGGCAAAGGACGAATCAATGTACCATTTTGGAGCATCAAAATCAGTCCCACCTTTTCATCCGCCTCTACAATGGCCTTTTCCAGAGAAGTCATTTTCCGATGATGGTCTTGCTTCCCCTTCCAGAACTTCTGCAAGCGATACTTCTCACCGTCGAACAAATCAGCCAGACATGCATAGGGTGTCTCCAAATGAAGCAGGCGACGGAGTGCCTCGTTTTTGATATAAATCATCGGCTCATTCTGCCAAACCTCCGGACGCAGAAGCCATCCGCCAATCACCTGCTCCGGCGTCATGCCTCCATAAGACAATTTTCCCGTCAGTTTCAGTACAAAATCGCGCGCAAGGGTATTGAAAGGAACCACACGGTCATTATAAATCACCTGCTTACGGGCAAGACTATCCGCCTGCTTGCGTGCCAGTGCCGGAAGGCTTCTCTTCTGCGCATGTACCCCACTTCCCAGACACAGCAACAATAGGACAAACATTCCTCCCTTCTTCAACAACGGATGCCTCAGCAGCCTGCGGAACTCTCCTCCCCGGCTGACCAGCATCCAGAGCATGGAGACACCTAACAAGAGGTATCCACTATAGGTAATCCCTATCCCCCACGGGTCATAATTCACTGTCAGCCAGCTCCCCTGCATATCCTCATCAAAGGAAGACTGATAAAAGCGGAACCCCTGCCGTGAAAGAATACGGTTCATGGAGACGGGCGTCTCACCGTGAATATAGCTGATATAATCTGCAGGAGCATCCGTACCCGGATAGTACTCAATCCGGAAACTGTCCAGACGTAAGGTGAACGGTAACTCTACAACCTGCCTGCCGTCTTGTTCCAAAAAGCAGTTCACCTCACTGCCGACAGTAAGATGCACATATCCTTTCCGGCCACAAAGAAACGTAGTCATGGCTCCCGCCAAAATCACGAGGAAGGAGCCATGCAACAACAACGTCGGGAGATGCCGCCACAACCGCAGTCTTACAAGCACAACAACAGTCATCGCAGCAAGGGCTCCCCACAAACAACAGAACCAAATCGTATGATAAACATGCTTTTCTACAAAATCCGTACTGCACGTCTGCTCTACAAACGTAGTTGCAGCAAGCATGAGCAGCAAACAACCATAAACAGCTATGAGAAACTTTTTCAATTAAGAGCTATCAATTAAAAGTAAAAAATCAATATGGAGCAAACTCTTTGTTTTCTAAAGACCTGACTCCCATACATTCCATCTCTATCAGCCAACCCGGACGACATACGGGAGCATATACAAACACTCTCGGAGTATCCGGAAAACGTTCGTCATACATTCCTTTGACCACGGTATAGTCTGCAACATCCCGCAGATAAACAATCATCTGTCCTAAATCATCAAACGTACAGCCAGCCTCTTTCAACAAAGCCTCCACATTCTCCCACATACGTTCCGTCTGCTTGCGAATGTCTCCGGGATATACCACCTCACCTTTATTATTGATGCTCGCAGTACCCGAAATAAACACCTGGCGACGGTCGCCATAATCCACATACGTACCTCGCTCGAAACTCACACCGTATTCGTATGTGGGATTCAGATGTGTCGGTGCGTAAAGGTAGTGAATTTGTTCAGATTTCAAACCATCTACAGCATAAGTATCCATCTGAACCGTCACTTTTGGGTCGGCATGACGGCCACCGATACCGGTACTGGAAATATAATGAGTCTTCTCCGTCAAGTCCTGGGTAACAAACACCTCATTACGTGCCTTCACCACTCCGGCATAATTCACATCCACGTTCTGTACAAAGAACCAGGTACGTATGCAATTATCAGCCAGCTTGCAGCCCTGTTCCATCAGCTGCATCACATAGTCATTCAACAGCAGACGGGTCTGGTATTCCGAATTGGCGGCACGATTGAAAGAGCCGCCTCCCCAAAGGTGACGGTAGGCGCCATGTCTCACTTCGAACAATCCGTTATGAAGTACCTGTGTTTCCACACCTTTCTGCAGATAGACCCACAGTGCAATCTTTGTACCGTTCAACGGCGGCTGCTCTACCACGGAGAGTGCACAATCCGAACATTCTGCCGAAAGCGCCAGTAGCATATCTGCCTGATTGGCGGCGTCACTTAGAAAGTAGCGTTTAAAGATGGCAACAGCACCTTGTAGTTCACTTTCACGCAGTTGGCAGTAAGTGTCGACCACCGCATTCAGCTGTTCTTCATAAGTCGCTTCCGGTCTGGTGGCATGAATCATTACATGATATTCCGAAACACCCGCTTCTACCTCATATTTAAAGATTTCGGTTAAGGTATTCTCCGATTGATTAGTTTGTTGTTGTTTATCTTTCATATTAAATATCAATTAGTCGTTGTTGTTCAAAAAAGTACCGGTATTACCAGTAAGACCCATCATTATTACGGTTGTGCACCATCGTCAATCCAGTTGCCAATCAAAGACTGCATATCAGATGAGGTTATCATCTGAGAATGGTCTATACGCCAATCCGAGCTGATGTCCGTACCCAATATGAGATGCAAGACACTTTCTGACGCATTACCGGGCATAACCCTCATTTTACCGTCCACCGTCGTTGAAGCCCGGTTGACCAGATCAGCATGGCTATGTCCTTCCAGCAGATTCAAGCCACCACCCGGAGTGGTGCTAAGACCATGGCAAGCCGTACAAGTGGCATTGAATATTTTTTGTTGAATGGCATTGTACATACTTGCATCAACTGTTCCTGCATCCATAAGTATAGTATCAGCGATTTCAGTACATTCCATTGCCACCAAACTGACAATGCGCTTTCTCAACTTATTGATTACACATAGCTCGACAGTTGTCACCTCATCCGTTATGCCGGACATTGTCAACTGGATTTCATCATTATCCGATTCGGATACCGGAACAACCTTTGAAACAATGGCATAATCGCTTTCATCATCAAATCCTGCCACTACCACACTATAGTCGCCCGACCACTTATCCACACCACTAATCCGGCCTGTCATCTTCACTGTGCGTCCTTCACCCGTGGCCACTACGGCATTCTCATAAATTCTCCCCTCATCGCATGCATGCAGACCTATAAGAAGCACGGGCAGAAAAAAGAAAAGAATGTATTTTTTCATAGACGAATCCTTTCCTGACTTCATTTAGAATGTATATTGAAGCATCACCGTGGCAGAGTGAGTGGCCAGACCTAAATTATCATTATCACGGTCGAGCTGCGTGTCGTGTCCCCAACGGGCTACATACTGATACATTGCCTGCAATTTCAGGTTGCATCCTCTGAAAAAGTAATTCATACCTACAGCAGGCATATTCAGGAAACCGTCGTCATCCGTACCGTTACGATTGAAGATATCGTAGCGTGCGGCAAGCTGTAGGCGGGGAGCGACAAAGTAACCACCTTGCACATAACCGCCTAAAAAGCTATACGATTCATTTATCTTTTGCCGTTTGGTGAAACCTACATTCATATAATAAGCTTCAGCCGCCAGATAGAGCTTGTTCTTCAACATGGCAAATTCCAACCCCACACGGGTATCATTGGTACTCTCATTTTCACTCTCCACATTGATAGAACCCGAAAGACCGAATAATATCTTATCCTCGTTCAAACGGTTAGGATTACCTTGTGTGGAAGGCATCACCCCCTTGGGCATATAAGTCAGACGTCCGGCATACAGCAATGAAGGGATATGCCAGTCATCACTCATCGTCTTTGAAGCTGTATTCACGGAAGCTCCGGTTCCATTGAACAAGCCGACTTCATAACCGAACTTATCTGCCACCAGACCGTGAATTTCAACACCCAGGTCAAATCCCGTACCGATATTAGGCGTCACGGCATTCAACGAATAAGGAAAAATTACAGAAGACGTCAGAGAAACCGGCAACTGGGGAAGCAGTGTTTCGCCAAGAGTTGTCAGATAGGCATGCGAGAATGGAGTCTTGAACTTTCCGACACGAATCGCAAATTGTTTTTTCAGCTGTACATCAAACCACGCCTGCTGTAACAGCGCTCCTCCACTTGCAGCAGCATTGATGGACAGATTGAAAGCTACTTTTCCAAAAGCCTTGCCAGTAAAGCCAAGTACGGCATAAGGAATGGAAAAACCCGAATTGGCAATATTATCTTGGTTATAAGCCTTATCCAAGCCTTCATCATCATACCAATTGAAATTAGCACTCGTTTGTACCAACAGATAAGGCTTGAAAACAAAATCACCTTTCTTTGTTTCAATGGTAAAACCTTCTCTTCCGGCCAATGACACTACACCATTCTCCGTATCTTCCTCATGTTGCGCCATAGCGGTCAAAGGCAAAACAGCCAGCATGGCGACATATAAAAATTTCTTCATAATTACTTTTTATATAAAGCTTATTAGTTCTAAAGTGAATTTAAAAATACAATCAGGGCATCACGGTCATCCTTACTCATGTTCTTAAAGAGATTTTTCGATGCTTCTCCCTCTCCCCCATGCCACATTATGGCTTCAACAAGATTGCGAGCACGACCATCGTGCAAGAAGTAGGTATGTCCGTTTACCTTTTCCTGAAGCCCGATACCCCAAAGCGGAGTAGTGCGCCATTCATTGCCACGCGCCAACCCACTTACATAGTTATCATTCAGACCGACTCCCATAATTTCGGAACCCATATCATGCAGCAAAAAATCCGAATAGGGGTGAATTGTCTGACTTCCCAACCATGGCAAACGGGTACCGTTCAACAGCACGGAGCCCCGAGGCTTGGTATGCAACGTGGTGACATGGCAAAGATGGCACTTGGCTTTATAGAAATTCTGTTCTCCCCTTATCACCTGCGGGTCATTCACATTACGCCGTGCAGGAACACCAAGACTCTGCATATACAAGTCAACATCTTCCATATCTTCTGTAGAAACATCCAACTGGGCATAAGAAAGCCCCATCATGCTGCCTTGATTCACCTGGGACTGCCCCTCGCATATCTCTTCCGGATAGCGGCTATTGGTAACACCCATATCACTTGAAAAACCAAGTTCAACAGTCAAATCCGCATGTTGAGCCTTATTTCCCGACAGCCCCAAGCTTCTCACACCACGTTCGGTAATGTAATTGCAACGGCCACTTATACCATACTCCGGATAATTACTTTTTGCAGCAAGCGCTTCAATCTCCGTAGCTTCCAAAGCCATCATTTGCCCCATACCGACATGTCTCAACGGGATACGCACCGTACAGAACATATCTTCAGGCTTTATACTGTCAGCATACCATTCGGATATGGAATAAGCCGGTCTGCAAAGTTCATACTTCTCTCCGTCGGGAAAGGTAAAAGTCTCATAAGTATACTCCACAGAAAGCTTCCCCTCCGGTTTCACTCCATAAATTGCCTGGTCATGGAGGACACGACCATAATCCTGAAAAAACGCACCATTCTTGCGGCTTATATAAACCAGCATCGAGGAAAACCCGTAACTACCCGATCCACCTTCACTCCACAGCGTCGGTTTGGTACGGCCGGCATTACGATGACAACTGCCACAAGAATACCCCGCATAGACTGGGCCAAGACCACCTCCCATGCCATTGCTACTCGTACGCACATCATCGTAAAGCCCGTCACCATCATTAAAGCGACTGTTGTAAACACCCGACACCCAGTCTGCCGGTGAATCATAGGCCTTGGATGAATTCATGAAGATTGTGGACGTTCCGGCAGACAGAGCGTATCCTTCAGGAATCTCTATATCCAACACGTCAATCCCATCATCATCACAAGCAGTCAAACCTGCCGACAAACAAAGGAGAAGACATGAATATCTCATTAAACCATTCATCATTTTTATCTACTTTTTAATAATGGCATATCC
>OGDC01000315.1_pt1 | contig 14523 bp, 10 predicted proteins | sample 1570331 | NCBI WGS metagenome assembly OGDC01 (sample SAMEA2582167, study PRJEB24529) | metagenome
GCCGCAAAAAAGGCACCAGCCTGAGCTGATGCCTTTTGTTGGCGGAGATGGTGGGATTCGAACCCACGTGCCCGGTTAAGGACAAAACGATTTCGAGTCGTTCTCGTTACGACCACTTCGATACATCTCCCTATTCACTTCGCGCTTCGGAGCGGCGGGCAGAAGCTGCCAGAGCCGCTTGATAGCCCTATTATTATAACAAAGTTCCCGCTTTCCGTCAACTGGTTTTCTTCTGCGGCTGCCGGGTATATTTTCAAGGGCTGTGCGGCATCCTGTGAAAAAGCAGCGGCGTCGTTGCGCCTGCACTTGACAGATGCCGTGATTTCTGGTAATGTATCCAAGCTTGGTAAAAGTTTAACGATTTGGCCCGGCAGCTTCTCCCGGCGGGAGAGGTTTTGGAATGAATGGAGCCGCCGTGGGCGGCAGAAGAGGGAAAGCAACCTATGAACAACGTCAATTTACGCAAGATCGCCGTCATTGGCTGCGGCTTCGTCGGCTCGGCGTCCGCCTTTGCGCTGATGCAGAGCAAGCTGTTCTCGGAGATCGTCCTGATCGACGCAGACCACGCCAAGGCCGAAGGCGAGGCCATGGACATCAGCCACGGCATCCCCTTTGTGGGCAACATGAAGATCTATGCCGGCACCTACGATGACATCGTGGATGCTGCCATCATCGTCATCACGGCAGGCGCAGGCCAGAAGCCCGGCGAGACCCGGCTGGACCTCGTGCACAAGAACCTGAACATCTTCAAGAGCATCATCCCGGAGATCGCCAAGCGGGAATGCCGCGGCATCCTGCTGGTGGTGGCGAACCCGGTGGACATCCTGACCTATGCCGCCATCAAGCTGTCCGGCTTCCCGGAGCACCGGGTCATCGGCTCCGGCACCGTGCTGGACACCGCCCGCCTGAAGTATCAGCTGGGCGAGCACCTGTCCGTGGACAGCAAGAGCGTCCACGCCTTCATCATCGGCGAGCACGGCGACAGCGAGATCGCGGCCTGGAGCAGCGCCAACGTCTCCGGCATCGCGCTGGACGATTTCTGCGAGATGCGCGGCCACTACAACCACGACCAGTCGCAGGAGAATATCGCGGAGAAGGTCAAGAACAGCGCTTACGAGATCATTGAGAAGAAGCGCGCCACCTACTACGGCGTCGCAATGGCCGTCAAGCGCATCTGCGAGGTCATCATCCGGGACGAGAAGTCCATCCTGCCCATCTCTTCGATGATGCACGGCGACTTCGGCGTGGACAATGTCGTTCTGAGCATGCCCGCCGTGGTGGGTGCCGACGGCCTCGAAGAGCTGGTCCCCATCGCACTGAGCGAGAAGGAATCCGCTGACCTCCGGAAGTCCGCAGACACCCTGCGCGGCATCCTGGACGAATGCGGGATCTGATGCAAGCCTGAAAACGGCCCCGGCAGCTGCCGGGGCCGTTTTCTTCTGCACAAAAGCGGACCGGTCGTTGGAATTTTCACAAAATATTACTATTTTGACGCGATTTTGTACAAACGTTCCGGTGGTTTCCTGTGATATACTAATCTCACAACGAGGTCTGCGCCGCAGACCCACACAGAGAAAAAACTGAGAAGGAGTCGTATCAATGAGAGAGATCATTTCCTTGAACGAAAACTGGACCCTGTCCTTCCCCAAGGGCGACCATGTGACGGAGCAGGTCAACCTGCCCCACACCTGGAACGCTGTGGATGGCAACGACGGTAACGGCAGCTACCTGCGCACCACCGGCGTTTACACCCGCACCTTCGAGCAGCCCAAGCAGCCCCGTGAGGGCGGCCGCACCTATGTTGAGGTGCTCGCTGCTGCGCTGAACGCCACTGTGAAGGTCAACGGCACGGTCGCCACCACCCATGAGGGCGGCTTCTCCATCTTCCGTGCCGATGTCACCGATCTGTGCCATGAAGGCGAGAACGAGCTGACCATCGAGGTCTCCAACGAGGACACCCCGTCCATGTACCCCGCTTCCGCCGACTTCACCTTCTACGGCGGCCTGTACCGCGGCGTCAACCTGATCAGCGTGCCCAATGCGCACTTTGATCTGGACTACTACGGCGGCCCCGGCATCATGGTCACCCCGGTCCCCACGGAGGACGGCGGTGCAAACTTCACCATCAAGAGCTTCGTCACCAACCCCGCTGACGACCTGACCGTTCTGTACAGCATCGAGGACTGCTTCGGCCGCGAGGTCGCTTCCGCTGTCCGCGGCTCCGCCGAGACCGAAGTCACCATCTACGTGCCCGATGCACAGCTGTGGAGCATGGACGAGCCCAACCTGTACACCGTCACTGCGACCCTGCAGCGCAACAACGAGGCCGTCGATGAGATCTGCGCCAACGTCGGTGTCCGTTCCTTTAAGGTCACGCCCAACGAAGGCTTCTCCATCAACGGTGTGCCCACCCCGCTGCGCGGCGTTTCCCGCCATCAGGACCGCGTGTTCGAGGGCAACGCGCTGACCCCCGAGGAGCACTATGACGACGCCCTGCTCATCAAGGAGCTGGGCGCCAACACCATCCGTCTGGCACACTATCAGCACAGCCAGGACTTCTACGATGCCTGCGACGAGATCGGTTTCGCCGTCTGGGCTGAGATCCCCTTCATCAGCGTCTTCAAGAAGGGCGAGGGTGCACACACCCACGTCATGGAAGAGATGAAGGAGCTCATCATCCAGAACTACAACCACCCCTCCATCATGTTCTGGGGCATCTCCAACGAGATCCTGATCGGCGGCATCTCTCAGGAGCTGGTGGACACCCACCACGATCTGGAGAAGCTCTGCAAGGAGCTTGACCCGACCCGCCTGACCACCATTGCACACGTTTCTCACACCCCCGTGGACGGCCCCATGCACCACATCACCGACCTGGAGAGCTACAACCACTACTTCGGCTGGTACGGCGGCAAGATGGAGCAGAACGGCCCCTGGCTGGACAAGTTCCACGCCGACCACCCCGACATCTGCATCGGCATTTCCGAGTACGGCTGCGAGGGCATCATCAACTGGCACAGCAACACGCCGGAGTGCAAGGACTACACCGAGGAGTATCAGGCACTGTACCACGAGCACATGGCACAGGTCTTCGAGGACCGTCCCTGGGTGTGGGCTTCCCACGTCTGGAACATGTTCGACTTCGGCTGCGCTGCCCGTCATGAGGGCGGCGTGAGCGGCCGCAACAACAAGGGCCTCATCACCATGGACCGCAAGACCAAGAAGGACAGCTACTTTGTCTATCAGGCTTACTGGACCCAGACCCCGATGGTCCACATCGCTGGCCGCCGCCACGCACAGCGCGCAGGCGAGACCACCGAGATCAAGGTCTACTCCAACCAGGACACCGTCGTTCTGTACGTCAACGGCAAGGAAGTCGGCCAGCAGACCGCGCACCGCGTCTTCAAGTTCGACGTTGCTCTGAACGAAGGCTTCAACACCATCCTGGCTGTGGCCGGTGATGTGAAGGATTCCATCACCCTGGAGAAGGTCGCTGAGGAGCCCGCTTACTACACCCTGCCGGAGTTCAACGAGCGTCAGGAGGGCGTTGCCAACTGGTTCAAGCAGGTCGGCAGCCTGGATCTGGACCTCAAGGCTCCCATGGAGTTCCCGGAAGGCTACTACAGCATCAAGGACAACATGGAAGAAGTCTCCAAGTCCCCCGAAGCCTTCGCCCTCGTTGCCAAGGTCGTGAAGCTGACCACCAACTTTGATGTGAAGCCCGGCTCCGGTATGTGGGATATGATGAAGACCATGTCCCCGGAGAACCTGGGCAACGTCATGGCTCTGCCCGATGGTTTCCTGGAAAGCCTGAACGCACAGCTCATCAAGATCAAGAAGGTCTGAGCGTTCCCGGATAGGACCCAAAGTTAAAGCCCCATAAAACCGCCCCGGCAGATGCTGTGCAGCACCTGCCGGGGCATTTTGTCGTCCTGTTCGGCGGCAGCGGCTGCGCACCTTGCCAACCCTTCCAGAGTACCTGAGAGGGGAGGCCGCAACGCCAAAAGCCCGCAGCATTCGCTGCGGGCTTTTGGTGTTTCTTCGAAAAGAAAGGAGGTAAATGAGATGAATGAATAGAGGGAAATGTCGTAGAAAGTTCAGCTGCTCAGTGCTTTTTCCTGTGCTGAGCGCGGGGCTTTGCCGAGGCGGCAGAGGTCTTGGTGCTGCCGCTGGAACGCCGCTGATGAAGATATTTGGCCACCGAGGGCGCAACGATCGCAAGGATGGCCAGAATCACGATGACCTGCAGATCAGGCAGCTCGTGATTGATGTTGAACAGGGTCTGCAAAACATTGCTCATAGAACTGTGCCTTTCCGGTCCCGGCGGAACCGCTCAGAAGAGGTGGGGGTCACAGCCAGATGCTGCCGTTCTCGTCCGGCTTCATGGGGGCCGCGATGACAGCATCCACGATGGTCATGGCTGCCGAGAAGCCGGTCCAGAAGGTGGCCAGATACAGCACCCCCAAAACCGGGCGCTTGGCGTAGAACTGGTGCGCCCCAAAGGCCCCCAGAATGCAAAGGCGGAGATACTTTTTCCGGTTCACCTCATGGCGCTGGCGGTTTTCCTTCCAATAGAAGTAATGTTCGATGGAATTCCAGATAAAACCGTGGTCGGGGTCTTTTGTCCATTGGGTATTTGCCATTGTTGTACCTCTGTCTTTGTCTCATAAAATCGGGAAAGCCGCCCACTGCGCACTTGGCCGGTGAGCGGTCTTTCCCATGGGATGTAGTTTCCGCAGAATCAGAAAGCGTGGCAGCTTGGATTATGCGTTTTCAGCCATTGCCTTCATCTTGATGGCAGCAACTTCGTCCTGGATCTCAGCCATCTTCTCCTTGGTCAGGGGATAGAACTTCATGGCGATCAGGTTGCACAGCAGGCCGATCATGATGATGCCGCTGTAGCAGAAGGCGCAGCCGATGCGGAGCTTCATGGTAGCCACGTCGCCCTCAACGGGGTTGTGGTCAGCGAAGCCGCAGATGGTGAACATGACACCGGCGATCATGGGAGCGAAGGAGGAGACCAGCTTATCGACGAAGCTGAACAGGGTGCCCATCAGGCCGGGGACGTACTTGCCGGAGCGATAGACCTCGTAGTCGGCGCAGTCCGCAGTCATGGGGATGACGATGTTGCCGGAGATGCCCTGGAAGCCTGCGTAGATGATGCTCAGGCCAACATGGAGGATCAGGAAGTAGCCCCAGTTCAGGGTGCCCTTAGCGGGGTCAGAGGTCATGGTGGTGGGGTCGCCCAGCAGCCACAGGGCGATGGTCAGAGCGTTGACGACCAGACCGCCGACGGAGCCGATGATCATGGCCTTGCGCTGGCCGAACTTGGTAGCCACCAGAGAGATGGCCAGGAAGGTGACGATGACGCTGGGGATGGTGGTCAGAGCGGTCACGTTGCCCTGCAGAACGGTAGAACCGGCGATGCAGGCGAACATTGCAACGGAGACAGCGCTGGTACGGGCAGAGGAGCCCAGCTTATCGGTAGATGCAGACAGAATCAGCATCTGGATGGCGCGGTTGTTCTTCAGGGTATCCCAGTAATCCTTCAGGCCGACCTTGACCGGCTTGCCGGTGCCAAAGAACTCCGGACGGTCCTTCGGGGCGATGGCGATGACAGCCAGCAGGGTGAAGATACCGGAACCGATGGCGGTCATGACCCACAGGCTGTGGAAGAACTGGGTGGAAGCATAGCCGCCGACATCCTTGTAGCTGTTTGCCATATTAGCAAACACAACCGCCAGACCAGCGAACAGAACGGTGTTGAACACGCCGTCGAAGGAAGCGAACATGGGGCGCTGCTTGGGGTCGTTGGTCATGCAGGACTGTGCAGACTTGGTAACGACGCACTGGCAGGTGTAGCCCAGATAGTAGATCATCAGGACCACAACGTAGAAGGGGAAGCGGACTGCCTGCGGCAGCTGGTGGGTGACGTGGAACAGGATGAAGCTGGTCACGGCCAGAATGATGTTGCCGATGATGATGAACGGGCGGTTCTTGCCGAACTTGCCGTTGGTCTTATCGACCATGAAGCCCACGAACGGGTCGGTGACACCGTCCCAGATGCGCATGATCATGCTCAGGGAAGAGGCCATCATCATGCCGACGCCGACCCAGCCCATCAGGTAGTAGGTAGCGTAACCCATCATCATCATGTACAGGTTGGTAGCCGTGTTGTTCAGTGCAAAGCATGCGATGCGCCACAGCGGAACGCGGTGGATGCCGTTGTGCTCGTAGTCTTTGTCGTAGTACTTATCCGGCAGACTTCTCGTTTTTGCCATTTCGTTTTCTCTCCTTAATTTGTAAACAGGCGTTCTCCGTTTTTGCCCCATTGGAAAACCGCACCTGCCACTGTGCGGCACATCGGGACTTTATGTCCTTATTATGAACGATATTTTGAAATTCTGTTAGTAATATTTTGAGGTAAAACAGGACGATTTTACTATTTTGAAGCAATTTTCACAACTTTATAAAAACCTATTGGTCAAATTGCACATAGCATTGATATACTAGTACAGCACATTGCCAGTTTTCTCTGCCTGCGTAGAAAAGAATATTAGGAAAGTGCGGATTTTTCCAAAAATTTTTCTAATTCCTTTCTGGGGTCTGCCATTATAATATAGGTATCACGAACCCCACCGCAGGCGGCGTAAAATAAAAAGGAGAAATCACATGGCAACGAAAGCATCCCAGCGCGTCCAGCGCTATGTCAACGCAAACGGCCCCACCATCGGCACGGTGGAGCGCCGGGTCATCGAACAGGACGGCCTCTATTTCAAGGATATCGACGGCACCGGCACCGTCAGCGCCGTCAACGACTGGCGCCTTGCCCCTGAAGAGCGCGCCAAAGCCTATGTCCAGACCCTGACCACCAGCGAGAAGATCGGCCAGCTGTTCACCTCTGACTGGCGGATGGGCCCCAAGTACCCCTCGCCCCGTCTGGCCGCCAACGGCCACAAGCCTGTGGGCGATGACTCCGGCCTGCTGGATGAGGCACCGGTGGACGTTTCCGACAGCATCTTCGGCCATCAGGCGCTGCCCAGCACCTCCGACATGGTCAAAAAGTGCTTCAACCGCCACGTCATCCTGCGCGAGAACCCCACCCCCGAAGATCTGGCAGACTATCTGAACCAGCTGCAATACCTGACCGAGACCTGTGAGCACTTCGTGCCCATGCAGGTCATGTCCAACAGCCGCAACGAGAACGGTGAGGTCGTCTTCGGCATGAACGATGCCGCCGGTGTCTTCGCCACCTGGCCCGGCACTCTGGGCATCGCAGCGGCCGTCAAGGGCACCGCCCGCATCGACATCATCGACAAGTTCGCCGACACCATCCGCCGCGAGTGGAACGCCTGCGGCCTGAAGAAGGGCTACATGTACATGGCCGACTGCGTCACCGACCCTCGTTGGCAGCGCACCTTCGGCACCTTCGGCGAGGACCCGGAGCTGATCGAGGAGATCTTCGACCACCTCATCCCCGGCATCCAGGGCGGCAGCAACGGCGTCACCCCGGACGGCGTGTCCGTGACCGTGAAGCACTTCCCCGGCGGCGGTGCCCGTGAGAACGGCTTCGACCCCCACTACGCAGCAGGTCAGTGGAACATCTACGCCACCCCCGGTTCCTTGCAGAAGTACCACATCCCGGCCTTCCGTGCGGCCATCCGCCACAACGCCGAGTCCATCATGCCCTACTACTCCAAGCCGTCCGCTGAGAAGAGCGCCCCGCAGGAGGACTTCAAGGGCAACCCCATCGCGCTGAATCCCTATGGCTTCGCCTACAACAAGGTCTTCATCGACGGGATGCTCCGCAGCCAGATGGGCTTCAAGGGCTACATCAACTCCGACACCGGCATCGTCCACAACATGTGCTGGGGCGTCGATATGCTGGATGAGCCGGAGCGCATCGGCTACGCCGTCACGCAGAGCGGCGTGGACCTGATCTCCGGTCTGCTGGACAATGCGTTCGGCGAGGAGAGCTACGCCCGCGCTACCAACGGCTACTACGACACCCACGAAGTGCCCGCAGGCTTCCGGAAGGAAGACCTTGTCCTGACCGACGAGAGCCTGAACCGCGCCGTCCGCCGCACCCTGACCGAGCTGTTCCGTCAGGGCATGTTCGAAGACCCCTATGCAGACCCCCGGAAGGCTGCCGAGGTCGTGGCCACCAAGGCCGACTGGGAAGAGGCCAGCCGTGTCCACCGCGAGAGCGTCGTCCTGCTGAAGAACGACGGCACCCTGCCCCTGAAGGATGGCTGCAAGGTCTACGCTGAGGCCTTCGGCAAGAGCGCCGAGGCCGGCGAAGCTGCCACCAAGGCCCTGCGCGAGATGCTGGGCAATGTCACGCTGGTGGCCGACCCCGCCGAGGCCGATGTCGCCCTGCTGATGGTCAGCCCGCAGTCCGGTGCATACTTCAATGCAACGCCGGGCTATCTGGAGCTGGACATCTGCGAAGGCAAGACCGTCTGCAACGTGGATGAAAGCGGCAAGCCCACCGCCGAGACCCATCAGGAGACCACGCTGGTCGGTGCCAGCCGCATCCCCGGCATCGCCGAGGCGGTCCACGCACACGGCGGCAAGGTCGTTTCCAACATCAACTGCCCGCTGGCCTGGGAAGTCGGCAGCATCGAAAAAGTCTCCGACGCGCTGACCGTCGGCTTCGATACCTACCCCTCCGCAACGCTGGATGTCCTGTTCGGCCGCTTTGCCCCGGTCGGCAAGCTGCCGCTGACCCTACCCAAGGGCGACGAAGTGCTGGCCGTCAATGCAGACGGCGTCTGCATCAGCCCCAATGATGTGCCCGGCTACGCCAAGGATGCCTACATGCCCGACTGCATGAAGGACGAAAACGGCAAGGCTTACGCTTACCGTGACGCCGCCGGCAATTACTATGAGTTGAATTTCGGCCTGTCGTATTAAAATATGCGGTGGCCAGCACCTCTTTTCGGGTGCTGGCCGCCCTTTTCATGCAAGGAGAAACCAATGGCACAAACACAAAAAAAACAAGGCGATATGGGCACCGGTAGCGTCAAAAAGCTGCTGCTCCAGCTGATGATCCCGGCCGTGGTGGCCCAGATCGTCAACCTGCTGTATAACATCGTGGACCGTATCTACATCGGCCACATCCCCGGCATCGGCGCAGCCGCGCTGACCGGCGTGGGCCTGTTCACCCCCATCCTGATGCTGCTGAACGCCTTTGCGATGCTCATCGGTGCCGGTGGTGCGCCCCGCACCGCCATCGCCATGGGCCAGGGCGACAAAGACCAGGCGGAAAAGATCGTCAGCAACAGCTTCACCATGCTGCTGATCTTCTCGGTGCTGCTGACCGTCGTGTTCTATGCCGCCGCACCGGCCCTGCTGCGGATGTTCGGTGCCAGCGACACCACCCTGCCCTATGCGCTGGCGTACAGCCGCATCTACATCCTCGGCTCAGTCTGCGTCCTCATCGTGCTGGGCATGAACCCCTTCATCACCGCACAGGGCTTTGCCAAGATCAGTATGCTGACCACCGTCATCGGTGCGGTCATCAACATCGTGCTCGACCCCATCCTCATCTTCCTCTTTGGTCTGGGGGTGCGGGGTGCCGCCATCGCCACCGTGCTCAGCCAGGCTGTGGGTGCCATCTGGATTATCCGTTTCCTCACCGGCCCCAAGACCACCCTCCGGCTGAAGAAAGAGTACCTCAAGCCCGAAGGGAAGATCGTGCTGCCCGTCCTGGCGCTGGGCATCTCCACCTTCGTCATGATGTCCACCGAGAGCCTGCTCTCGATCAGCTTCAGCTCCAGCCTGGCCCGCTACGGCGGCGACGTGGCCGTGGGCGCGATGACGGTCATCACCAGCGTTTCCCAGCTGGCCAGTATGCCGGTCTCCGGCGTCTGCCAGGGCGGCCAGCCGGTGATGAGCTTCAACTTCGGTGCCGGCAAGAAAGAGCGCGTCAAGGAGGCCTTCCGCTTCCAGCTTCTGGTCTGCTTCGGCTACACGGCCATCTTCTGGGTGCTGATGATGCTGGTGCCCGGCGTGGTCGCCGGCATCTTCACCTCGGACGCCACCCTGATCCAGTACACCACCTGGGCCATGCGCATCTACATGGCTGGCATCTTCTCGCTGGGCATCCAGATCGCCTGCCAGCAGAGCTTTATGGCGCTGGGTCAGGCCAAGGTCAGCCTGCTGCTGGCCTGCCTGCGCAAGCTGATTTTGCTCATCCCCCTCATCTTCATCCTGCCACATGTGGTCGCAGACCCGGTGTTCGGCGTCTTCCTGGCCGAGCCGGTCAGCGACATCATCGCCGCCACCGTCACCGCCGCTACCTTCTTCTCCCGGTTCGATAAGATCCTGGACAGGGGCGCGGGCAAAGTTTAAGCACCGAAGAGGAGATCTGTTATGGAACCGAACGTTCTGAACACCGACGCCGCCGGGTTCATCACCGGCATCTGCCTGCCCGTAGACGGCGGCTTCTCCGCCTATTCGGGCGTGTAAGACTCTGTAAACGCCGGTCCGGATCGGTTACGGCTGCCCGGCCAGGCCGAAAAAGCATCAAGTCCCATGTCTGCACCGTCACGGTGTCGGCATGGGACTTTTTCATATCCGAAGTGTATCCACCGCTGGCAAGGTGCCGCGCACTGGACTTTGTACCGGAAGGGTGCATTTCGGGCAAATTCTCATAGATATGGGTGGTCATTCGACCGCGCGTGTGGTATACTCGGCTTAGTTCAACAACTCGGAAGTTGTGGAGGTGCTTTATGAACGAGAGAGAAAAAATTATCCGATTATGGTTTGATATGTGGATTAAGAAAGCAGATTTAGGAATTGACAATATTTTTACAGATGATGTTGTATATACTGAGAGTTGGAGTCCTAAATATGAAAACCGCAAAACGGTAAAGCACTGGTTTGACGAATGGAATACACGCGGAAGTGTTCTTGTCTGGGAGATTAAGCAATTTTTTCATCAAGGCAATCAAACAATCGTGGAGTGGTATTTTAAAAGCAAAATGAATAATGGAAATGTTGAAGAATTTGACGGAATATCTTTAATTGTATGGACACAGGATAACAAAATAAAATCATTAAAAGAGTTTGGTTGCAATCTTCATAATTACAATCCATATCGAGATAGTGATATTCCCGTATTTCGAGAAGAAAAAGCAAATTGGTTTTGAGAGGACTATAAATTCCAGTTTGTCGCACACGTTCCCAGCAGGGTTTTGGGCACAGGTACGCCCAACAAGAAGCGGTCCCCAAAAGGGCAAGGATTTTCAGAAACTGAAAATCTGTGACCGCAGGACGCCCCCTGCTCTTACAAACAGCAGAAAACCAGAACGGCGCAGCTGAGCCAGCTGACAGTTCTGGTTTTCTTTCTATCCGTTCAAACGGCTGTTTTATGAAGTCTGTATGTTCCCGCTTATTGGTTCGCCAGAAGGATGGCCAGAACGGCTTTCTGGACGTGGAGGCGGTTCTCAGCTTCGGCGAAGATCTCGTCGGCGTGCTGTTCAAAGACCGCCGTGGAGATCTCCTCGCCGCGGTGGGCGGGCAGGCAGTGGAGGAGCATCGCGTCGGGCTTTGCTCCGCTCAGCAGGCCACTCGTGACCTGAAAGCCCGCGAAATCGCGCAGGCGGCGTTCGCTCTCCGGTGTGCCGGGGGCGGTGTTCCAGGCCGCCGTCACGACCACATCGGCATCCTTCACACCCTCGGCGGGGTCGGTGAGGAGATGGAACTTCGGGCCATATTTGTGGGCAAACATCAGCACATCGGCAGCGGGGCGGTAGCCCTGCGGGCAGACGCAGCTGACGGTCATCCCGGCCAGCAGACCGCCCACGATGAGGCTGTTCGCCATGCTGCATCCATCGCCGATGAAGCAGAGCTTCTGGTCTTCCAGTGCGCCGCGGCGCTCCCGGATGGTCATCAGGTCGGCCAGCACCTGGCAGGGGTGGGCATAGTCGGTCAGGCCGTTGATGACCGGGACCCCGGCCAGCTCGGCGAACTCTTCGAGGTCGCATTGGCGGTAGGTGCGCCAGACCACACAGTCGTAGTAGCGGCCCAGCACACGGGCGGTATCCTTGAGCGGCTCGCCCCGGCCGGATTGCAGCTCGGTGGCGGCGTTCATGTAGTTGCCAAGGCCCCCCAGCTGGTACACGCCCACCTCAAAGCTGGTGCGGGTGCGGGTAGAGTTTTTGGAGAACATCAGCGCCACGCTCCTGCCGTGCAGCAGCGGTGCCGTGCCTCCGGCCTTCTGCTCTGCCTTGAGCCGGTCGGCCACATCGAGGATGTGGTGCAGCTCTTCGGGGGAGAGGTCGCTCAGTTTCAGCAGATGTTTCATGCCTGTTCCTCCGGAGACTTCTGGGCCATCTCGCGCAGCACTTCGTTCAGGATGGCCAGTGCCTTCTCGACATCATGTGCCGTCAGGGTCAGGGGCGGCAGCAGGCGCAGGCGGGTCTTGGCCGTCAGCACCAGCAGGCCCTTTTCGCGGCAGGCGGCGAGGACATCCGCCGCCCGGATGTCGCCGAAAAATTCGACGCCCACCATCAGGCCGATGCCGGACAGGCTCTTGACCATGGGGAGCTTTGCCAGACCGGTGCGCAGCTGGACGGCGCGTTCATTGACGTTCGCCAGGAAGCCGTTGTCCATCCGGTCCACGACCACATTGGCACCGGCGCAGACCACCGGGTTGCCGCCGAAGGTGGAGCCGTGGGTGCCTGCATCCATCCCGGCCGCGACCTTTTCGTTCATCAGCACGGCACCGATGGGCAGGCCGCCGCCCAGACCCTTGGCCAGAGTGACGACATCCGGCTTGAGGTTGTAGTGCTCACAGCACAGGAAGGTGCCGGTGCGGCCCACGCCGGTCTGCACTTCGTCCACGATGAGGACCAGGTCCCTGTCATCGCAGAGCTTGCGGACGGCCTGCACGTATTCCGGCTCCAGCGCCACGACGCCGCCCTCGCCCTGCACCAGCTCCAGCATCACGGCGCAGGTATGGCGGTCCACCAGCTCAGTCAGGGCTTCGAGGTCGCCCGCCGGGACGTACTGGAAGCCCTCGTTGAAGGGGCCGAAGTAGTTGTGGAACACCTCCTGCCCGGTGGCGGTCAGGGTGGCGATGGTGCGGCCATGGAAGCTGTTGACCAGCGTGATGACCACATCACGGCCCTTGCCGTAGTGGTCGAAGCTGTATTTGCGGGCCGCCTTGATGGCACCCTCATTGGCCTCGGCACCGGAGTTGCCAAAGAAGACCTTGCTCATGCCGGTGCGCTTGCACAGCTTTTTGGCCAGCTTGCCGCAGGGGGCCGTGTAGTAGAGGTTGGATGTGTGCTGCAGCTTGTGGGCCTGCTCGGAAACGGCCTCGGCCCAGTCCACATCACAATAGCCCAGACTGTTGACGCCGATGCCGCTGGTGAAATCCAGATACTTCTGGCCTTCGGGGCCCTCGGCATACAGGCCGTGGCCCTTTTCCAGCACAATGGGATTGCGGTTGTAGGTATGCAGGACATAGTCGTTGTCCCGCTTGATGACTTTTTCGGAATCCATAAATTTGCTGACCTCCCTTTCCTCTGTGCCAAAGGCTCCCCTACCAGGGGAGCTGTCGAGCCTAAGCGAGACTGAGAGGTTGTAGGAAGGGCAATGTTTCCTCTGTACAACCTCTCCGTCAATGCTTCGCATTGCCACCTCTCCTTGTAGGAGAGGCCTTGGCATTCCGGTGCGCACTTTTTCTTATTATACCGTTCTTCTGGAATTTGAGCAACCCTTATTCCTGATGGCTCCGGCGGTAGAAGCGGGTGCCGGAACCGCGGTCGGAGAACAGCTCCAGCAGGATGGAGTGGGGGACACGGCCATCAATGATGACGGCCTCGTGGACGCCCTGATAGATGGCATCGGCCATGCCGCCGATCTTGGGGATCATGCCGCCTGCGATGACTCCAGCAGCCTTGTAGCCCTCGATCTCGGAGACCTCCACTTCGGGGATGAGGGTAGATTCGTCGTCCTTGTCCCGCAGCAGGCCCGCGATATCGGTCATGGAAACGAGCTTTTCGGCCTTGAGCGCAATGGCGATCTGGGCGGCGGCGGTGTCGGCGTTGACATTGTACGCCTGGCCGAGGTCGTCCATGCCGACCGTTGCGATGACCGGGATGTAGCCGCCGTTCAGCAGGTTTTCGATCAGGGTCGGGTCCACATGGATGATCTCGCCCACATGGCCCAGCTGGGGGTCCAGCTCGGTGCAGCGGAGCATCTGGCCGTCCATGCCGCACAGGCCGACGCCGCGGCCGCGCAGCTTTGCCACGAGGTCCTTGTTCACCTTGCCGGCCAGCACCTGCTGGACGATCTCCATGGTGGCGTCGTCGGTCACGCGCAGACCGTTGGCAAAATGGCTCTCCACGCCGACCTTTTTCAGCATTTCATTGATGGCCGGGCCGCCGCCGTGGACCAGCACCACCCGCACGCCCAGTAGCGTCAGGGTGACAAGGTCGTTCATGACGGCGTTCTTCAGCGTCTCGTTGATCATGGCGTTGCCGCCGTATTTGATGACCATGGTCTTGC
>OGDC01000330.1_pt1 | contig 14130 bp, 13 predicted proteins | sample 1570331 | NCBI WGS metagenome assembly OGDC01 (sample SAMEA2582167, study PRJEB24529) | metagenome
TTTTATACTACCGCTGAAGTTGCAAGTAAATATTATATTTCATTTCAAGAAGGGAGAAAAACATGAAATTCGGTTACTTTGATGATGAAAACAGAGAGTATGTCATTACTACTCCTAAGACACCACTTCCTTGGATCAACTACTTAGGCTGCGGTGAATTTTTTTCATTGATGTCGAACACATGCGGAGGTTACACATTTTACAAGGATGCGAAGCTTCTTCGCCTGACAAGATACCGCTACAATGATGTTCCGAACGATATTAATGGCAAGTACTTCTACATAAAGGATGGCGATACCATCTGGAATCCGGGCTGGAAGCCAACAAAGACACCACTCGACAGCTATGAGTGTCGTCACGGAATGGGTTACAGCCGTTTTACTTCTTCTAAGAACGGACTTAAGGCTGAGATGCTTGCCTTTGTTCCTATGAATGACAATTGTGAGGTTACACGCCTTATCCTTACTAATTTATTCGATAAACCGAAAACCTTTTCGGTATTTTCTTATGTTGAATTCTGTCTCTGGAATGCAGATGATGACTCAAGAAATTTCCAGAGAAATTTAAGCACAGGTGAGGTTGAGATTGACGGTTCCACAATATACCACAAGACTGAGTACCGTGAGCGCCGCAACCATTACGCTGTCTACTCTGTCAACCACCCTATCGATGGCTTCGATACTATCCGCGATGAGTTTTTAGGTGCTTACCGTGGTGCACATGAGCCTGAGGTTGTTGAGCAGGGACATTCTAAGAATTCCGTTGCAAGCGGCTGGTCACCAATCGCTTCACAGCAGATTAACCTTACTCTCCAGCCGGGCGAGAGCGAATCTCTTATCTACGTTCTCGGCTACATTGAGAACCCTCAGGATGAGAAATGGGAAGCTCCTAATGTCATCAACAAGACACGCGCTAAGCAGATGCTTGCCCGCTACGCTACAGATGAGCTTTTCAATGAAGCCTTTTCAGACCTCACAGAGTACTGGAGCAATCTTCTTTCCAAGTACGAGGTCGAATCCGATAATCCTGAGGTTAACCGTATGGTTAATATCTGGAACCAATATCAGTGTATGGTAACCTTCAATATGAGCCGTTCCGCTTCATACTATGAATCAGGAATCGGACGTGGAATGGGCTTTAGAGATTCATGTCAGGATCTTTTAGGCTTCGTTCACCTCATTCCGGATCGTGCAAGAGAGAGAATAATTGATATAGCCTCCACACAGTTCGAGGACGGAAGCGCATACCATCAGTACCAGCCCCTCACCAAAAAGGGCAATTCCGACATCGGAAGCGGCTTTAACGATGACCCGCTCTGGCTCATTGCCGGCACAAGCGCCTATGTGCGTGAGACAGGTGACACAACCATCCTTGATGACATAGTTCCGTTTGACAATGACGCAAGCAAGGCTAAGCCGCTTATGGAGCACCTTAAGCGTTCATTTGATTACATAGTAAACCACAAGGGTCCTCATGAGCTTCCTCTTATCGGACGTGCGGACTGGAATGACTGCCTGAACCTCAACTGCTTCTCAGAGCACCCCGGCGAATCCTTCCAGACCTTCGGACCATCTGAAGGACCTGTCGCTGAATCGGTATTCATAGCAGGTATGTTTGTAAAATACGGCAGGGAATATGCCGAGCTATGCTCATTAAAGGGTGATGAAGCTGAAGCTGAGCGCGCACTCAGGGAAGTTGACATCATGTATGATGCCGTCTTAAAGAGCGGCTGGGACGGTGACTGGTTCCTTCGTGCCTACGATGCTTACAGCCACAAGGTTGGTTCTAAGGAATGCGAGGAGGGACAGATATACATTGAGCCACAGGGCTTCTGTGTACTCGCAGGCATCGGTGTCAAGGAAGGTCTTGCAAAGAAGGCTCTCGACTCCGTAAAGGAAAGACTTGATACCAAGTATGGTGTCATGATTTTACAGCCTGCATATACAAGATACCACCTTGAGCTTGGTGAAATCTCCTCCTATCCACCTGGATACAAGGAGAATGCCGGTATCTTCTGCCACAACAATCCTTGGGTTTCCATCGCAGAGACCGTTATCGGCAGAGGCGACAGAGCTTTTGAGATTTACAAAAAGACATGCCCTGCATATATTGAGGACATCAGCGAAATACACCGCACAGAGCCTTATGTATACTCACAGATGGTTGCAGGTGCGGATGCCAAGTTCCACGGAGAGGCTAAGAACAGCTGGCTCACCGGAACAGCAGCATGGACCTTCGTCAATGTATCCCAGTATATACTCGGTGTATACCCGACACATCAGGGACTTAGCATCAACCCATGTGTTCCTGAGGGCTTCGGTGATTTCAAGCTTACAAGAAAGTTCCGTGAGGGAACATATCATATCACTGTCAAGAATCCTTCCAATGTACAGAAGGGTGTTAAGAGCATGATTGTTGACGGCAGGGCTGTCGATGGCTGCGTAATACCTTATGTAAAGGGTCAGACAGAATATAACGTAGAAGTAGTTATGGGATAAGCCTTCTGCATAGAATAAACATTCAACACTTTTTACAATGACCTTATAAAGCCACAGATGGACTATTTAAATTTGTCTGTCTGTGGCTTTAATACTTGAAAAATAGTCTGAAAACTATTATAATCTTTATATAAATATGTCCGGTAATTTTAACACCCGACTTAAAAACACCAATAAATAAAGGAAGGAAGTATATAATATGCGTTTAGTTACACGTTCCGATTTTGACGGGCTTGCATGCGGAGCACTTTTAAAGGAAGCAGGTATTATTGACTCATGGAAATTCGCACATCCTAAGGATTTGCAGGATGGTCTTGTGCCTGTAGATGAGAATGACTGCCTTGCCAATGTACCCTTTGTTGAGGGCTGCGGTCTATGGTTCGACCACCACTCAAGCGAGCATGAACGCAACGAGCTCAAGGGAAAATACAAGGGAGAGAGCCGCATCACTCCTTCATGTGCCAGAATTATATATGAATACTATGGCGGCAGGGAGCGTTTTCCTCAGTTCGATGATATGATGGAGGCAGTCGACAAGGTTGACTCAGGTAGCCTTACTATAGATGAGGTCATGAACCCTAAGGGCTGGATACTCATAGGCTTCCTCATGGATCCAAGAACAGGTCTTGGACGTTTCCGCCAGTTCACCATCTCCAACTATCAGCTTATGGAGAAGCTCATGGATGCATGCCGCACCATGTCCACTGAAGAGATTCTTGCCCTTCCTGATGTTCAGGAGCGAATTGAAGTATACAATGAGCAGACAGAGAAATTCAAAGAGATGGTTAAGAAGTACACACGCACTGAGGGCAATGTCATCATCACTGATTTACGCGGTGTTGACCCTATCTACACAGGCAACCGTTTCATGATATACAGCATGTATCCTGAGCAGAATATCTCCGCGTGGATTGTCAGCGGCCGCGGCGGTGCCGGATGTTCTGCTGCTGTGGGCTACAGTATATTGAACCGCACCTGCAATATCAATGTAGGAAGCCTCATGCTCAAGTACAACGGCGGCGGTCACAAGGCTGTCGGAACCTGCCAGTTCTCTGATGAGAATATGGCAGCAGAGCTTCCTAAGATGCTCGATGAGCTCTGCACGCTTGCGAATGCTTAAATAATAACGCTTGAATAAAAAAGTGCTGTCATCCGAACATGAAGCTTAAGCTCCATGTTCGGATGGCAGTAGCTTTTATTTTATCCTCTTTCCATTGAGAACCGCCTCTACAAGGTCATCCCCCTGATATACCAGCTTAAGTGAAAAGAACGGCTCATCCTCATCAAGCAGACGAAGAAATATCCTATCCCCCTCCCACAGGTTGAGCTTTCCTACATCCGCCTTCTTAACCCATGCAAGAACACCCTCATTGCACTCCTTCATCGAACCATCCGGATTAGTCACACTGCCCTCAAAGCCATCCGCCGTGTAAAGGCTCATATACTCCGCCGGCTCATCCTCAAACACAAACGTCACAATTCCCCCGTATCTGTACGATGTAAGCCTAAGTCCTGTCTCCTCATATACCTCACGAAGCAGACACTCCTCCGGACTCTCCCTGTTCTCAAAATGTCCCCCGACTCCAATCCACTTGTCCTTATTGACATCGTTCTTCTTGGAGACACGGTGAAGCATAAGGTATGAATCGTTCTTCTCAATATAACATAACGTGGTCAATGGTGATTTCACTGCACTCTTCCCTTTCCTATGTGATATTTGGATTGTTACATCTTTAATGAAGCAGCTCCACGCTCTCCCCTGCCCTGCAGATTATGTTCCACTCGCCCTTATGCTTCCCAAAAGGAAGCTTAAGCACCTTATTGATATCAGAATATGCATGCAGAACCGCGCTCTTAACATCCCCATTCTCCCAACTGATGTCAACAGAAGCATTGCCGACTACACGTACTCCGTACAGATGACCGTTCTTCCATTCCTTCGGCAGGGCAGGGAGCAGGACTATCCTCTCCTCATTGCTCTGGACAATCATCTCCGCAATAGCCGCCGTTGCACCGAAATTACCGTCAATCTGGAATGGCGGGTGCATGTCAAACAGATTAGGATATGTAGATGATGTAAACAGCTTGCAAAGGTTATCATATGCCGCTTCGCCGTCCCACAGCTTAGCGTAATGATTTATAATCCATGCCCTGCTCCAGCCGGTATGACCGCCGCCATGCGAGAGTCTGCCCTCAAGTGTACGCCGCGCAGCCTCGGCAAGCTGTGGTGTTCCATCCATAGTTATCTGCGATGACGGATGAAGCCCATAAAGATGGGAAATATGCCTGTGTCCCGGCTCATACTCCTTGTAATCCTCACGCCACTCGAGAATTCTTCCATCACTGCCAATCTGTGTAGGAAGAAGCCTCGACAATGCGTCTTTAATCTGTGAATTGAGCTCGTCATCCACCCCAAGGATATCCGCTGCTTTTATGCATTGTGTGAACAGATCCCTTATAATCTGGTTGTCCATCGTGACACCTGCACCATTAGCGCCCTTCTCACCATTCGGAAGAACATAGCTGTTCTCCGGCGATACAGAAGGACAGGTCATAAGATATCCGTCAACCTCTATCATAAAATCAAGGAAGAACTGTGCAGCCTCCCTCATTATATTAAAGTTCTCACGCAGAAATTCCTTATCCCCTGTATAGAGATAATGTGTCCACTGATGTGTGCACAGCCATGCAGCTCCCATCACCCAGTATGAACCCGGAATCCACAAATCCTGGACTGATGTCTCCCCCTCAATATTTGTATTGTGGTGCGCTACAAAGCCCCTGCACCCATACATGGTCTTAGCAGTCCTCTGTCCGTTAGGGAGCATCTTCTTTATCAGACTGAACAACGGCTCATGGCACTCCGACAGATTACAGTTCTCCGCAAGCCAGTAATTCATCTCTGTGTTGATGTTGATTGTATATTTGCAGTCCCACGGTGGAAGCATGTCCTTATTCCAGAGTCCCTGCAGGGTTGCCGGAAGTCCGCCCTCCCTGCTGCATGAGATAAGAAGATATCTGCCAAAATCAAAGTACAGCTTAAATAGCTCGTCCTTCACGCTTCCTTCCTTCGCGGACTTGAGAAGCTCATCGGTTGTGTATGCAGCACTGCCAGAGGCGCTGTCCTTAACGGCATCGCAATTATCCTCATCATCTCCAAGTGAAAAATCAACTCTTGCAAACAGCCTTCTATAGTCACTTATATGTGCATCAAGAAGCTGGTTATATGACTCACCTGCCGCCCTGTCAAGTACCTTCTGCAGCCTGCCCTTTAAAAGCCAAAGAGCAGCCTTGCTCTCCATAACCGCATAGCTTCCGTTATTGCCATTCTGCCTGTTCAGGTCACCGGCTGCCTCACTCTCCTTCAGTGTCTTAAGCTTCTCCGCCATTATATGTTCAAGCTCATCCTTACAATGGTATGTACAATCCGCCGCAATATAGAGCACTACCCTGTCTGCACCGGTGACAACCAGATATTCGCCAAGCTGTTCGACACTTCCGCCATCCGCAGCAGCCTTCAATGACACAGCGAAATCATATCCATGCTTTCCAAGGTCACCATGAAGCACAATGGTGTCTTTTCCTATTCTGTCGACACCGTTATAAGCTCTCTCAGGTCTTGAGAACCTTGCCTCAAGGTTAATTGTTCCCGGTCTGTCAGACTCGATGCACATAACTATACAATCAGCAGGATGTGAGGCAAAGACCGTTCTTGTATAATTAACCCCTGCACAGGAAAAGCTCACATCTGCTGCTGCCTTCTCAAGGTCAAGCCTTCTCTCATAATTATAGATATCGCCCTCTATATTAAAATCGATGTATAAATCGCCAAGAGTCTGATACGGATGTGCACTCTCCGGACATCCCGACATGGTAAGGCGCATCAGTCTCTCCGCCTTTGATATCTCACCATCCAGCAGAAGCTGTCTTATCTTCGGAAGATTCCTAAGTGTATCAGGGTTATCCCTGTCCATCTTTCCGCCATACCATATACTCTCTTCATTGAGCTGGATGTGTTCATTCACAGCTCCACCGTAAACCATTGCACCCATCCGTCCGTTTCCCAACGGAAGAGCCTCCTCCCACACTGAAGCAGGACTATTATATAACAAACCCGACATAACCTATCTCCATTCTGCGTTCCTCATCCCATGCTTCCCATGATACTCAACGCCATTTTTAATTTTCCTTCTTTTCGTTCCGCCACTTCCACACTGTCTAGCAATTGTTATTTTCATAATGATCGCCCTGCCCTTTCCTTATGTTTTTATACTAAAACATTCTTTTGTCTTGTATTAAAAATTCCCCAGAAAGTATATAACACTCTCCGGGGAATTTCCAGCATTTCTTTTATTTTGCAATATCAAGACGAACCAGCGCCTTGCGAAGTGCAAACTCTGCACGCTTCACATCGATCGCCTCGGTCTTATTTGCGAGACGTTCTTCGGCACGCTTCATTGCTGCTTCAGCACGACCTTTATCGATCTCATCCGGCCATTCTGCAATCTCTGCAAGAAGGGTTACTTTATCTGGCAGAATCTCTGCAAAACCGGAATGCACTGCTGCGATCACATCATCTTCACCTGTCTTATGAATCTTCACAACACCCGGTGCTAAAACGGTGGTCAGCGGAATATGTTTCTTGTATACACCAATCTCACCAACAGCAGTTGTAAATTCGATCATGTCTCCCTCACCTTTGTAAAAAATTCGATCCGGAGTGATGATCTCTACGGTAAAAATCTTATTTTCCTCTGCCATAATAATCCTCCACCTTAAGCGTTCATACGAGCGCGTACTTCATCGATGCTTCCTGCATTTAAGAAGTAACTTTCTGGAACATCATCATGTTTTCCTTCCAGGATTTCCTTAAATCCACGAACTGTTTCTGCGATCGGAACATATTTTCCTTCCAGACCGGTAAACTGTCCTGCTACGAAGAATGGCTGGGATAAGAATCTCTGTACCTTTCTCGCACGGTTAACGACAAGTTTATCATCCTCTGATAACTCGTCCATACCAAGGATTGCGATAATATCCTGAAGTTCTTTGTATTTCTGTAAAATTTCCTGTACACCACGGGCAACTTCAAAGTGCTCCTGACCAATGATACGCGGATCAAGAATACGGGAAGTAGATGCCAGTGGATCTACGGCTGGGTAAATACCTAACTCTGCAATTGAACGCTCCAATACGGTTGTTGCATCCAGATGGGCGAATGTTGTTGCCGGAGCCGGGTCAGTTAAGTCGTCGGCTGGCACATAAACTGCCTGTACGGATGTGATGGAACCGTTCTTTGTAGATGTGATCCGCTCCTGGAGCGCACCCATCTCTGTCTGTAAAGTAGGCTGGTAACCTACGGCTGAAGGCATACGTCCTAACAGCGCGGAAACCTCAGAACCTGCCTGTGTGAAACGGAAAATGTTATCAATGAATAAAAGTACGTCTTTTCCACCCTTATCACGGAAGTATTCTGCCATGGTAAGACCGGTAAGTGCAACTCTCATACGTGCTCCTGGTGGCTCGTTCATCTGTCCGAACACCATGGTTGTCTTATCAATAACGCCTGATTCTTTCATTTCATAGTAAAGGTCATTTCCCTCACGGGTACGCTCACCAACGCCTGTAAATACGGAATATCCGCCATGCTCTGTCGCAATATTTCGGATCAGCTCCTGAATCAGGACTGTCTTACCTACACCGGCACCGCCGAACAGACCGATCTTTCCACCTTTCTGGTATGGGCAGAGGAGGTCAACGACCTTGATACCTGTCTCAAGGATCTCTGTCTCTGTGGACTGTTCCTCAAAGCTCGGGGCTTTGCGGTGGATCGGGAGCTTTTTCTCCGTCTTCGGAGCTTCTTTATTGTCGATCGGCTGTCCCAGAACATTGAAAATTCTTCCAAGTGTCTGCTCACCGACCGGCACCATGATCGGTCCACCGGTCGCTACGGCATCCATGCCGCGGACAAGACCGTCGGTGGGACCGAGAGCGATGCATCTTACCGTATCATCACCGAGATGCTGGGCAACCTCAACCGTGAGGATCCCGCCATCCTTTGTGGTGATCTCAATGGCGTCATTGATCTCAGGCAGCCCGCCCTGGGGAAATTTGATATCCAGAACGGCACTGATGACCTGAGTAATTTTACCAATGTTTTTCTCTGCCATCTCACTTCTCCTTGTCTCTATCATAACTATTCAGCCACTCAGGCCAGCGGTAAAAATCCATTCCAGCACATTATGCTGACTGATTTCTGTCTCCTGTATGCTGTCTTTTACCTCCAACACCGCAAGTACGCAAGTCTGCCAAATAATTACTCATATTTCTTTTTAACCATCGATGGCATTCGCGCCCGCGATGATCTCTGTCAACTCCTGAGTGATAGATCCCTGACGCGCACGGTTGTACTGCAGCGACAGTTTTCCGATCATCTCTTCCGCGTTGTTCGTCGCCGAATCCATTGCAGTCATTCGCGCGCCGTTCTCACTGGCAACGGCCTCTAAGAATGCCCCGTAGATCAGGCTGCTCACATACTTCGGAATAATTGCATCCAGAACTTCGTCCTCGTCCGGCTCATAGTTCATAATGAGAAGATCCGGCTTTTCTTCTTTTACTTCGCCCTTTGGCCCTGCTGCCGCAAGATCCACCGGAAGAAGCTTTAAGAACGTCGGGATCTGGCTTACGGTATTTTTGAACGCCGTGTACGCCAGATAGATCTCTCCGATCTCATTCTTCTCAAACATGGCTAGAAGCTCTTTTGAGATCTGCTGCGCGTCGGAATAGAGCGGCTCGTCGATCACATCGGAGTAATCCGCTTTGATCTCATCGCCTTTCCTTGCGAGTCCGTCGCGTCCTTTCCGCCCGATCGCAAAGATGAGGGCGTCCTCTTTCGGGATCCCGCTCTCCGTCACGAGACGGATGATGTTGGAGTTATATCCGCCGGCAAGTCCGCGATTGGAAGAAACGACGATAACTGCCTTTTTCTTCGAATCCCCACTCTTTAAATAGCGGTGCCGGATCCCGGTGGATTTCTTCAGCATCTCCTGGATCGTCTGGTACATCAGATTGAAGTACAGTCTCGAATTTTCCGCCTTCGTTCTGGATTTCTGGAGTTTTACAGTGGCAACAAGTTTCATGGCTTTGGTAATCTGCTCGGTACTCTCAATACTGGATTTCCTTCGTTTAATATCTCTCATGGTTGCCATGATACATCACCTGCCTTATCTTGCTGCCTTGCACTCTTCAATAGCTTTTTTCAGCAATTCTTCAGTCTCCGGCGTCATCTGCTTCGCCTCGCGGATGCTTGCCGGGATCTCCGGATACTTTGTATCGATAAACTTAAACAGTTCCTTCTCGAAATCAAGAACCTGATTTGTCGGAATATCGAGGAGATATTTCTTTGTCGCCGAATAGATAATGATGACCTGATACTCGACCGGCATCGGCTGATACTGCGGCTGCTTTAAAACTTCACGGATGCGTTCGCCCTGGGCAAGCTGTTCCTTTGTGCTGGCGTCAAGCTCGGAACCGAACTGGGCGAAGGAAGCGAGCTCGCGGTACTGGGCAAGCTCCACACGGATCGGGGCAGCGATCTTCTTCATCGCCTTGATCTGTGCCGCGCCGCCAACTCGGGATACAGAAAGACCCGCGTTGATCGCCGGACGGAAACCGGAGTTGAACATCTCGGTCTCCAAGTAGATCTGTCCGTCTGTGATGGAGATGACGTTTGTCGGAATGTAGGCCGATACGTCACCCGCCTGCGTCTCGATGATCGGAAGTGCGGTAAGGGAACCGCCGCCAAGGTCATCGGAAAGTCTGGACGCACGCTCTAACAGTCTGGAATGCAGATAGAAAACATCGCCCGGATATGCCTCACGTCCCGGCGGTCTCTTAAGAATCCGGGACAGGGTACGGTATGCCGCCGCATGCTTACTTAAGTCATCGTAAACGACAAGCACATCCTCGCCGTTCTCCATCCACTCTTCACCGATTGCGCAGCCGGAATACGGGGCAATATACTGTAACGGGGCAAGGTCAGAAGCTGTGGATACGACAAGTGTCGTGTAATCCATCGCGCCGAACTCCTCAAGAGTTTTCACGATTGTCGCAACTGTTGATGCTTTCTGTCCAATTGCAACATAAATACAGTGAACTCCCTGTCCCTTCTGGTTAATAATCGTATCGATCGCGATCGCCGTCTTACCAGTCTGACGGTCGCCGATAATAAGCTCACGCTGTCCGCGTCCGATCGGAACCATGGCATCGATCGCCTTGATACCTGTCTGAAGCGGGGTATCTACGGATTTTCTCTCGATAACACCGTGGGCAACACGCTCGATCTTTCTGAATTTATCCGTAAGGATCGGACCTTTTCCATCGATAGGCTGTCCTAAGGCATTCACGACACGTCCTGTCAGGGCATCGCCCACAGGAACCTCAACGACACGTCCTGTCGTCTTTACGGTGTCTCCCTCACTGATGCTTGAGGAATCACCGAGCAGAACCGCTCCGACGTTGTCCTCCTCAAGGTTTAACACCATGCCGTAAACCTCTCCCGGAAATTCCAGAAGTTCTCCCTGCATGGCATTCTCAAGACCGTGGATTCGTGTAATGCCATCCGCTACCTGGATGACAGTACCCACGTCAGAGACTTCCAGCTTCGTCGAATATCTTTCGATCTGCTCTTTGATGACCGAGCTGATCTCTTCTGGTTTTAAATTCATTTGAGGTCTGCACCTTCTTTCTTTTCCATTTCATCACGTAACTGTTCAGTATTATTTCTGCTGCCGGACTGCTGTTTCCGGTCCCGGATCCGCCGGAATCACGCCAGCTGCAGCTTCATTAAGTCTCTCCGGATCTCACCGAGTCTTGTCTTGATGCTGCTGTCCACCACGCGGTCACCGATCCTGATCACGAGTCCGCCGAGGATTGCAGGATCGACGCTATAGGTAACTTCCAGACTCACAAAAGCTGTGGTCTCCAAAAGCTTTGCCTCCGTATGGGCCTTCTGCTCCGCGGAGAGCTCCACCGCACTTGTGACAGTTACGATACCGATCTTTTTATATTCCTTTACACGATTCACAAAATAGTCGAGGATCTTCGGGAGCTCCTTCTGCCGTCCCTTTTCGATCACGGTCTCAAGAAATCCCATCAGGTCATCGGAAACTCTTCCTTTAAAGATATTTTCCACAACCTTTAACTTCTCTTCTTTTATGATCTGCGGATGGTTCAAAAATTGTACAAGGTCTGCATTCTCCATGAGGATCGTCTGCAGTGACTGTACTTCCTCATATACGGGCGACAGCATATCCCGCTCCATGGCAGCTTCAAACAGCGCGTCGCCGTAGACCTTTGACACTAACTTTGCCATGTGCTCTCACCCATTTCCTTCAATGTTTCCTCGATCAGTTCATCCTGCACCTTCATATCGATGGAAGACGCTACTACCTTTTCTGCCATCAGAGAAGCGATGGAAACAATCTCCTGCTTCATATCATCCATGGCATGCTTCTTCTCAAGCTCTGCCTCTTCTCTTGCCCGGTCAACGATGCGGTTTGCTTCCTCTCTCGCTTCCGCTAAGATATCAGCTTCCTGCTTTTTCGCTTTTTTCCTCGCTGCGTCGAGAATTTCCTGCGCCTCTTTGTCGATGGACTTTATTTTATCCTCATACTCTGCTTTCAGCGCGAGCGCGTCTTCGCGACTTGTCTTTGCCGTTTCCAGATCACCCGCGATCCGCTTTCTTCTTTTTTCCAGTACCTCACGCGCCGGATTAAAGAGGAAATACGACATTACAAAGAACAGGATAAAAATATTGATTCCCGTGATCACAATGTCGTTGATCCATTGAGGGTCAAAATTTATTAACCGTTCCAAGGTCTCATCTCGCCTCCTTTACAAACTTCCGCGCATACCCGGAAGTTTTTTTCTGTTCCCATATCCGGATCAACCGAACGGCTTAACGAACATAAGGATAATGGCAACAACAAGACCATAAAGACCGGTCGTCTCGGCAACGGCCTGTCCAAGAAGCATGGTCGATGTAATATCAGATTTCGCGCCCGGGTTGCGGCCGACTGCAGATGCACCGAAACCAGCGGCGATACCCTGTCCAACACCAGGTCCGATACCGGCGATCATCGCGATACCGGCGCCGATTGCTGAGCAAGCATGGATCAAATCCTGTCCTGTAATATTCATAGATAAAACCTCCTGTAAAAAAATTTTATAGCTGTCATTCACAGCTACAGGCAAAATCCTTTCCGATCGACTGCGTCGATGGGGTCCTGCCTTCCCTGTTCCGCCCTGCGTTCCTACAGTTTATCATTTACATAGACCATAGTCAGCATGCAGAATACGTATGTCTGGATGCACCCGGAAAACAGGTCGCAATACACATGAAGTGCGGCCGGAATACCGATTTTTAATAAGACCGGCATCATTCCGTACCAGAGACCCATGATAATAACTCCGGACAGCATGTTCGCGAACAGACGAAGGGAGATCGAGATCGGATTCGCAAATTCACCGATCAGATTGATCGGGAACAGCACCGGGAGAGGCTGAAACAGTCCCGTAAAGTGTCCGACACCATGATTTTTGATTCCCTGGTACTGTACGATCGCAAACGTGACCAGACCAAGAAGGAACGTAACACCAAAGTCGGCAGTAACCGTTCTCACGCCGAACAGACCACTCAGGTTGCAGAACAAAATAAACAGAAAAATCGTTCCGATATAGTTCGCAAACCGGTTCGCTGAACTGCCAAGAATCCCCGTGGTCATATTTTCCAGCATTTCCATACCGAATTCGATGATATTCTGGAATGTTCCAGGTACATCCGTCGCATGTTTTAATGCACGGTTCGCGGCTATCACCAGAATCAGCAGAACGATCGTAACGATCGTCATTCCAACCGTTGTTGTCGTCAGCCAGAGTTCATGACCGAAGAGATGGTATTTCACGATCCCGTGGATCATGAAATCAGCACCACTGCCACCACTCATTCTTTTTCCTCCTTTCCTTAAGACTCTTGAAAGACTGCTGTCTGTTCCAAAACAGCAGCGTATAAGGCTCTATCCGTCAGGCCTGAAGCTCAGGCCATACGGTCGGTTCGTTTCTGAAGCACCGGATACACATAAGCTCCAGTCTTCAAGCCCAGTGCGCCGAGAACGACTGCTAAAAGGTTGATCGTCGTAAATTTCCATAAAAGGCACACCAGTATTACCGCGCACAGGCTGCGGATCAGCGAATGGATCACCATCTTTTTGCTGCTGTACGCCCCATCAGCCGATTCCACACAGAGTTCCGTGGATCTCGCGATACTGATGAGCAGTACCTCCGCCGCCGCGGCTCCGATCAGCACTCCGGCGATCACCGGAACGGTTCGGAAAAAAATAAGGCAGATGAGAAGCAAGATCATATTATGGATCAGAATCCCGATGCTCATTCCCACTACCTGTCTCTTTGTCTTATCACTCACTGCTGCTTCACCCTTTCTGCTGTCATAGCTGTCCGCTTCGAGAGACAGCCACCTGCTGTCTCATGCTTCGCTTTCGTTCAGGGAATCCCGGCTTTCGGTCCGTCCAGCCCTTCATCGCCGCCGGGATTCCCTGAACGAAAGCGAAGCATG
>OGDC01000348.1_pt1 | contig 13664 bp, 8 predicted proteins | sample 1570331 | NCBI WGS metagenome assembly OGDC01 (sample SAMEA2582167, study PRJEB24529) | metagenome
TATCATCTTCATATGCCATCTTATTTTTTAGAGACATTTACTGAATATCCCTATTTATACCGCACAAATCCGCAATCTCTTTTAAGTAAGAATTAAGTTTTTGATTGCTCAGTACAGGCAGCAACTGACCTTTGGGGAGCTGACCTTCATATTTCTGGAGTATCGCTTGGGGTATTTTCAGCAGCGGTACGTTTACCGGAGTATCTGTCTTATGACGGTGCGTCATGATCCACGGCTTCCCGTCAAACGAGATTCTGATGTCGCTTGCCTTCAGTTCCTTCACATCCACATATGATAATCCCGTGTAACAGGAGAACAGGAACACGTCCCGTACCTGTTCCAGTCTTTTAGTCGGAAACTTCTTCTTCATTATCTTTTGCAGTTCCGCATCCGTCAGATAACCTCTGTCCACACGTTTCAGTCTGATTTTATAATTTGAAAACGGGTCAGTATAAATCCAACCGTTGTTTTTGGCGATGATTACAATCATCTTGAAAGTCTGCATGAATTTTGCCGTAGTATTCTCATTACATTTGCTTTCCGTTCTCAGATAGTTCTCGAAGTCCGTAATGAACATATGGCCGATTTCCTTCAGTGATATATCCGAAATATTGTATTTCACTTTCATAAATTCCTCCAGCCTCCGGTAGCAGCGGTCATATTTCGCGAGGGTGGCAGGAGTCTTGCTGATGCCGACCAGTTTTCTTGCATCCTCATTGTGTTTCTTGAAAAGTTCCAGCAGTGTTCTTTGTTTCGCCGTTATTCCCAAAAACGCATTGCGTATTTTTTCTACCGTTACGAATGACTCATGCACTTCAATATCCCGGTAGTGGTTTTTCAGCGAAGCACGGATGTCCTCCAATGTTTCATTCAACTGGCGGGCTTTTTGTGTATTTCCTTTCGCCTTGCCCAATGTGGTATCCCATTTATCAGGTTCTATATCCAGCTTTGAGCTGAATTGAGAAATTTCACCGTTAAGCGACAGACGAATCATAATACCCGCTTTTCCTTCCTTGTTCAGATAGTTCTTTCTTAGATAGAACAGAATCTTAAATGTACTCTTACTCATATCCTTTTTTAATTTAGCTCCGTTACAGTGGATGTAATGACTTCCCTCTGCAAAGGAATAATTAATAATTGGGTTACAAGCAGACATTTGAACGTCAATGAGCGACAAATCAAGGACTTACATCGAAAATCGTTACAGAAGATTTTCCCGATTTTCCTGTAACGATTTTGTAACGGAACTTTGTCTGAAGTGGGCATTTTAATGTCTTTCGGTTGTCCACCGGATAAATAGAAAAAGTCCCGTAAAACGTTGATTTTACGGGACTTGTCTTAATTTGACTACCTAATGTCTTAGGTTTCAGCGGAGAGACAGGGATTCGAACCCCGGGTACCTCGCAGTACAACGGTTTTCAAGACCGCCGCAATCGACCACTCTGCCACCTCTCCAAGACTCCTTTTCAGAAGTACTTTCCGTTGAAAGCGCTGCAAAGGTACAACTTTATTTTAAATAAGCAAATAGTTTACCAGTTTTTTTGCTATAAAATTTTCAAATCGTATTTTTGCATACGAATAATAAACGAAAGAAATAAATCATGATATACCCTCAGAATTTCGAACAGAAAATAGGTTTCGATTCCATCCGTCATTTACTAAAAGAGAAATGTCTCAGCACATTAGGTCAAGAAAGAGTAGATGAAATGAACTTCTCAGAATCCTTTAAGGATATTAATGAATGGCTGGAACAGGTGATGGAATTCATACGCATCATACAAGAGGAAGACAGTTTTCCCGACCAATATTTTTTTGATGTACGCCCATCACTAAAACGTATCCGCGTAGAAGGTATGTATTTGGATGAGCAAGAACTGTTTGATTTACGTCGTTCTTTAGAAACAATTCGTGATATCATCCATTTTCTGACACTGACCCCGAATGACGAAGAACAAGAAAACTCCCCCTACCCTGCCCTACAAAAACTGGCAGGAGATATTATCGTGTTTCCTCAACTCATCACGCGTATTAACAACATCTTAGACAAATTCGGAAAAATCAAAGACAATGCTTCTTCCGAATTATTACGCATCCGCAGAGAGTTGGCCTCGACAGCCGGAAGCATATCACGCAGTTTGAATGCAATTCTACGCAACGCTCAAGCAGAAGGTTATGTTGATAAAGATGTAACTCCTACCATGCGTGACGGAAGACTCGTCATCCCTGTCGCACCGGGATTAAAACGGAAAATCAAGGGAATTGTACACGATGAATCATCCACCGGCAAAACAGTTTTCATAGAACCGGCCGAAGTAGTGGAAGCAAACAATAGAATACGGGAATTGGAAGGAGAAGAACGCCGGGAAATCATCCGTATCCTGACAGATTTCTCTATCATAATCCGCCCACAGGTCCCCGCCATCCTCCAGTCATACGAATTTTTGGCAGAAATTGATTTCATCCGTGCCAAAGCCCATTTTTCCATTCAGACGAACGCCACCAAACCATCATTGGAAGACAAACAGATTTTGGACTGGACCATGGCCATACACCCACTATTGCAACTCTCGCTGGCCAAGCATAATAAAAAGGTTGTTCCTCTAGATATAGAACTAACTAAAAATCAACGCATTCTAATTATATCCGGACCGAATGCCGGAGGTAAATCCGTTTGTCTGAAGACTGTGGGATTACTACAATATATGTTACAATGTGGTATGCCGGTTCCGATGCATGAACGTAGCCATGCCGGATTATTCGGCAGTATCTTTATAGACATAGGTGACGAACAAAGTATCGAAGACGATCTGAGTACCTACTCCTCACACCTTACCAACATGAAAACAATGATGAAAAGCTGTAACGAACGCAGCCTTATCCTCATTGATGAATTCGGCGGAGGTACAGAACCACAAATTGGAGGAGCCATAGCTGAAGCTGTGTTGAAACGTTTCAATGAAAAGGGCACATTCGGCGTTATCACCACTCATTATCAAAATTTGAAACATTTTGCCGAAGATCACGAAGGAGTGGTTAATGGTGCCATGTTATATGACAGGCATTTAATGCAAGCTTTATTCCAATTACAAATAGGAAATCCGGGAAGTTCATTTGCAGTAGAAATAGCTAGGAAAATAGGTTTACCGGAAGAAGTAATAGCCGACGCATCCGAAATTGTAGGGAGTGAATATATCAATGCTGATAAATATCTACAAGATATCGTACGTGACAAACGTTATTGGGAAACCAAGCGTCAGAACATCCGCAAACGAGAAAAACAGATGGAAGAAACCATCGCCAAATACGAAGAAGAACTACAGGAACTGGAGAAAAGTCGTAAAGAGATTTTGCGAAAGGCCAAAGAAGATGCGGAAAGATTGATACAGGAATCAAATGCCCGAATTGAAAATACCATCCGTATCATCAAGGAAGCACAAGCCGACAAAGAACGTACACAATCGGCACGTCAGGAACTGACTGATTTTAAAAATCAGATAGAAGATATCGAGAAAAAGAACAAGGAAGATGAAATCATCCGGAAAATGGAAAAACTCCGTGAAAAACAAGAGCGGAAAAAAAACAAAAAGGATAAAGCCAAGACGGAATCTTCCCAACTGTCAATACCCAAAGAACAGCCTATCACTGTAGGTAGCACTGTAAAGATCAAAGGTCAATCCAGTGTCGGAGAAGTACTAGGAATTAATGGCAAAAATGCAATAGTTATGTTCGGAATGATAAAAACCAATGTAAAACTGGATAAGCTGGAACGTAGCACACCAATACAGCCCACCCAGAAAACAATGGTAAAAAGTACCTTCGTCAGCAGTGAAACACAAGATCGGGTATATGAAAAGAAACTAAATTTCAAACAAGATATTGATGTACGCGGTATGCGTGGCGATGAAGCGATACAGGCAGTAACTTATTTTATCGATGATGCCATACTATTGGGAATAGACCGTGTACGTATCCTTCACGGAACAGGTACAGGCATACTGCGCACCCTGATTCGCAGCTATTTGGGAAGTGTTCCAGGAGTAGCACACTATCAAGACGAACACGTACAATTTGGTGGGGCAGGTATTACTGTAGTAGACTTAAAATAATATTTTAATAGAATAAGAGGCTGTTTTTAATTAATTTTCTCTATATTCGCACTAAAATTAGAGAAAATTAAAAGCAAAGGTGGCAGCGGGAACTTCTCATACAACTATAAGTATTAAGCTTAATGAGCAAGGGTTTCATGATATTTTCAATAAATATTATGTAACTCTATGCTTATTTGCCAATCAATATACAGAAAACCAAGAAACTTCAGCAGATATTGTACAAGATTCATTTGCCAAACTATGGCAAATAAGAGAAGATTTTTTTTATCTGCATCAGGTAAAAGCATTTTTATATACAGCTGTACGCAATAAAGCACTCAATGAACTGGAGCATTCAAAAGTAGTATATGAATACGCTCAAAATGTCATCGAAAAGAAAAAGGATTCCTTTTTTCACGATGCAATCGTTGAAGAGGAAACTTATCGTATCGTTTCTGAAGCCATAAATAAATTACCTGACCAAATGAAAGCCATTATGCAACTATCTCTGGAAGGGAAAAAAAACGCAGAAATAGCAGACAGACTAAACATATCTACAGAAACAGTCCATACATTAAAGAAAATAGCCTACAAGAAACTCAGAGAGAACTTGAAAGACTACTATTACTTCCTCTTGTTCTTTATATAAAAAGACATTAATTTGTTTTTTTTCAAAAAAAGTCGTTTTATTATTCACCCAAATTTCAAACAGACCTGTTTTATTATAAAAGAGATAAAAAACAGGTCAAAATATGATAAAACAAGATTTCTATATAGCCAACCTCATAGCAAGGTATCTGTCGGAAGAAATAACCCCGGAAGAAACAATAAAACTAACTGCTTGGAGAGAAGAATCTACAGCGCACGAGATTTTATTCAAGAAAATTTGTGATGAAGAAAACCAAAAGCAACATTTCCGGAAAAATACGGCATTCAATCCTTCATCCGGATGGAAAGAAGTGGAAAAGCGAATCAAAAGAAATAATAACAGAAGCAGATATATCAAAATAGTAAGTTATGCCGCAATCATTCTGTTACCTGTCCTTTTTGTAAGTATTTCCATGAAATTCACCTCGCCCGTTTCTCTTTCGGACAAACAGTTCATCGCACAATCCATTCTACCTGGGGAATCCCAAGCTATTCTGACATTGGAGGACGGCCAGACAATCCATATAAATAAAGAAACAGAGAGTCTGCTTGAGAAAATAGACGGAGCCCGAGTCCACATGGACTCTACAATGCTGAATTACCAAGTAACATCAAAAACAGCCCCAAAAAACAAGCCTGTATATAATAAAGTGGAAACTCCACGAGGTGGAGAATATGCTCTATTGTTAAGTGATGGAACAAAAGTGCATCTGAACGCAATGACCAGTCTCCGCTTTCCTGTGACATTTGATAACGGTCCACGCAAAGTGGAACTGGAAGGCGAGGCCTATTTTGAAGTCTGCAAAACAGGGCAACCATTTATAGTATGCACTCAAGGCATGCAAGTAGAAGTGCTGGGAACCACATTCAACATCTCTGCTTATCCACAGGAAGAGTATCAGACAACTTTGGTAAACGGTTCTGTCAAAGTAAATACAGAAACTGGAGAAAGCTGTATTTTAAAGCCTTCCCAGCAAGCTACCATCAGCCTCGGAAACAGCAGCATACAGATACGCATGGTAGATGCCGGATTTTATACCTCATGGATAAAAGGAAAAATTCATTTCAAAGACCAGCGATTGGAAGATATCATGAAAATACTATCACGCTGGTATAACATGGAAGTAATTTTTGCCAATGAGAAAATAAAAGACCTACGCTTCGGATGCAATGTAGATCGGTATTCGGAAATCACTCCATTTGTACGTTTGTTGGAAGAGACTCAAAAAGTACACGTAAAAGTCAATAACAAAACAATCACATTCTATAACTAATAAAAATGATGTATTATGGACAAAAAACACAACTACACCAATCACGGTAAAAGTAGTAAACGTTTGTGGATTACGTTCCTATTTTTCTGTATCATTACCACAGGTTTTATGCAGGCTGCCAACAAAGTGTTTGCACAAGCCACTGTCACAGCCTCATTCAAGAATGCCACGTTGAGTGAAATTCTTTGGGAAATCCAAAGACAAACCGACTTTACTTTTGTATACAGCACCAATGATGTAAAACAAATAAAAGTCCAAAACCTAAATGTAAATAACGAAAAAATAGCCAATGTGCTTGATAAATGTCTTATGAATAGCGGTTTGACCTATTCAGTTCACAACGGCGTTATTGCTATCAAGCAAATTGAAGAAAAAGAGTCTGCTGTTCCTCAACAGAAAACAACATTAACCGGTACAGTACTGGATGAGACGGGAGAACCTATTATTGGAGCGAATATCTTAGTCAAAGGTACTACGAATGGAACTACTACAGATTTGGACGGGCACTTCTCATTAGATGTAGACCGTATACCTGCCACTTTGATTATCTCCTATATAGGTTATGGCAAGCAGGAAATAAAAGCCACTGCCGGAAAGATACTGAAAGTAGTCATGGCTCCTGATAATAATGTTATGGAAGAAGTGGTTGTTACCGGTTATGGTACTTTCAAGAAATCGGCATACGCAGGTTCTGCTTCTACTGTGAAGACAGGAGAATTAAAAGATTTACCCGTAGTTTCATTCTCCAGTTTGCTAGAAGGTAATGCTCCCGGAGTACAAGTCACTTCCAGTTCAGGTCAGCCTGGTGCCTCCACTTCTATCCGTATTCGTGGTATGGGTTCTTTCAATGCAAGCAATTCTCCACTATACGTAATCGATGGTGTTCCCGTCCAATCCGGTTCTGTTGCTGCTACCAGCTCCGACTCCGGATTTGACATAATGTCTACATTAAACAACTCGGATATTGAAAATATTACAGTAATAAAAGATGCTGCAGCAGCCTCCCTTTATGGTTCACGTGCTGCAAATGGAGTTATTTTAATCTCCACCAAGAAAGGAAAAAGCGGAAAAGCACAAATTTCATTAAAAGCAGACTGGGGTAGCAATGATTTCGCAATGGATTATCGCCCAGTTATGGGGGGAGAAGAACGACGTGAATATATTTACAATGGATTGATATTATATCAACAACGTAAACTAGCTGATAAAAATCCTAATATATCAGAGGAAGAGCTAATGTCACAAAGTAAAACTTATGCAGATGGGCAAATCGATAAATATGCTCCAATTCCATGGTGTGGTTTCACAGACTGGAATAAAGAGCTTTTCCAAAAGGGACATCATTCTACCTATGAAGCATCACTAGCCGGTGGCAGCGATAAATTTAAATATTACTCTTCTTTATCATATATGAAGCAGAACGGTATTGTACAAGGTTCCGGTTTGGAACGTGTAACAGGGCGTTTGAACGCAGATTTCAGTGCAACAGACAAATTGACTGTAGGCGCCAAGATACTTTTCTCAAATGTAAATCAGAGTGTTTATGACGAAGGATTCACTTATACATCTCCTTTCTATTCCTCACGTAATTGGGCTACTCCTTCAGATCCGGTCTACAATGAAGATGGCAGTTGGAATCGTAAATTTATTCGTAAAGCCAATGACCGCAACCCCAAATTATCAGCTGAATACGATTATAAACATGAAAAAATGCTACGCGCATTCAATACGCTTTATGCCGAATACGAAATCATAAAAAATCTGAAATTCAAAACAACATTCAGTTATGATTACACTACTGTAAAAGGTGAGAAATGGTATGACCCACGTACTTCCAACGGTGAAGATGAAAATGGAGAAGTAGTAAAACGCATAAGAGAATATAAAAAAATGGTATGGAGTAACACCTTAAGCTATTTAACTACTTTCAACAACATTCATCATTTGGACTTTCTTGCCGGATATGAAATTGATGATACCTACAATGACTATTTATCAGGGGAAGCTTACAATTTTACAACTCCCGACAAACATGCCATTAGTAATGGAATGAAAACAGTATCTGTAGGGGGAAGTGATTCAAGGTACAGACTGGTATCCTATTTAAGCCGTTTGAATTACGATTACAAAAATAAATATTATCTAGGAGCTAGTTTTCGTGTTGATGGCAGTTCACGTTTGCACCGTGACAATCGTTGGGGAACATTTTGGTCTGTATCCGGAGCATGGCGTACTATTGAAGAAGAATTTATGCAACCTGTAAAAGATTGGTTAACAGACTTGCGTATAAGAGCATCATACGGTGTAAACGGTACTCTTCCTTCTGATTATTTCGGCTATATGGGATTAAGCTCCATTAGTGGTGGTTACTTGGAGCAACCCGGTATTCAAATGTCCCAAATTGCAAATCCTAATCTGAAATGGGAAACCAATTATAATATGAATATTGGCTTGGATTTTGGTTTTTGGGATCGTCTGAACTTCACGATTGAATATTATACCCGTACAACTAAAAACTTATTAATGGACTGTCCTGTATCCATGACAACAGGATTTAGTAGTTATTTAATGAATATAGGTGAAGTGAAAAATAAAGGTATTGAATTAACTATTAATTCCACTAATATTAAAATAAAAGACTTTAATTGGAATACAACTTTCAATTTAGGTCATAACTCCAATAAAGTTGTAAAATTAGATGGCGAACAGACACAAATTGTCAGTGGAACCCAAATACACAAAGTAGGAAGTTCTTATCGTACATTCTATGTACAAGAATTTGCGGGCATCAATCCTGAAACAGGAAATCCTCTATTCTATACCAATGAATTGGATGAGAACGGAAATTATATAAAAGAAATTACCGAGAACTCTAAAAATGCACAATTCATTCCTTATAAACATGCAGAACCAACTGTTAACGGAGGTATCTCTAATTCATTGCGTTATAAATGGCTTGATTTAAATTTCTTATTCTCCTATCAATTCGGAGGATATTCTTATGATACTTGGGTACAAAAGACAGAACATGGCGGTTACGATTCCTATGCAAACATTCCGACTTATTATCGTGATAGCTGGAAAAAGCCAGGTGATCAAACCAATATAGAAGTATATATGCCGGGTAAATCATCTTCTGTATCAATGCATAAAATAACAAGTAGCCGCCGTATCCACAGTACTGATTATTTCCGCTTAAAAAATATCACATTCGGCATTACGTTACCTAAAGAATGGACAAATAAAATCAATATAGGAAATGTTCGTTTTTATGCATCAGCAAGCAATTTATGGACATGGGCGGCCTATGACAATTATGATCCTGAAGCTGTTAGTGCCGGTAGTGCAACTCAAACCACACCGCCTTTAAAAACCGTTACTTTTGGTCTCAACATCAATTTTTAACCACTAAAAAACAACAATATGAGAACATTACATAATTTTTTATCAATAGTCTTATCCATCGGATTGTTTACTTCATGTGGAAACGATTGGTTGGATTTAGAACCGTCCACACAAATTCCAACAGAAACGAGTATCAAATCTCTCTCCGACATTGATTATTCACTAAACGCCATTTATGCGACAATGCGTAATGCCTATGCGTATTCCGGGCGTTTAATCTACTACGGAGATGTAACAGGAGATGACATGCAAGCTGTACAATCAACTTGTAGAACAGCTCACTATTACCAAATGGATTGGTTACCTGCAAATGGACCAAGTACACACTGGTCATATCTTTATTCCATCATTCAAAACTGTAATGTAATTTTAGACGGCATTGACAATATCGAAATTCTTCCAAACGATGAAGATGAGCATATCTTCCGCAATGATTTGGAAGGACAAGCATTAGCAATACGTGGTCTGGCCCTTTTTGACCTTACGCGCTTCTTCGGATATACTTATTTAAAAGATAACGGAGCCTCTTTAGGAGTACCTATCATCACTTCAGCATCAGCCACTGCCGACAGTAAGCCTTCACGTAACACTGTAGCTGAATGTTATGATCAAATAATCAAAGACTTAAAGAATGCGGATAGTTTAATGATACCCACATATTCATGGTCAGGTACTAGTTTGAATCAAAAAGATTTATCCTTAAATAAGAAAGGTAAAATCAGTAAATGGGCCACATTAACTTTGTTAAGTCGGGCATATCTGTATATGGGGAAGAACAGTGAAGCTTTACAAGCTGCAGAAGAAGCAATAAAAGGATCGGAAGCCAATAAATACCAATTATGGAATACCGAAGAATATCCCACTGTATGGGGTACGGAAGCCTCCGAAGCAAATCCGGGAGAAATTCTCTTCGAAATAGTCAATACTACTACCGAAAGCCCCGGCAATGAAAGTATGGGATATCTAACTTCTCCAAAAGGATATCAAGATATGTGCATTACAGTCAGTTTTTATCACCATCTGTTAGAAACGCCTAATGATGTACGCATTAAGTTATTAGTTAATCAAGACAAAAAAGTAATGTATTTGAATAAGTATCAACCACAACCTGGAGAAAATATTATGGATGCCAATATTCCTATAGTACGTCTTTCCGAAACTTACTTAAATGCAGCCGAAGCAGCCGTGAAAAACGGAGATGCAACAAAAGCTGCAAAATACCTGAAAGCCATTGCACTCCGAGGAAATCCGGACTATACGATGCCCGCAAAGGTTACCCTTGATGATGTTCTAGAAGAACGCAGGAAAGAACTCATTGGTGAAGGGCACCGCATGTTTGACTTATTACGTAATAACTTACGAGTAACTCGTATTAACGAAACAGACGATATGATGAAAGAGGTAGTGCATTTCGCTGACGAAAAAACATCTATGGATTTCGACAGAAACTATTATCGTACAATATTACCTATTCCTCAAAAAGAAATTAATGCTAATTCTAATATTGTACAAACACCAGAATATCTGAAATAATAGTCAACACAAATTGATAAACTCTAACTGAATTATAAATCAAATCGATGACAAGCAAGACTAATTTTATCAACCACTTTCTTCTTGCATTTACCCTCGCCTTCATCAGTTCCGGCCTTAGTGCCGGAACTCTTGATTTCAAAGACAAGAAGAAAGACAAAGAGAAAAAAGAAGAATTAACAGCCGACGGTCCATACGTATTGTATCAGCCTGACGGCCAAATCAGAGTAATCAATGTAGATAAGAAAGGGAATATCATTGATACCACTTATACCACATTACCTCAAAACTTTACCCTGCATGTGACAGACCACAAAGGCAGGTTTCCATTTGATGTAAAACTACACCCGGTAAAACGTCCCGGATGGAATTATCCCCAGGCAGACAAAGTTTTTGTCATGTCCGACCCTCATGGAAGGCTGGACTGTGTAATCAGCCTGTTACAAGGCAATCATATCATCGATAAAAACTACAAATGGAGCTTCGGGAAAAACCATCTGATGATTATCGGTGATATTTTTGACAGAGGAAAAGATGTACCGCAAATCTTCTGGCTATTCTACAAACTGGAAGAGGAAGCAGCCAAAGCCGGAGGACACGTATCGTTCATGCTGGGAAATCATGAACCGATGGTACTGGCCAATGACCTCCGATACACCAAAGAAAAATATAAAATATTGGCTGAAAAACTAAAGATGAAGTACCCCCGGCTATTCGGTCCCGATACCGAACTGGGCAGATGGTTGGGAACCCGTAACACCATGCAAATGATAGGTAACGACCTATATGTACATGCCGGACTGGGCAAAGACTTCTATGACAAGAACTTGAGCATTCCCACTGTCAATGAAGAAATGAGTAAAGGACTATTTATGACGAAAAAAGAACGCAAAGCGCTTTCTCCACTCACAGCCTTCCTGTATGGAAACAGCGGTCCCATCTGGTATCGCGGACTGGTACGCACCGATGGCAAATACAATCCGCTGGCAAAAGACTCCCTAGAAATGATTATGGACCGTTATAAGGCAAAACACATTATTGTGGGACATACCATTTTCAAAGATATTTCCACTTTCTATAACGGCAAGGTTATCGGAGTAAATGTGGACAATAAAGAAAACCGGGAAAAAAAGCGCGGACGTGCCATGCTGATTGAAAATAATCAGTATTTTGTCGTCGGTGACAAAGGTATCCAAAGACAATTAGAATAAAGACAATACACCAAATCCTACCGGTGGTTTTCCAAACTCTCCTGACAACTTTCCTATTTGTCAAGAGAGTTTTTCTTTTCCTTTTTTGCTACTTTCCCCCTTTTATTTTATACCTTTGTTCCTCATAATAACTAACCTTATAAAACGAAATGAAATCTATCCGAGAACTATACCGCATCGGCACCGGTCCGTCCAGCAGTCATACTATGGGACCGCGCAAGGCTGCTGAAATCTTCTTAGGAAAACATCCCGAAGCCAAAGCTTTTCAAGTTACTCTTTATGGAAGCCTCGCCGCTACCGGTAAAGGACACATGACCGATGTAGCCATTTTAGATACATTGCAACCGCATGCGCCTACAGAAATTATCTGGAAAGCCCATGTCTTCTATCCGTTTCATCCCAATGGAATGACTTTCAAATCTTTGAATGAAAAAGGAAAGGTGACAGATGAATGGACTGTTTTCAGTGTAGGCGGAGGTGCTCTAGCCGAAGAAGGGCACGACAAAGGCTCAACTCCGGAAATCTATGATATGAACCGTATGAGTGAAATCCTCTACTGGTGTGAACGTACCGGGCGCAATTACTGGGAATACGTCCAGCAATGTGAAGACGAAGACATCTGGGACTATCTGGCAGAAGTATGGAAAACCATGAGAGAAGCCATTGAGCGTGGTTTGGATCAAGAAGGCGTATTACCCGGGCCACTCAATCTGCGCAGAAAAGCCTCCACTTACTATATTAAGGCAAAAGGTTATAAGGACAATCTGCGTTCCCGCGGGTTAGTATTCTCATACGCTCTGGCAGTCAGTGAAGAAAACGCCTCAGGTGGCAAAATCGTCACAGCCCCTACTTGCGGATCATGCGGAGTGGTTCCGGCTGTACTTTATCACTTGCAAAAAAGCCGTGACTTCAGCGATATGCGGATTTTAAGAGCACTGGCTACTGCCGGATTGATAGGAAATATAGTAAAACACAACGCCTCCATTTCCGGAGCCGAAGCCGGTTGCCAGGCAGAAGTAGGAGTGGCCTGTTCAATGGCATCCGCCGCTGCCAGCCAATTATTCGGAGGTAGCCCGGCCCAGATAGAGTATGCAGCCGAAATGGGCTTGGAGCATCACTTGGGAATGACTTGCGATCCGGTATGCGGATTGGTACAAATCCCTTGTATCGAAAGAAATGCCTATGCAGCGGCCCGAGCTCTTGATGCCAATATCTATTCTGCCTTTACAGACGGTAATCACCGTGTATCCTTTGACAAAGTGGTGGAAGTAATGAAACAGACCGGTCATGACCTTCCTTCCTTATATAAGGAAACCAGTGAAGGCGGTCTGGCAAAGGATTACGAGCCGATGGATTAATAACAGGGCAAAGACCGAGAACTGTATTTATAATACATAAGAGGGTGAATCAAAATTCGTTGCGACTATCTTTTTCAACGCTGATAATAAAAAGGGACATTCATTAAATATTACAAAATCAGCCAACTAATTCATACACAAAGTATT
>OGDC01000351.1_pt1 | contig 13597 bp, 9 predicted proteins | sample 1570331 | NCBI WGS metagenome assembly OGDC01 (sample SAMEA2582167, study PRJEB24529) | metagenome
GCTGTTTCAACTGTTTCGCTTCTGATTCCAATTCTTTCAGTGAATATTGTCGATGGTGTTATGCGTTACAGCATGGATTCCAGATATGACCGGGCCGATATTTTTTCGATTGGATTGCGGCGCATTTCAGTTGCGACATTCATATTTGCGGCAATTTTAGCATTTAATAGTATTTTTCAAATTACAAGTGTTTTTGCGGGAAAAGAACTGCTGATTCTTTTATATTTTATTTCAACATTGCTTTATTCTCTTCTGACGCAGTTTGCAAAGGGATGCGAAGCTGTGAAACAAATGGCAATTGCCGGAATTATCAGCACGATTTGTCTGGTAGGAACGAATATTTTGCTTCTTCTGGTTTTCAAACTGGGAGTCACTGGATTCTTTATTGCTTCTTGTGCGTCCCAACTGATTCCTGCAATTTATCTGGCAGCTCGGCTGAAAATATGGAATTATACGCATCTTAAAATCAACAAACAGGTACAGGCGGAGGTTCTAAAATACAGTGCACCGCTGGTTCTTACGGCTGTCAGCTGGTGGATCAATAGTGCATCGGACAAATATGTGGTGTCGTTTTTGATTGGCGTTTCTGCAAATGGTATTTTATCTGTTGCTTATAAGATCCCAACAATTCTCAATACGATACAGCAGCTCTTTTTGCAGGCGTGGCAGATCTCTGCAGTAAAAGAGTATAACGCGGATTCCAAAGCGTTCTATCAGGAGACATTTCAGATTTTGGATGCCTTGATGTCGTTTTTGGCACTTGGTCTGATACTGACAACGCGTATATTGGCTCATATTTTATATGCGAAAGATTTTTTTGTTGCATGGAAGTATGTCCCCTTTTTGATCATCAGCAGTGTAATCAATACGGCCTCTGGTTATTTGGGAGCAATCCTTTCTGCAAAAAAAGATTCCAAAACAATGGGTGAATCGGCTGTGATCAGTGCCATTGCAAATACAGTGATGAACATTGTCTTTGTAAAATTGTTTGGTGTTCAAGGCGCAACAATTGCCACAGCTCTTTCGAGTTTTCTGATTTTTGCAATTCGAGCAAGTCATACGCAAGATGTGCTACCGAAGAAAAGTATTTTTACATCCTTTTTCGTTTGGCTTATGTTGTGCGTGACAGCGTGGTTATATGTTTATTCTAAACACTATATCTTGATTCTGATTCCGATTCCGATGGTAGCCGTTTTAATGTGCTATAGAAAAGTGTATTATACACTGCTTTATAGTGCAAAAAGAATTATAAAAAAGAAATAAAGCAGGAGGATTGTATGAAAATTAAAGCACTTGTCGCAGTTCGCTCTGGTTCTATGCGAGTGAAAAATAAAAACATTCGTCCATTTGCAGGGAGCACTCTTCTGGAAGTCAAACTTGCGCAATTAAAACGCATTGATTCGTTGGATGGAATTATTGTCAACTCCAATGATTCTACAATGTTAAATATTGCACAAAACATGGGATGTGAAACAGTGTTGCGTGATCCGTATTTTGCATCCAACACGGTTTCCATGAGCGATGTTTACAAAAATATGGCTGAAAACTGTGACTGTGATGTGATTGCTTACATCAACGCAACAAATCCATTGTTGGAAGATAAGACGATTGTTGATGCAATTACCTCGTATAAAAAAATGGTTGCAGAAGGGGCGTTTGATTCTTTGAATTCTGCCCATCTTGTTAAGGAATTTCTATTCAAGGATAATTTGCCTATCAATTATGATTTGCGCCATCAGCCTAGAAGTCAAGATCTTCCGGATATTGCAGCACTTAATTTTGCAATCAATATTATCTCAAGAGAAAAAATGATTGAGTGCAAGAATGTTGTTGGCTATCACCCCAATATTTATTTGATTGATGAAGTTGAAGCAACTGATATTGATAATCCGATTGACTTTGACTTTGCGGAGTTTGTTTACAGACGTAAGTTGATTTCTGCTGGGGGGGGGCAGCATCTAACTGCTTCCGTCTAAGCGCAGGGCAATATGCTGGCACCGAAAGGAAGGTGGCAGCATGAAAACGGCATGTTTTATTCCAATTAAAGCGAACTCGGAAAGAGTGCCCGGAAAGAATCTTCGCGTTTTGAATGGAAAGAAGCTTTATCAATATATCTGTGAACATGTAAAAACGGCAGCGGTTTTTGATGACGTTTATATTGATACAAATAGTAACGAAATTGCAGAGTATGCTGACAAAATGGGATTTCATGTATTGGAACGAAAACCCGAATTGGCACAGAATACTGCAAATGGAAATGATCTTCTGGTCTACCATTACAATCTCTGCCCGGAGTATGATTACTATTTTCAGCTCTTTGCAACAGCTCCATATCTTCAACCTGAAACGATTCAGGAATGTGTTAATCGCCTAACTGCAAGCGAGGTTTATGATTCTGTTTTTACTGCAACAAAAAATCATGGCTTTTATTGGTTAAATGGTACACCTATCAATTATCGGCCGGGAATTCTGCCGCGTAGTCAAGATATGTTGCCGGTTGTTGAAGAAAGTACAGGGTTGTATGGTATCAAAAAGGAATCTTTGGAAAAATATAGGTGCCGAATCGGAAGAAAACCCTATATTTATTCAGTAAGCAAGTTTGAAGCAGTTGACATCAATACGGAAGAAGATTTGAAAATCGCTGAGTATGTTGGGAAAATGATTTTCAACCTGTAAAGAAAAATTAGGAGGACAACATGAAAAGAACATTTGATACCTTAGAAGAACGTCTGGACTACATTGAATTTAGAGAAACCCTTCTTTATGCAAAGAGTCCTGTGGATCGAGTACTTTTTGAAAACGAACTGACAGAACCCGAATATAAGGCGATTATGGATGTGATGGAAGATTGTCGCCAGAAGCTTGCAAATGGCGAGAGCGTTTCCAACACATCTTTTGAGCAGGCAGTTTACGCAGTCATTCCGGATGATAAACATGATTATCATATGTGTGAGGCATTGGCTGAAGCCTTTGCGGAAGAACAGCGGTGGGAAGAAGTTTTCCCTGCGTTGTACGGTGATATGGCAAAATATGGTGGCTAACAAAAACTGCTTATTCGCATTGACGGAGATACCTTGCGATTATTCATAGTGGGTGCTATACTGAAGCCATCAAAATATTTGGAGGTGTCCCCTATGCCCCGTCCCAAAGGAAGCAAGAATAAGCCTAAGACCGTAAAAGCAACCGTTGACTTTGCTGCACAGATTACTGAAAAGCAGTCTGCAAAAGAATCCGTTATGGCTGAAATTGCATCTATTACCGCTAATATCGATGCATTGAAAGCTGACCTGAAAGCGAAGAAGGCAGAGCTGAAGTTCATCGACAAGGAAATTGCCAAGATTGAAGCCAAAAAGATTAAGGCAGAAACCAAAGCTGCGGAATCTGCTAAAAAGGCAGAAGCAGAAGATGTACTGAAAAAACTGCTGGCCAGCGGCATGAGCGCGGACGAGATTCTTGCGAAGCTGAAGTGATCTGAAAATTTCAGACGCAGGAATTGACGGGAGCAGCTACTCTGCAAGCAGGGCGTTCGTATATACAAACGCCATTTTTGCGTTGCAAAATGCTTGTTGGGATAGTCCCAAACCCTTTGTGTACTGCATCCGCCGGATGCAGGCTGCGCATTTGTGCCAAATGCTCCTATAACGAAAAAGAACACCGAGGACTCTCCCCCAAATGGGAAGAATCCTCGGTGTTTTCTGTTTAGCGGGTCTGCGATTTTTCCTTGGAGGCTTTTTCCTCGGCGAAGAACAACTCCACATTCTTCTGTGCTTTTTTCAATTCCTGCATTTCATCCCGTGCCTTACGGTAGGCTGGATATGCTGCTTTCTTCTGCGAAAGCAGTGCAGCGTATTCGGCATCCAGTTCTTTTACCTTTGGCAACTTTTTCAAACTCGTTTCGTCAAAAGCGGCTTTTGCAGCCTTGTGCAGTGTAATCTGCTCCCGGTGGGCTTCCAAAAATTTTTTACTGTACCCTGAGTTTCGGTAGGCATCGTAGACTGGTCGAGTTTTGGCGTAGTTGATGATGTGCGCTTTCAGCACCGTAATTTCTGCCAACCGCTTCTCAGACGTTTTAATGGAATCGCCCAGTTCATGATAACGGGCAGTAGCGGCATCCACATGCTCCTGCATTTCTTCGATGCTGCCGATTTTATTTTCCTGCAAAAAAATCAGGGTCTTGGACATTTCTTTTAGATTATAACGTTTTGCCCACCGTGCGTAGCCTTCGCTTTTGCCCTCGGAGAGCTTTGCCTGAATGTCCACCAACAGGTGGAACGGTTGCTCTTTCGGTGGCTGCTTCTGATGTGGGCAGTGTTCGGCATCTCCTGCAATGACCGCCTTGATTTCATCTTCACTGTATCCTGCTCCCAGTGTCCGAAAACGGATAAAGCGCTTCTGCCGTGTTCCTTTGACCGAAGTGTACTTTCCCCGTTTGATTTCGTAGCCCCGCTGTTCCAGCTTTTGAAGAAAGCCCTCGAAACTTGCAGGTTTCTCGCTCAGCAAGATGTTGTCGATTACGGCACACAGCTTATCACGATTGCTTTCTCTGGGAGGATAAAGAGTGCGCTTCTGCCGTTCTCGGTACGGCTTGATTTCAATAACAGACAGCTGATGTTCCAGACAGATCAAATCGCTCAACCGCTGCACGGCCAGCCCGGACAATAAAAAGTCCCGGAACTTCCGGGTGCTGTCCAGCGCAGTGGAGTTGTAGATAATGTGATTATGAATGTGTTCCCGGTCTGTGTGGGTGGCAATAATAAACGCATACTTGCCCTTGGTAAACCGCATGGCAAGTTCATAGCCCACCTTGTTGGCTTCTTCGGCGGTGATCTCACCGGGCTTGAACGACTGCCGAATTTGATAGGCGATCACATCACTTTTCTGCCTACGTCCAGTGGCAAGTTCATACTGCCGCTTGGACAGCATAAATTCTTCGTCCACCGTCAGAGGGCTGCACTCGTAGCTGCTGACAAGTTCACCCTGTTTGGTTTTCTCCGGGTTTTGTGCATAGTCTGTGCGGCTTTTCAAACAGGTCGCCACGGATTTTCCCTTATTTTTGTGCAGCGCAATCAAGCGTGTTGCGGCCATGCCCACCACCTCCCACAGTTTTATCTTTATAATATGTAGCCCCACAGCCGAAGCCGCAGGGCAAAAAATCAGAGGTCAGCCAGCCGGGAAAGAATCTGCTTGCCAATATCAATCAGTTCATCCAACCGAGTGCGCAAATCCTCCAAATCGGCGGCATAGACCTGACCGTTTTCATTGGCGGCTTTGGCATACTGGTTGAGATTGTTGCTGCACATTTGCAGGAGATAGGCCATGCGGCGCAGCTCCTGCAAATCGAGATGCAAACAGTAGCCATCCAGTGCCATCTTGCGCAGATAAGAACCGATGCTTAAAATGCCGCTGGATTCCATCTTCTTCCGAATCCGTTCCAGCTCCTGCTTGCTGACCCGGAAATGAAGCTGCTGGTCGCGGCGGTCATTCATCGGGCATCACCATCCTTGTCGAGATAGCTCTTGAACGGCTTGACGATTTCTGTTTTGTCTGCCTTTTCTTCCAGAGCTGCCAGCACCGAGGGGCGGCGAGGTTCATCCTCCCTTTCTTCCTCATCCTGCTCCGGCTCATGGTGCTTTTCGTCCACATCTAACTGGGCATTCAGTTCGGCAAGACGAGCCGACTTTTCAGCCAGTTCTTCTTCCTGCGGGAACGGCTTTTCCACTTCGATCTGCGCCGCCGCTTGCTGCTGTTTCAGCGTGGCCAGTTCATATTCAGCAGAAGTGATGCGTTCCGGGAAATCGTTCAGAGAATGATCCAGACGGATGATACAGCCAAGAGGGTCTTTGCCCAGTGCTACCGGGTATTTCCGCTGACCTTTCAAAAGAGCCTGATATTCGCTGTGGTAGGTGTCGAACCGCAACGACAGTTCAAAGCCGCGATAACTGCCGATCACTTTTTCCTCACTGTTAGGCAGCTCGGAGCAAGCGAGAAGAAGCCGCTCGCCAGCAGTCTTTTTTTCATCGTAGGCCACACCCCTGATGGTCATGCCGCAGAATCCCTCTTGCACCTGTGGGTGTGCGGCGGCAAGTTCGGCATCCGATTTCACGCCAGCAATATAGGCGGTGGTTTCCTGAATGTCAGCCGGGAACTTTGTGAGCAGCTTATCTTCCAGACGGAACTTCTGGCTTTGGTGGTCGGCTTTCAGCACTTTCAGTTTCGCCACCTGCACATCCAAATCCATCTTTTCCTTGATGAGCGGATTTCCAGCACACAATGCCTTGATCTCTGCATAAGACAAAGCCTGTTCGTCCACATCATCGCAAGAGCGTACCGGGGATTTTGAAGTCATGATTTGGCTGATGAATCGCTGTTTATTCTCCAAAGTTTGGAACAAGTAGCTGTCAAAAGTTCCCTCTGTGACGTAGTTGAACACCTTGACTTCCTTATTCATATTGCCCTGCCGGATAATGCGTCCGTTGCGCTGGGTCATGTCGCTGGGCTTCCAGCCGACATCCAAGTGATGCACCGCCGCAAGCCGCTGTTGGACGTTTGTTCCGGCTCCCATTTTTGCGGTGCTGCCGAGCAGAATCCGCACATCGCCGGAGCGCACTTTGGAGAACAATGCGGCCTTTTTTGCTTCGGTGTCGGCATTGTGGATGAACTCAACTTCACTTTCCGGCACCCCGGCGGCGACCAATTTCTTGCGAATATCATCGTAGACATTAAAGTTGCCATCGTTTTTCGGGGTGGAGAGGTCGCAGAACAAAAGTTGGGTCAGCTTCTGGTCCTTGCCCTCCTCCCAGATCTTCAGCACGTTCTGCACACAGACGTTTAACTTACTGTTGGGGTCATCCGGGAGCATGGGGTTCATCAGTCGAACGTCCAGACCGATCTTTCTGCCATCGTTGGTGACGCAGAGCATATTGTCCACAGACGCATCCACCGTGCCGGAGTGGATTTCCGCAGCACGTTTGCTCAACTCCTGCACCATTTCCTTTTGGAGGTCGGACGGCTTTGCCACCACGGTCTCAAACTTTGCCTCCGGCACCGGCAAGTGGAGCTGGTCGGCAGTCTTGATGTCCGCAACCTCCTTGAACATGGACATCAGTTCCGGGAGGTTGAAGAACTTGGCAAATCTCGTCCTCGCCCGATACCCTGTACCTTCGGGAGCAAGCTCGATAGCGGTGGTGGTCTCACCAAAGGTGGATGCCCAGCAGTCGAAGTGGGTCAGCTTTTTCTGCTGGAGGGTGCTGTACTGCAAATACCGCATGACCGTGTACAGCTCGGTCATGGAATTGCTCACGGGCGTACCCGTGGCAAACACCACGCCACGTCCGCCGGTGATCTCGTCCAGATAGCGGCACTTGCCAAACATATCGCTGGATTTCTGGGCTTCGCTGGTGGATAATCCTGCGACATTACGCATTTTTGTTGTGAGGAACAAATTTTTGAACGCGTGTGACTCGTCCACAAACAGGCGGTCAACGCCCAGTTGTTCAAAGGTAATTACATCGTCCTTACGCTCATCGGAGCGCAGTTTTTCCAGCTTGGTTTCCAGTGTTTTCCGGGTCTTTTCCATCTGCTTGATGGAGAAATTCTCGCCTGCGTGGACTTTCAGCTCGTTAATGGCGGCAAGCGTTTCATAAATTTGCTCCTGAATGATACGCTCCTGCCGCTCAAAGGACAGCGGGATTCGTTCAAACTGCGAATGACCGATGATAACGGCATCGTAATCGCCGGTGGCAATGCGGGCGCAGAACTTTTTGCGGTTCGCCGTTTCAAAATCCTTGCGCCGTGCAACAAGCAGTTTTGCGTTAGGGTACAGATGCAGAAACTCCGATGCCCACTGCTCCGTCAGATGATTCGGCACGACAAAAAGTGATTTTTGACATAAGCCCAGCCTTTTCGCCTCCATTGCCGATGCAGCCATTTCAAAAGTCTTGCCGGCACCCACTTCGTGTGCCAACAAAGTATTGCCACCGTACAAAACGTGTGCTATTGCATTACGCTGGTGTTCTCTCAAGCTGATTTCCGGGTTCATGCCCACAAAATGAATATGGCTGCCATCGTATTCACGAGGGCGGGTACTATTGAATAGCTCATTGTACTGCCGGACCAGCGCAATGCGCCGCTGGGGGTCCTGCCAGACCCAGTTGGCGAAAGCATCTTTAATGACCTGCTGTTTCTGCTGCGCCAGCATGGTCTCCCGTTTGTTCAGCACACGCTTGGGCTTGCCCTCGGCATCCTCGATGGTGTCGTAGATGCGGACATCTTTCAGGTTCAGGGTTTCTTCCAGAATCTTATAGGCGTTGGCACGGCTGGTGCCGTAGGTCTCGGACGAGATAATGTCACTCCGCCCGGTGGCAGTTTTGCCTTCTACACGCCACTCGGCGGTGTACGGAGAATATCTTACTTTGACTGCATGACGCAGATAGTAGGGGATCTGAAAAGTCTCGGTCATAAACTTCTGGATAATATCCGGGTCCAGCCATGTGGCACCCAAGCGCACATCAATTTCGGAGGCTTCCAGTTCTCTGGGCTGCGCCTTTTCCAATGCGGTGACATTAACGGCAAATTCCGGGTTGGTCTCTGCCGCAAACTGCGCCATCCGCAGCTTTGCCCGGACATCGCCGGACAGGTACTCGTCTGCCATCTGCCAGCCCGCTTCCGGGTCGGTGGGGTCGGCGGCAGGGTCTTTGAAGATCACGCCGGAAAGTTCGGTGGTGATGCGGTCGTACTCGCCGGGAGTGCCCAGCAGTTCTGCCATATAGGGCAAATCAACCCTGCCATGCTCTCCGATGGACACCGCCAGCGCTTCGCTGGGGGTATCCACGCTGGTGACAGTGCGCTCCGGGCGAATGGTCCGTTTCGTAAACATCGCCGCCTTGCTCTTGAGCTGCCCCTGCTCGTCCAGATTTTCCAGCGAACAGAGCAGATAGTAAGAGGAATCCTGCTCAAACAGCCGCCCGTTTTTGCGGTCATTCAACAGCCCGTATTTGGCAGTAAAGGCATCGTAGGCGGCGTTCAGCTTTGCCTGTGTCGCCTGAATGTCCTCGTCCGGGTAGTCGTTCAACTGCTGGTCGATCAGCTCGTTGACGATCTGCCGCAGCTCCACCATGCCGGTAACACGCCCCTTGGCGGTGTCGGACAGTTCTACTTGCGTCATCACGGAATTTTCCCGGTAGAACACTTCGCCGTCCACCACGGTGTAGGAGAAGTTCTTCACCTCCGGGTCGGCAGGCAGGGTGCGCCGGGTGGCTTCTTCCTCGGCAATGTCGGGAGCGTCTACCTCGGCGGCAGTATACTGCCCCTCGATGTGCTGCATCGCCTCGGCAAGCTGGTCTGCAAGGTTTGCACTCTCGATGGGAGCAACGGTCAATTCCTCTCGTCCATACTGGGTGCTTTCGGTGGTCAGCTCGCCCAGAACCATATCCGGGTGGTCTACGAAATACTGGTTGATGGCAAAACCATCTTCGGTCTTGCCAAGCTGCACCCATGCGGGTTCGATGTCCGCAGGGCGGTCACGCTTTTGCAGGAAGATAATGTCCGAAACGACATCTGTACCGGCGTTGGCTCGGAACGCATTGTTGGGCAGACGGATAGCGCCCAGCAAGTCTGCACGTTCTGCCATGTGTTTGCGGGCGGTGCTGTCCTTGCTGTCCATGGTGTAACGGCTGGTGACGAATGCCACTACGCCGCCCGGTCTGATCTGGTCGATGGCTTTCGCAAAGAAATAGTTGTGAATGCTGAATCCCAACTTGTTGTACGCCTTATCGTTGACCTTGTACTGACCAAAGGGCACATTGCCCACCGCCAAATCGTAGAAATCACGGCGGTCGGTGGTTTCAAAACCCGCCACGGTAATGTCAGCCTGTGGGTACAGTTTTTTCGCAATACGCCCGGTGATGCTGTCCAGTTCCACGCCGTACAAGCGGCTGTCCTGCATGGTGTCCGGCAGCATTCCGAAGAAGTTGCCCACGCCCATACTAGGTTCCAGAATGTTACCGCTGCGGAAACCTATGCGCTCCACAGCATCGTAAATACTACGGATGACGGTAGGGCTGGTATAATGGGCGTTCAGGGTGCTGGAACGGGCAGCAGCGTACTCATCCTCGGAAAGCAGCCCTTTCAACTCCGCATATTCCTTCGCCCAACTATCTTTGCCGGGGTCAAAGGCATCTGCCAGACCACCCCAGCCCACATACTGGGAAAGCACCTGCTGTTCCTCGGCGGTGGCACCCCGGTGCTCCTGTTCCAGCTTGAACAGGGTGCGGATGGCTTCAATGTTCCGGGCATACTTCTGCTTTGTGCCGCCCTCGCCCAGATGATCATCCGTGATGTGGAAGTTTCCAGCAGGCTCCGGCGCTGGTTCAGCATTCCGAGCTTTATCCAAGGCTGCGGCATCCGGGAAGGTCTGCACCTTTCCGTCCATTACGTTAGAGATGGGCAGTTCGTCCAATTCTTCGTCCGTAAGTGGCGGTTTGTCCTCGTCCGGCTCATGCGCAGGAGTGAGATTGACCGTCAGGTTGTGCAGATGGATGTTGCCCGGCTGGCGCAGCAGCCGTTCCAGATTTTCCTTGCTTTCCGAGCGGGCAACCGGATAGACCTCATCCGGGTCACGAAGCTGGATGTTCAGAGTTCCGACAGTTTCGACCGTAAAATCCTTACCGTCCAGACGGATTGTATCGCCCACACGGTAATCACGCTCTTTTGGGAGAGCGGGAACAGGTTCATTTTCTGCCAAAAACTTTGCCTTTTCCACTGCAAGCCAATCGGCGGCGGTTCGTTCATCCGTCTCTTTTTTCAAAGCGGTGCAATAGGATTCGGCCTGCTCCTTGTCTGTAAATTGCGCCATTCCGTTATCATTTGCATAGTAGCCCTCATTGAGATCATCCCAGATAGCAAAAAGCTGGGACGTACCTCCGACCACTTCGCGGACAGAAAAACGCTCATATTCCGGCACCTCGGATTCCTTGTAGATGGTTTCTGCCTGCTCCAGCATTTCATCCACACGCTGGCTAGGTTCATTCTGCCGCAGACCGTCCTCGAATTGTCGTTTGTTGATAACTTCGTTATCCCACGACTGTCCGTGTGCGCTAGTGTCGATGCGAACATCCGTTTCGCCGATATAGCCAATGGTGCCCTCGATGGTTCCAGTGGGCAAATCAACCATTACATCGTCACCGACTTTGTAGCCGTTTTCTTCCTGTACAGTGGTACACTGCTCCTTTTCTTCATCCGTCAGGTAGCGGTCGGACTGGATCATCAGGTCGATATACTTTTCCACCTGCGCCCATTTCAGGGTGATTTTCTGGTGGTCAGGGTAATGGTCAAATTCCAGTCCCTTCCAGTCGTGGTTCACAAAACCCCGGCTTCCGTCCAGAAAATCGTGGGAGTGCCCACCAATGCCGTACTCCTTTGCCAGTGCTTTGGCACGGAGTTTGCGGTCAGGCCGGGTCTGGTACAGCACCATAATGCGCTGTTTGCCGCCTGCAAACCCTGAACCATGCCGCCGCAGCTCGTTCTCAATTTCAGCCTGCGACAAAACAAAAGCGAAGGGCGTTTTTTCGCTCTCCGCTCGGTCGATTTTTTCGATTTGCTGGGCTTCGGTGGGAATGTTCGCATCCAGAAAACTTAGCTGTAGATCAGCTCCGTCATCACCAGTTCCTCTGCCTGCGTTTTCAGGCTGTTCATGTGCTGCACCCACATCAGTTGATTCTGCGCTTTGTCCGGGGCTGGGTCCTGCTTCAGAAGCTGCTCCATGGTCTGCTGCATCCGGCTCTCTGCCGTCTGCTCCAGTTCCATCAGATGCGGGTACAGCGTCCCGTTCAGGAGCATCGAATTGTACAGTACCGGGCGATACTGCTTCAGGTAATTCCGGCGCATCCTGCCGTACTTGCCCAGCGGGGTCTTCGGCTGGCTGAGGGTCAGGTTCGGGAGCTGGTAATCCCCGATCTTCGTGTAATTCAGACTGCTGCTCATATTCTTCCATCCTTTCTACGTTTCGGCGGCGGGTCGTGGTTTTCACCGTCCGCTCGATTTTGCGTAAGACCTCGCGGCTGATGTCGCTGGTAGCGGCACCCAGCGCATAGACTGCATCGGGTGTGGAAAAGGTGTGGATGGCCTGAAAGTCATCCTTGTCAAAGTAGCCTTCCGGTTCAAACCCGCATCGTTCTAATAGGGTGTAGGTGACGCTGATGGCGGCGGCGGACTTGAACTGCATCTCCACCCCGGCATCATCATAATCCATCAGCAGCGAACCGTCAACGATGGCGCGGATGTCCCCGCCGTTGTTGTCCCAGTAATCTGCCACCAGTTTCCCTGCAACGTCCGCAAGCTGCTGGCTGACACGCTCTCCGCTGATGCCATAGGTGGCGGCGAGCATTTCCGAAACCGGCTGTTTCAGGTCATCGTTGTACTGCCACACCTCCGGATCACGGGAATTGCGGCGCACCCCGGTGTCCGACACATCGAAAACGTAGTGCAGTCGGGGAAATCCGCTGGATTCGTCCAGCAGGGCGATGCCCTTGGCACCCCGGCGCACATAGCGGTTCATCCGGCTGTTCCAAACATCATAGTCGGCGCAGGCAGTGGCATCCGGGCGCTGGGCGTAGATCATCAACTGGTCCGCAAAGGGATACTTGTACAGTCGGGATGCGGTGGTCAGGTAGTCCGTCCAGCTTTCCCAATACCGGGTCAAGCCGTTCGCCGTGCGCTGGGCAAGGGCGAGATATTCTTCGGTTTTGCTTGGCATAGCGTTCCTCCTTCCATTTTTTGAGCATAAAAAGAGCGGGCAACCGTTTTGTGGTCGCCCGCTGGAAAGTGTATTGAGATAAGATTATTTGCTATTGTCCTTTATGTACTTCATAACGCAGCACCCCATCACGATGACAGGAAGCACTGTTCGTAAACCGAGGTCGCCGACCCGCACATTTACATCAACCACAAGTCCTGCAAACCATGCCGCTAAAGTGAAAACAGTTGCCCATCCGTAGCTCATTGAAATCACCTCGTAAAGTTATCTCAGTGCTTTGCCGCCAATTTCTCGGCCATCTCCAGCAGACGGTCAAAGGTCTGCTTTTCTTCCGGCTCCTCGATTAGCTTTGCAAGGAGCGCACGGAACACATCGGTGCTGTCGTGTCCCAACGCAACTGCAACTTTGTCGATGCAGTCGTGCAGTTTCTTGACAGCATCATCGGAGGGCTTGGATTTCGCAAGCAGGTCGGACAGGTAGCTGATGAAGGGATAGGTGGAATCATCGTTGATGATCTCGTTGGTTTCCTCGATGATTTTCTGGTTATCTTCGGGGGTCATATCGCCCTTTTCTTCCCATACATCACGGGATGAAGTGCGGCCTTTCAGAAAGGTGGCAAAAAGCAGGCGGTCGATGGGTGATCTTTTTTTTGTATCCATTGGCTATCCTCCGCTTTCAATTTTTCTGTGCATTAAAACTGGTTTTAGTATAGCATGAATGGAAGGATTCTATCAAGCCCAGTTTCTTGCGGGTTATGAAAAATCTTCAGAACAAGGGCCTATGACACTATCCCAGTTGACAACCATCGAAAAACTGGAATTGATAGAATCCTTCCATTCATGCTAT
>OGDC01000361.1_pt1 | contig 13297 bp, 10 predicted proteins | sample 1570331 | NCBI WGS metagenome assembly OGDC01 (sample SAMEA2582167, study PRJEB24529) | metagenome
GTGACCATATACTGTTTCCAATCCATTCTCGTGACGAATCACCACATATTTTCCACAATCCGGACAAACATAATTCACGCCATCGAAATAGGCATTCTCATTCAAACAAAAAATACATTCCATAACTATCTTATTTTTAATTATTACTTTTATTCATTATTCTTTTTGCATATAAGCAGCATTTAATCAGCACAACTCCCACCAGCATAGAACAGACAATGCCAGTTGCAATGAAAAGAGGGCTTCTATCAGCGGAAGCAATGCCGTTTTTTGCCAACACCCAAAGTCCCGTCTGAAAACAAACGGCCGACAACAAGCAGAACAGCAGCACATTGCGTTTCCAATGTTTTGGCATCGGTTCATTTTTTTCTACCTCTTCTACCATTTCCTTCATTGCTTCTTCAATCCATATCTTCATCTTCATTGTCTTGAGGATTTATTTCATATTTGGGGTCTAAATCATATCTGTACGCAAGCAAAAAATCGGCCTTTTTATCTTTGGGTTTACAAAGAGAATACAATATGGCCCCTACTACCAATGGGGCAGCCGCAACAACTGCAATCCCTGCCAGCATACCACCTCCTATTATACCGCCAATTGCAGCCAATCCGGAGGTTATTCCTGCTGCCGACAACCCAGCAACAACACCTGAAGCCGAAATCAAGCTTATCATTCCTGCCACCGTACAAGCAGATCCTCCACTTGCCATTATTTTGGCAACCAAATCATCTTTGTCTTTTCTAGTCATCTTTTTGTAAGCATCAAAATCTTTGCCTAATACAACGGTGAACATGATACAGAATTCTGCATAGCACACGTCAGTAGGATAGCTCTTGCCCTCGGCCAAACGTGTAATTGCGTACTTCGACATTGTCATAGCCACTGCAAGTTCATCAATAGAAATAGAAGAATTACTCATGAATGAACGCAAAAACGGAGCGAAACCGACTCCTTTTGGAAATTCTTGATTTTCCATAATCTTTTTTTTTAAAGTTTATATTATGGCGCCCTCTGCCTATAAGAACAAAAAGCAACCGTTAGCATTAACGATTGCAAAAGTATGGGGGAAGAACCAGCTGTGAAATAGACGTCTACAAAAAAGACAATCAACCTCTTTATCCATTTCCACATTTATCTTTAAAGGTTTTCCATTTTTTCTCTGGTAAGCCTAATGTGTCATTTACGATTTTCCAAGCGTCCTTTGGCAGGTCTAATAGAGTTTGCAATATTTTCCATGAATTTATTATTATAGAAGTAGCATCCTTCTTACTATCACACAATTTTCTTATTGTTTCCCCGAAAAATCCGCCGTTCATAGTCATCAAAATCTTGCTGATAGACGTGTAAGGAGGTGACACCACTCCTCTATTATGTTCTATATCACACTTAGAAGTATCTAATGTTCCCAAATAAAATTGCATATACCCCAAAAGAAGTCTAATCATGTAGATAAATTGTTTATTAGTTTTCTGCTGCAAATCTCGCTCCTTCACATCTGCATTTCGTACTATCCGCCACGCTGCCTCATAGTGTTTTTCTTTTCTCAGATATCCACTTTCAGTGGTCTTTTCCAGTAGTTTCTCAAACATTTCTTTATTTGTCTTCTCCTTTCCCTTTTTCGACATTTGGCCTATCTCTTCAAGCAGTTCCTGATACGCTTTTTTTGTAAAGTTAACATCAGCAGAGAAACGTATCTTATCCTCTTCCTGAGGCTCTTTCCGAGAGCCAGAACGTTTTCTCAGAGCCTCAACATCTTCATTTTCAAGATACCCCTCATATATACTTCTTATAAGACGAACCGCCCTTGCACCCACCTCCACAATATCCTCATCTTCATGAAGAGTAATCCAAAAGGGCCAATAAGTATGGTTGTTCGCATTATTTGTAGGCTTAAAGCGATGAGTGAAAGATTTCCCCGGAAATGTATTTTCAAGAACAGCAGTAACATAATAACGAATATCTTTCCATTCTTCATTGAACATTTTTTCCCCATCTTCATCATTCCCATCAAGAATCAGCCCCTTACATCCATAATAAATGCCGACAACCGGTTCATACACATCATATTCTATCAGAAATTCATACCCTCTGCATCCATCCTTAATGTACAATTTCCCCAGCTTGTACATCATGTGATGTGGAGCCTTGTTCCCATGAAAAGAAGCATCCGCTTTAAAATCCTCCACTTCATCCAGCAGCCTCATCTTCTTTTTATAAAACTCTGAAGCTTCGTCATTTAACCTTTTCCAATGCTCCCGGTTCCTCTCTCTGATTTTATCTTTCTCCATCTCAGAGACAACCTCCTGACAGTTCACATCACATTCGGCCCCATCAAAATCAATGCTAACACTGGAAAAGTATTCAAGGGCTGCCTGCACTTCTTTCTTTTTAGCATAGACCTGCCTCGCTATAAAGATGCAAGCCTCCCGCGTAAGGTGATAGTTTTCCACGCTCCTACGCGCACCAGAGCCTACCCCAACCATTTCAACCATCAGGTTAAAATGCTCATCCACATTTATACCATCCGCTTCGGCAGACCTCATGGCTTTTGCCAATGGAACGGAAAATTTCTGGTACGTACTATACCCCAAAGCAGCGCACAATTCCCTCGAAGTCCAGTATGACCGTCCTTGCCCATCAAACTTCCTTATTTTCTCAAAAGGTGATTTATCACTGATTTTCAATTCTTTATTCATAAAGACAGAAACAAATTACATGATATAAAAATCCTCATCTATAATGACGAACACTCAACAACACTAATATCAAGCATGAAGATAGCAATAAAAAAACATCCCGTCACATAATTGGAAACATTTTGTATACAGAGAGACGGGAGCAATGCCCTATATTTGCAACCGGTCAATCAATCACCGGCCATGAAAAACAGGTAGTTTATGAGAAATTTCATTGTATTATGCTTATTGGCATGTCTGGCATCATGTACAGACAAAAAAGAATTCCAGACAATAAGAGAACGAATCGATTTATCAGGAAATTGGAACAGTTCATTAGGGAACTGCACATTGCCCGGTACGACGGATGAAAACAAGTTGGGAGACGGCAGGCATCCCACCAATGTAACCTCCCAGTTGACACGGACTTATCCCTACTCCGGCATCGTAGAATATGAAAAAGATGTTGAAATTCCCGTACAGATGGAAGGGAAACGCCTGATACTCTTCATGGAACGTACAAAGCCCAGTACTCTCTGGATAGACGGGGACAGCGTCGGCACGTTGGGACATATCTATGCACCTCACTGCTATAGCCTGCCGGCCTTGGCACCCGGCAGCCACCATATAAAGATACGCATTGACAATTCCCCCAGCTCCGTACCAGCCGAAATCCAAAGCTCGCATGCCTGGACCGACGGCACACAAACCAACTGGAACGGCATTCTGGGCGATTTCTACATCGAAGCGACCCCACACACCTATCTCGAGCAGGTACAAGTCTACCCGTCTGTAAAGGAGAAAAAGGCCCGCATCCATGTAAACATATACAGCGATTCGGAGCAATCGGGCGTAGTGACCCTTTCTGCCAAGACGTGGAACACCCAACAAGAACACCTGTTACTGGACATGGAAAAACAAGTCGGCTTAAGCAAAGGTGAAAATAAGATAGAACTGACGCTCGACATGGGCAACCGGATGCAGACATGGAGCGAATTCCACCCCACACTTTATGCACTGAACGTGACCCTTGCCACAAACGAGGGTAAAGACAATATAATAACAGATTTCGGTATGCGCGACTTTGCCACCGAAGGTACTCAGTTCACCATAAACGGCTTCAAGACCTTCTTGCGCGGCAAACACGACGCTTGCGTATTCCCACTTACCGGATATGCGCCGATGGATGTAAAGTCCTGGCGAAAAGTTTTTCAGACAGCCAAGAGTTATGGCATCAACTACTACCGTTGCCATTCCTACACCCCGCCCCGCGCCGCTTTTGCCGCTGCCGACATCGAGGGTATCTATTTCCAGGCCGAGTTGCCTTTATGGGGAAGCATTTCACCGGACAACCATCGCCTGAATGACTTCTTGCTGAACGAAGCCTATATGACCCTCGACTACATGGGCAATCACCCCTCATTCACCATGTTGGGACTGGGCAACGAGTTGGGTGGCGACGTTGACCTGATGCGCAATTGGCTGGACGGATTCAGAAAACATGACAACCGCCATCTCTATTCGCTCGGTTCCAACAACTTCCTGGGTTGGGGAGGTGCCATAGACGGTGAAGATTATCTGACAACCTGCCGGGTAGGAGGAGGCGAAGGCTATACAACGCACGTACGCAGTTCGTTTGCCTTTGTCGATGCCGAAAAGGGAGGTATCTTGAACAACACCCGTCCCAATACCCGTGCGGATTATACTGCTGCCATAGCGAAATCTCCCCGACCGGTCATCAGTCACGAAACCGGACAGTTCCAAATTTATCCCGACTACAAGGAGTTGGAGAAATACACCGGCGTATTGCATCCATATAACTTGGAGATATTCCGTGACCGGCTCAATGAAAATGGACTGCAGAACCAGATTGACGCATTCCATCAGGCCACCGGCCGGTTTGCCGTCGAATGCTACAAGGCTGATATTGAATACGGCCTGCGCACTGCCGGTTTAGGTGGATTCCAGATGCTCGACCTTCAAGACTTTCCCGGACAAGGCTCGGCACTGGTAGGCATTCTGGATGCTTTCATGGACAGCAAAGGCATTGTCACTCCCGAAACATTCCGCGGCTTTTGTGCTCCGGTGGTACCGCTGGCGCTTATGGACACCTACTGTTACAGCAACAAAGAAGAGCTGAACATAGGACTCGCCCTGACAAATTACGAAGAGCAACCATGGTCTGATGCATTATGCTGGCGTCTGGAAAGCCTGAGTGACAGCGTAACTTTTGTTCGCGAAGGCAAAGTCCCCGCCCATGTAGAGCAAGGAAAAGTAATGCAGGTGGGCGAGTTGAAAAGCACCCTTACCGAAATAGACAAGCCTGCCCAATTGCGACTGACACTGACCACCGGGAATTATCATAACTATTATAACTTATGGGTATACCCCGACCGGACACCGGAAAGCGAAGCGGACATCTTCATCTGTCAGTCCTTGGATGACGAGGCGCGAAAGAGACTGAGCCAAGGAGGGAAGATACTGCTTATACCCGACCACAAAGCCATTGAAGAACAGAGTGTAGGTGGACTTTTTACTCCTGACTACTGGAACTATGCCATGTTCAAAAGCATTTCGGAAAACGCCGGCCGCGAAGTTTCGCCGGGCACCCTCTCCTTGCTGATGGACGAGAAACATCCCTTGTTCCGGCAGTTCCCCACCGAGTGCCATAGCAACTGGCAATGGTGGAGCATCGTACGCCATGCCCGCCCCTTTATTCTGAACGCTACACGCCACGAATACAAGCCGCTTATCCAAGTAGTAGACAATGTGGAACGGAACCACAAGTTAGGCTTGCTGTTCGAATTTGCCGTAGACAACGGTAAGGTATTGGTTTGTATGAGCAACCTCGAAGCAATTCGCCACACTCCGGAAGGAGGTCAGCTGCGCAATGCCATTTTAAGCTATATGAAGTCGGCTGAGTTCTCTCCCACCGAGACGCTGACCTCACAGCAGTTGCAGCACATATTAACAACCGAGGTGAGGAAGCAAGACATTGTCGGCGTGAAAAACCAGTCGGATTACGACGTACAGCCGGAATAAATATGAGAAGTTTCATCATAATTCCACTTTTCCTCGGCTGTCCCGTCATTTTTCAGTAGCTTTGCGGACTTTAATACAGCAAGCACCCCATGAAACTTACCCTTATACGCACCGCTCGTGAAACCGGCAAAGAGACATTCAGCACATGGCCCAGCGACACCTTGATGGAGAAGATGAAAACCGAGAACAAAGCCGGACACATATCCGCCTTGCGCAGCCTCATTCCCCACATCACCGGAAGCAACGGACACTACCCCTGCATAGACAAACTGCCACGCATCTGCCCTGCCGCAGAATATGCCCGCAGCAAAGAGGGGGAAAGATACCTGAAAACCTACAACGGACTGGTACAGATTGAAGTCAACCACCTGGCCAATGCCGTGGAAGTGGAGCAAGTAAAGCGCCAGGCGGCCCTGCTGCCACAAACTTTTGCCGCCTTTTGCGGAAGCAGCGGACGAAGCGTAAAAATATGGGTACTGTTTGCCACCCCCGACGGTTCGCGCCCCAGGCAGGAAGAAAAAATCAGGCTGTTTCATACCGCTGCCTACCGGCTCGCCGTAAACTGTTATCAGCCCCTGCTCCCCTACCCCGTCACACTGAAAGAACCTGCCGTGGAGCAAAGCTGCCGCATGACGCTCGATGACCGTCCCTATTACAATCCGTCTGCCGTCCCTTTCTGTCTGGAACAGCCTTTGTCCGTGCCCGACGAGCCCACCTTCGGCCAACGGAAACAGACCGAAGCAAACCCGCTGATGCGCATTGCCCCCGGCTATCCGGCCTCCCAAACCTTCTCCATCCTCTTCGAAGCCGCCCTGAACCGTACCTTCGAAGAGCTGGAAAACTGGAAACGGGGCGATGACCTTCGCCCCCTGCTCTACCTGCTTGCCAGGCATTGCTACAAAGCCGGCATTCCCGAAGAAGAGGCAGTACGTCAAGTCATGATGCACTACTACCGCGAAGCGGATGAACAACTGGTGCGCATGACCCTGCACAACCTCTACCGCGAATGCAAAGGCTTCGGCACCCGCAGCAGCATGACCCGCGACCAAATCACCGCCTTCCGCCTGGAAGAATTCATGAACAGACGCTATGAGTTCCGCTGGAACACCGTGCTGGGAGAATTGGAATTCCGCCAACGGGACTCCATACACTTCCATTTCCGCCCTGCCGACCAGCGGGTAAGAAGCAGTATCGGACAGAATGCCCTGAAAGAAGGAATCAGCGTATGGGACAGAGATGTGGCACGCTACCTCAACTCGGACGCCATTCCCTTGTACAACCCCATCGAAGAATATCTGAACAGCACCGGACATTGGGACGGCAAGGACCGTATCCGCGCATTGGCCGACCTCGTCCCCTGCAACAATCCGTACTGGCGGGAACTCTTCTACCGCTGGTTTCTCAGCATGACGGCGCACTGGCAAAACATCGACCGTCAGCATGGAAACAACACGTCTCCCCTACTGGTCGGAGCCCAAGGCTATCGTAAAAGTACCTTCTGCCGCATCCTGCTGCCACCCGAACTGCGCTTCGGATATACCGACAGTATCGACTTCAAAAGCAAGCAGGACGCAGAGCGGAGCCTCGGCCGCTTTTTCCTGATAAACATCGACGAATTCGACCAAATCAGCGTCAATCAGCAAGGTTTTCTAAAGCATCTGCTGCAGAAACCCGTGGCAAACCTGCGCAAGCCTTACGGCACCGCCATCCAGGAAATAAGACGCTACGCCTCCTTTATAGCCACCAGCAACCAGAAAGACCTGCTGACAGACCCCAGCGGCAGCCGCCGTTTCATCTGCATCGAAGTCACCGGCCCCATCCATACCAATGTCACCATCAACTACCGGCAACTCTACGCACAAGCCATGGATGCCATAGCCAAAGGTGAACGCTACTGGCTGGACGATTCCGACGAAGCCATCTTGAAACAGACCAACCGGGAGTTTGAACAGCCCACACCGTTGGAACAGCTCTTCCTCTGCCACTTCCATCCCGCCGAAAATGAAGAGGAAGGAGACTGGATGACCCCTATGGAGATTCTCTCCTTCTTGCAAACCAAGACCAAAGACCGGCTGTCCATCAATAAAGTGGCTCTGTTCGGACGTGCACTCCACAAACTGGGCATCAGCAGCCGCCGGAAGACAAGAGGAACAGAATATCATGTAGTGACAAAAGAATAATCCTGCCAATTAATTTGCTTCTACTTTCGGTTTGCGCTATCTTTGCGTTTCAAATCAAGAAGATATGAGAAAAGAAAGTCAAGTGATATTCGACCGGAATGCCGTAGAGTTTGTGACCGTAGCCGCCGAGTTTTGCAAGTTTCTGGAACAAGCGGAAGGGGTGAAACGTTCCGCGTTCGTCGATACCTCCTTAAAAATACTTCCGCTGCTCTACCTGAAGGCCTCCATGCTGCCCGAGTGCGAAACCATAGGAGACGAGGCGCCGGAAACATTCGTCACCGAAGAGACCTATGAGGTACTCCGCATGAACCTCGCCAATATCCTGGCCGAGAAAGACGACTACCTGGACGTATTCGTATCTGACATGAAGTATAGTGACCAGCCCATCACCAGGAACATTTCCGAAGACTTGGCCGACATATACCAGGACATCAAGGACTTTATCTTCGTATTCCAGCTGGGTTTCAACGAGACGATGAACGATTCGCTTGCCATCTGCCAGGAAAACTTCCGCCTCCATTGGGGACAAAAGCTTGTCAACACCCTGCGTGCCCTGCACGAGGTGAAGTATGCGCAAGGCGAGGATGAAGAGGAGGAAACCGCAGACTTTGAATATTAAATTATGGTTATCAAAAGAACAATAGATAAAGAAACAGTGAAAGACCTGCCCAAAGCCGCCTTTCCGGGACAGATACATGTCGTACAGACACCGTGGGAAGCGGAGAAGGCAGTCGCCTATCTGAAGTCCTGCCCGTTGCTGGGCATAGACAGCGAAACCCGTCCATCGTTCACAAAAGGACAGATACACAAGGTGGCCCTGCTGCAGATTTCCTCAGAGGAACATTGCTTTCTGTTCCGCCTCAACCTGACGGGACTGACTCTGCCGGTTATCACATTGCTGGAAAACCCAAGCGTAACGAAAGTAGGCCTTTCCTTGCGGGACGACTTCATGATGCTGCACAAACGCGCGCCCTTCGAACAGCATGCCTGCATCGAATTGCAGGAATATGTCCGCGCTTTCGGCATCCAGGACAAAAGCCTGCAGAAGATATACGCCATCCTCTTCGGGGAAAAGATTTCGAAAAGCCAGCGCCTTTCCAACTGGGAAGCCGAAACCTTGACCGAACCGCAGAAACTGTATGCCGCCACCGATGCTTGGGCATGCCTCAACATCTACAACAGGCTGCAAGAACTGAAACGGACAGGAGATTTTGAGATAGAAGCCAATAATAATGTGGTAATGTGATGCACATTATCAGATTACCACATTAATCACATTCTATATATATATATGTACAAAGTATACCTTAAACCCAATAAAGAGGAGTCATTAAAGCGTTTTCACCCGTGGGTGTTTTCCGGCGCCATCGCACATTTCGACGGAGAGCCCGAAGAAGGGGAAGTTGTTGAAATCTACACGTCCAAAAAGGAATTCATAGCCAAAGGGCATTTTCAGATTGGCAGTATCGCCGTACGCGTACTGACCTTCCGTCAAGAAGAAGAAATCAATGCGGACTTCTGGAAACGCAAACTCAGCATAGCATACGACATGCGCCGCAGTATCGGCATAGCCGGAAACCCGACAAACAACACCTATCGCCTGGTGCACGGGGAGGGAGACAACCTGCCGGGGCTGGTTATCGACATTTATGCCCGTACCGCAGTGATGCAGGCACATTCTGCCGGCATGCACCTCGACCGCATGGCCATTGCCGATGCCCTTACCGAAGTGATGGGCAGCCAGATTGACAATATCTATTACAAATCGGAGACGACCCTTCCCTTCAAGGCCGACCTCTATCCGGAGAATGGTTTCTTGAAAGGCGGCAGCACGGACAATGTAGCCATGGAGTACGGCCTAAAGTTCCACATCGACTGGCTGAAAGGCCAAAAAACCGGTTTCTTCGTAGACCAACGCGAGAACCGTTCGCTACTGGAACGCTATGCCAAAGGCCGCAGCGTACTGAATATGTTCTGCTATACCGGCGGCTTCTCCGTATATGCTATGCGTGGAGACGCCAAACTGGTACATTCCGTGGACAGCTCCGCCAAAGCCATCGACTTGACCAACAAGAACATCGAACTGAACTTCCCGGGTGACACCCGCCATGCCGCCTATGCAGAAGATGCCTTCAAATACCTTGACCGCATGGGCGACCAATACGACCTGATAGTTCTTGACCCTCCTGCTTTTGCCAAGCACCGCGATGCTCTGCGCAATGCCCTGCAAGGCTACCGCAAACTGAACGTCAAGGCTTTCGAGAAAATCAAGCCCGGCAGCATCCTCTTCACATTCTCGTGTTCGCAAGCCGTCAGCAAAGAAAACTTCCGCACCGCCGTGTTCACAGCCGCTGCCATGTCCGGCCGCAGCGTACGCATCCTGCACCAACTGACGCAACCTGCCGACCACCCGGTCAGCATCTATCATCCGGAAGGGGAATACCTGAAAGGACTGGTTCTATATGTAGAATAAAGGAAAAAGCAGGCTTTGTTAGCCTGCTTTTCTTAAATAGAGTTAATAAAAAGCAGAAATACGCCAAAACAGCATGTTATATAACATAAACCGTGTATATTTGCACTGTGTTTTTCATGGTATTAGATTTAAGGTTAATAAAGATTGGGTGTCTGGGATAGATACCCTTCTTTTTTTATAATACATTCCTTCCCAAAATCCATCCCTCATTAATCTCTTTCGTTGAAGAAAAAGCCGTACAGAACTTGTTTTTCTCCTAGTCTCATTGTACATTTGCATCTATTACATAATTTAAAATATAAAAAGCTAATATTATGAGCATCAAATTCCGACTCACTGCCATGCAATTCCTGCAATTCTTCGTTTGGGGAGCATGGCTGATTTCATTAGGTGGTTACATGGGCGGTACGTTACATTTTGAAGGCGGACAAATCGGAGCAATCTTTGCAACCATGGGTATAGCCTCACTGATAATGCCCGGACTGACCGGTATCATCGCCGACAAATGGATAAACGCCGAACGCCTTTATGGCATACTCCACCTCATCGGTGCCGGTGCTCTGATTTATGCTTCAACTGCCACCACATACAACCACATGTACTGGGCCATGCTGCTCAACATGCTTGTTTACATGCCTACACTATCTCTGGCCAACACCGTATCCTACAATGCATTGGAAAAATATAAGATGGATTTGATAAAAGACTTCCCTCCCATCCGTGTATGGGGAACGGTAGGCTTTATCTGTGCCATGTGGGCTGTGGACCTTACCGGGTTCAAGGCAAGTTCGGCACAGCTCTATGTGGCAGCCATCTCGGCAGCCATGCTGGGGCTTTACGCCTTCACCCTGCCTGCCTGCCCCCCCATGCGCAGCGAAGGAAAAACGATGCTCTCCGCTTTCGGACTGGACGCACTGGTGCTGTTCAAGCGCAAGAAGATGGCTATCTTCTTCCTATTCTCCATGTTGCTGGGAGCCGCCCTTCAAATAACAAACACCTATGGTGACCTTTTCCTGGGTTCGTTTGCTTCCATACCGGAATATGCAGATTCGTTCGGTGTGAAACACTCCGTCATCCTGCTCTCCATCTCGCAAATGAGTGAGACGTTGTTTATCCTTGCCATCCCCTTCTTCCTAAAACATTTCGGAATCAAGCGTGTTATGTTAATTAGTATGTTTGCATGGGTATTCCGTTTCGGGCTCTTCGCCCTCGGAGACCCGGGAAGCGGACTCTGGATGCTCATTCTCTCAATGATTGTCTACGGTATGGCATTTGACTTTTTCAATGTATCGGGCTCGCTGTTTACAGAAATGGAGGCACATCCCAGTATCCGCGCCAGCGCACAAGGCTTGTTCTTTATGATGACGAACGGTGTGGGAGCCATCATCGGAGGCTATGCCAGCGGAGCCGTGGTAGATGCCTTCTCGGTATATGCCGAAGGTGGAGGACTGGTAAGCCGCGACTGGACACCGGTATGGTTTATCTTTGCAGGATATGCCTTAGTCATTGGTCTGTTATTTGGAATAGTATTCCGCTATAAACATAATCCGGAGAAAATAGAGAAAAACTGATTGAGAATCAGGTTGATTTAATAGGTATGAATAAGAAAAAGATAGAACTACAAGTACTAAACATTTCCAACAGCCAGGCGCAAGCGGGTGCCTATGCCTTGGTACTGGGTGAAGTGGGTGGCGAACGCCAGCTTCCGATTATTATAGGTGCCACCGAAGCACAAGCTATGGTCATCGAGATGAAAGGTATTGTACCGCCCCGTCCGCTGACCCATAACCTATTTGCTTCCGTCCTTGAAGTGCTGGGTGTAAAACTGATGCGTATTCTTATCTATAAAGTAGACAACGGAGTATTTTACTCTTACCTTTATATGAAAGCCGAAGAAACCATTCTCCGGATTGACGCGCGTACCAGCGACGCAGTTGCCCTGGCATTGCGCATGAATGCCCCTATCTTTGTCTACGAAGACATCCTCGAAGCAGAATGTCTGAAAACCGTCGAAGGTTCCATCGACCCGATGGAAGGCAGCGAACCGGACAAAGACGAACTGCTGCAGGAAGACACGATAGGCATACTGAAAACGGCCCTGCAAAAAGCAGTCGATGAAGAGGACTATGAACGTGCCGCACAGCTAAGAGACCAGATTAACCAACTCAAGAACAATTTGTAATATGCACGTATTCTATACCCCCGACATACAAGCCCACGCAGAGCTGCCCGAAGAGGAAGCCGCACACGCCGTACGCGTCTTGCGCTTGCAGGCTGGAGACGAGGTCATGTTGACAGACGGAAAAGGCTGCTTTTATCGTGCCGAAATCAGTACGGCTACAAACAAGCGCTGTCTGGTGAATATCCTGGAAACCCTTCCGCAAGCCCCCTTGTGGAAAGGTCATCTGCACATTGCCATGGCGCCTACCAAGAATATGGACCGCACAGAGTGGTTTGCCGAGAAAGCGACGGAAATTGGGTTTGACGAACTGACATTCCTGAACTGCCGTTTCTCGGAACGGAAAGTCATCAAGACGGAGCGCATCTCCAAAATTCTGGTTTCCGCCATCAAGCAGTCGCTCAAGGCACGCAAGCCGGTGGTGAACGAGATGACGGATTTCCGCCGCTTTATGGAGCGGGAGTTTACGGGACAGAAGTTTATCGCCCACTGTTACGAAGGAGAGAAACCTCTATTGAAGAATGTTCTGAAACCAGGAGAAGACGCCCTTGTCCTGATAGGTCCCGAGGGAGATTTCAGTGAAGAAGAAGTGAAGAAGGCCATCGAACGGGGATTCGTTCCGATTAGTCTCGGCAAATCACGTCTCCGTACAGAAACAGCGGCATTGGTGGCCTGCCACACGCTGAATCTGCAAAATCAATAACAGCAGTAAGTGTCTGAATCAATGATTATACAACTTTTAAATAA
>OGDC01000362.1_pt1 | contig 13296 bp, 11 predicted proteins | sample 1570331 | NCBI WGS metagenome assembly OGDC01 (sample SAMEA2582167, study PRJEB24529) | metagenome
TGGTGTTTATTCACTTTACTTGAACAAAAGCTGCAATCCAAGACATATACCAAGAAATGGTGTCTTATTATCAACAACCTTTTTTATCGTATCTACAAGTCCGAAACGATCAAGATTATTCATTGCATCTCCAAATGAACCCACTCCTGGTAGAATAACCTTATCTGCCTGTAATATTTCGCTCGAATCCCTTGATACAACAACTTCTTCACCAAGCGATATAAGAGCCTTTTCAACACTCTTTAAGTTACCTGCGTCATAATCGATCACTGAAATCATTTTATTGCCTCTCCATATGCTTCAATCTTATAATAATAACTTGTAAAATCCAACTTTGACAATTCAACTAATGAGATTGCTTCTGTTTCAGACATTTTAAACTTATCCTTAAATGCCTTAATGATAAGATTATACACTTCTGTCATCTTATCCTCAACGCCTAATTCTTTTGCCTCACTTCTGTATGTCTGATATCTGTCAACTCCCTTTACAAGAGCATTTAGTGCCTCTGTATGCATATTCATTTTTTCATAATTTTCATATGATTCATACTGTCTTTGAACATACATAACAACCTTTGCCTGTTTATAAAGCGTCTCATCATCTCCAGACAGCTTTATTCCATCTAAACTATTATATGCCTTGTCATATTCCTGATTAGCATAATAATCTTTAGCAAGATTAATATTTCCACTATAGTTAATAGTATATCCAAACATCTGTACAAGCACTACTATTCCAACTATTAACATAACAAACACAATTATTGATTTCGGTTTGAATCTGATTATATCTCCAGGTTTAGGCGGCTGTTTAGCCTTTGCTTTTTTAGCTGCTTCCTTTTTAGCTGTTTTCTTTTCAGCTGCCTTCTGCTTCTTTTCAGCTGCCTTGGCCTTTTTGGCTGCAACCTGCTGTTGCTTTTCCTGTCTTTCTATCTCTTCCTGCTGTTCCTCAGCCTCACCTGCTTTAGCCTGTTTAGCTTTGAACTGCTGCATTCTGTATTTTATCTTTGCAAACAGACCTTTCTTAGGTGCAGCTGAATCATCAAGAGTATCCTTACCATGAAATACCTCTTCTATCAGAAGCTCGTTTTCATCTTTTCCTTTAGCTGCAGGTACCTGCTCTGCATCCGTTGCTTTATTCTTATCGTTCTTATCAGCTTTAGCTGCCTTTTTCGCCATTTTGGCTTCTTTCTTAGCTGCTCTGCCTGACTTTTCTAAAGTATCAGCTGCTTCTTCTGTTTCATCATCAAGACTTTCAAAGAATATATCTTTAATAACTGATAAAATACCTTTTTTTCTTTTTTTCTTATTAACTGACTTTAATTCTTCTTCAAGCTGCTTCTTAACATCAACACCCGCAGATGTAATATCTGAGCTGTTATCAGCTTTATTGCCTTCCACTGCGCCAGTCGCTGCTAAATCAGAGGCTATGTTATCAGATGCCTTATCATCAGCCTGGTCACTTCCCTGATTAATCTGTGCAAGTAAATCGTTAACAGCACTGACTCCGCTTTCGTTTGTAGAACCAGCATCTGTGTTAACATCATTTAATAAATCATCAAGATTCATATTTACCAGTCTGTCTTTTTCACCATCTGATAAATCCATATCCTTAACAAGCTCATCATCTTTACTTAAGTTAGAGCCAGCTGCTTCATCTTTTTGAGTTTCCTCAATCAGCTTATCAAGTACTTTATCTGCATTTGAACTCTTGACTGATTCATCAACCTTTTCCTTCTCTTCTTTTTCCCTTGCAAGCTTAGCCACTTCCTCAGGCGTAACTGATGAAACCGGTTTTGTTGTATCAGGTTCATCATCTACTATATAAGATTCATCAACACCTGGTGCTGCCATCTTTCGTGGAACAGTCATTACATCTTTCAGAACCTTTTCCACATGCTCATCACTTACCTGCTTACCATCATTTTCTACCGGATCATCCATGTATATATTTTCAAACTTGCTATTAGGCGTATTAGACTTTTCAACCGCCTCTCTAACCTGTTCTTTAATCTCTTCTTCTTCCTCGTCTTTTGCCTGCTTCTCTGCATTTTCCTTTTCAGACATTGATTTTAAAAGACCATCTACATCATCGTAATGCTTTCCCGATACAGCGTTGTATAATTCAAGCAGCCTCTCTTTATTTGAAAAAAGCATTCTGAACACCGTATCCTTATACTTGCGGTTAGCCTTAATTTCCTTCACAATTTCAATTTCTTCGTTGCCACTGTTTTTACGGTTCATCAATGATACCTCCCTGTTATTCATAGAGGACATCATCAGACATGTGCCAGACACCCCTTATGCAATCGTCCTCTGCTCAATGTTAATGGAATAAAAGCATAGACTCATGAATAAGAGATGCGCAACATTAGTTACACTTAGAACATAGTTTTTCAAGAAATATGCTTTAAATTTATTTTACTTCAAAGTATCTTATTTGTCAACACAGCGTTTGGCAATCCTCCGTATTAAAACAACTTGTAAATCCCATGAGCATTGTGCTATAATAAATCAACGCAATAAAGTATTGTTGTTTTATTCTGAAAATTTCAAATATAAGACAACCTTGAATTTATTAAGGAGGCTTACTTGCAGATGAATACACTCACGGTAGGATTTATAGGTCTTGGACTAATCGGCGGTTCAATCGCAAAGGTACTAAAGAAAAACCGACCAGACATATATACTATAGCATACAATAGAAGCGAAGCTCCGCGCAAACAGGCATTAGCGGATGGTGTAATCGACACAGCGACAGGCGAAATAGATGAAAGCTTTCTTGAATGTGACTTCATTTTCCTGTGTACCCCTGTTGAGTACAATTCCGAATATTTAAGGAAGCTGATACCATTCATAAAAAAAGGCTGCATAGTAACAGATGTCGGAAGCGTCAAAGGATATATACATCACACTGTGGAGGAGCTCGGTCTTGAGGAGTGCTTTATAGGCGGACACCCTATGGCGGGCTCTGAGAAGACCGGTTATGATAATGCCTCAGACATACTGTTAGAAAATGCATTCTATGCCATCACTCCTACCAAGGCAACTACACAGGACATGCTTGCAAGGTACATAGAGCTTGTCAGGCTCACAGGTGCCATCCCGGTTGTGCTCGACCCTGAGCACCACGATTACAGTGTCGCAGGAATAAGCCATGTTCCCCACATCATTGCCGCCTCACTGGTAAATCTTATAAAGCACTCCGATGATGAGGCTGGAACCATGAAGCTCCTCGCCGCCGGCGGCTTCAAGGACATAACACGAATCGCCTCCTCATCCCCGCAGATGTGGGAGCAGATATGCACCACCAACACGGACGCTATCGTAAAGCTGCTCGGCGATTACATTGACTATCTCTCACAGATAAAGGATATTGTAGCAAGTAAAGAACACTCCGCCATAAATGCCTTTTTTGACGAAGCAAGACAATATCGTAATTCTGTCGCAGACGGCAGAAAGGGTCCGATTATACGTGAGCATATTGTATACTGCAATATTCAGGACAAAGAAGGTGCCCTGTTAGATATCATAAGCAGAATAACCGCGTCACATATCAGTATTAAAAATCTTGCCATCGTAAATAACCGCGACAGCGAGGATGGTGCTCTAAAGATTTTATTTAACAATGAGCTTGACAAGCTCGCCGCAATCAATGTGCTCGGCGACTGCGTCGTACAATAAATTCAGCCACTGGAAGCAGCCACACCCTACCGGATATATGTGCCTGCCTCCGGTGTTCCAGCCAATTCTCTTGCTATCAGCTCCGCAAGCGGCTCCATCGCATTGATAACCTCCGCAAAGCTGTTAGTCTGCGCTCCCGCCTCAATCAGCATGCTCCTCTTACACAGATGCAGGTTATATCTGTACGCTTCGATATATATACATCTGAAAAAATCAGGATAATATGTCTTTCCCAGCAGATACATCTGATATGTGAGTGCAAGGTTTTCCTTCAGATATGGATTATACAGATAATCTATATCTCCCTGATTATTAGAATAACTTATTCCGTTAAAAAGCATGACCTTTGCGGTAGCTTTACCATTAATATCAGTGACAAAATGCAGATTTTCATTAACCCCATCCCTGTGCAGGTCAATAACCATGTCAATCTCCGGATGCTCTGCCAGCACATCCGAAATCTCCTTCTCAGCGTAGGTATATGCCTTGCTTCTGTCAAGCTTTCCCTCCACCATGTCGAATTCCGTATTTATATGTATCACCTCGAATCCGTATTTTTCTTCAAGGAGCTGTGCAAGGTAGTCGCCCACCTGCACTATCGTCATGTCACTTCCTGCGGAATCCGCAAATGCTTCCTGTGAATGGGTATGATACAAAAGTATGCATGGTCTTTTATTCTTCACCGACAACTCCAGCTTCAGAAACTCCTCCGGCTTTAATAAATCCCTTGAAAGTGCCGTGTGCGCCGGAATAACATAAAAATTATCATGAACAAAATCATAGTTTATCAGGCTTTCATAGGCATAAGGAATAGTGGCGTCAGTCCATGGAATACTTCCGGCAGGGAGAATATAACTCTCCTGTGTGCAGCCCTGTTCATCGCCGGAGTCTCCATTATCCCTCGGTGTGCTGTCATCATTATCGCTGCTGCCACCTCCTGAAGCTGTAGTCTGATTTTTTTCCCCTGAACCGCAGTTATTTTCATCACCGGATATGTCTTTATTGTCCGGATTCGGCACACTGTCCGGATTATTTTCATTATCCACATATATATTAGCCGCGACAACCTCCCTGTATGCTATGCCACCCGGCAAGTCACAGCTCATTTCCCACCCTTTACGTCCGCTCTCACAGCCGGCTTCCGCCCCCACTCCCGCCGCCATAAAGCGGACGAGCGGAAATATATTTCCAAATACAATAACCGCCGGATGTGTGTTCTCGGCATAATAATATAGCGGCTTATCATAAAAGCCTGCCGGACAGAATGTATTGCATGCTGTTTTTCCGCCTATCGTGACTATCTGTCTCAGCCCCGCCTTACTCAGCGCTCCAAAAGCAGGCAGAACCACACAGCTTGTCACAATGACAAACGTGATAATTCTGCTCATTGTTTTGTTAAAGAATCTATGTCCTGTCACAGCATACTTCCACACCTCAAGCTTATTGCAGTATATTCTTTTCACGTCAAAATGATGTTGCTATTTTTGCGACATTGATATATTGACCGCCTCAGATATAGTGAAGCTTATCCTCTTGACCAGCTCATCAACGTCCTTCGGTGTGACATACATCCGGGACATACTCTCGGGTATAAAGTCCTGGACAACCTGTTTTCTCCTTGAATAATCCATGCTGTCGAGCAGACCTTCAAGCGCATCTCCCACGATGGTTGCGGCATCCACAACCGTCGGCACCCCTAACGCAATGACCGGCACCCCCATGTTCCTGTCATTTATGGCGTTTCTATGGTTGCCTACTCCTGAACCCGGCATGATTCCTGTGTCGGAGAGCTGTATGGTGTTGGCAAGCCTTGCCGTGCTTCGTGCCGCAAGGGCATCAATCACTATCATGCAGTCCGGCTTCAGCTCTTTTACAACTCCCATGATAATCTGTGCCGTCTCCATTCCAGTCTGTGCCATAACCCCCGGCGATATGGCGCTCACATATCCGAAGCGCCGGTCATCCTCAGCCAGCTTCTCCGTAATATCCAGATTATTCACCACATAAGGTCCCAGCGCATCCGGTGTTGCCTCACGGTTTCCAAGTCCCACCACCATGACATGATACGGCGGTTCCTTTTTCATATGCTTTTTTATAGTCTCCCTGATATATCCGGCAAGAAATTCAGACACCTCCCTGTGGTATTCCCCATCATTTTCGGACAATGAAACCGTCTCAAAGGTGTAATATACCCCCTTTGCGCGCCCCATGCTCCTCTCGCCTGTCTCATTCAGTATCCTCAGCCGGCTCACCTTAATTCCCGTACTCCCATCGGTCTGCTCATCAAACACGACCCCATTAAGGCTTCCGTCCTCGTCAAGGCTCTCCTTCGCCTCAAGCGCTAAATCTGTTCTTATCTTCAACCCCATGCTGCAAACACCTCCCAGGATATTTTCTCCAAATTTCTTAAAAAAATTCGTTGCAGCGCTTGACAATTCAAAAAATGCGCTCTATAATATACAAGTATGTTTACATTAGTGCTACCGTGTCTGTTCTGATGTAGACACTTATACTTAGAATATTTTTATATACTATTTGGAGGTGTATTGAATTGGCTAACATTAAATCTGCAAAGAAGAGAATTTTAGTTGCTGCTACAAGAGCAGACCGCAATAAGGCAATCAAGTCTAAGATTAAGACTTATACAAAGAAGGTTGAGGCTGCTGTCGCTGCCGGCGATAAGACTGCTGCTGCTGCCGAGCTTAAGGTTGCATCTACAGAGATCGCTAAGGCTTGTTCTAAGGGTGTATACCACAAGAACAACGCTGCAAGAAAGGTTTCCAGATTAGCTACTCTTGTTAACAGCATGAACTAATCTAAGCTTTCTGCAACACATAGCAGACTTATTATATAACGAATTTTAACAGATTATTATACCACTGCTTATTGATAATCTGTTTCTGATTTATAAAAAATAACCCATGATGGTGGCTGCCCATCATGGGTTATTTTTTATGCTGCAGAATACTTGACTATCAGCATCTCAACAGCTAATCTGTCCTCTAATCTTCCGGTTTTCACCGCTTCCTCAAGCGTAACACACTCTTCAAGTGCTCTTCTTAACGTACCGGTCTTAAAGGGTCTTGCCTGCGCCTGAAGCTTTCCGACAAGGAAGCCCTGTATTCCCATCTTGCCAGCAATCGCCGCCGAAGCATTCCCATTCTCAGTAAGCTCCTTTACCATAAGAAGCTGATTGAAATTGCGCGCTATCAGAAACATGATTCTCATAGGCGGTTCCTTGAGTGTGAGCAGATCATAGTACAGCTCAAGCGCCTTTTCCTGATTCTTCTGCGATATGGCGGTTATCATATCGAATATGCGGTTCGTGGTCTGTGTGGTGCACACCTCCTCCACATCCTCTGAGGTTATTCTCTCACGCCCCATCGTGTAACATATAAGCTTTTCAAACTCCCTTGATATGTTCTCCATGGAGTTGCCCGTCTTGGTAAGAAAAAGTCTGATTGTGTCATCATTCATCATGCGGTTCTCTCTCTTTAGAAGTCCGACAACCCACTTGATTATGTCATTATCGCTCTGCTCATTAAGCTCACTTATATAGCCCTTTTCCTTGACCGCCTTATAGAGCCTGTTCCGCTTGTCAACCTCATTCTCTATGAACACAAGAACCGTTGTGTCCGGGAGATTCTTCACAAGCTCCACAAGCATATCATCCGCCGACGTCTTGAAAAACTGGCTGTTCTCAATAACCACAAGCCTTCTGTCCGCAAAAAAAGGCATGGTATCAGCTATCTCCGCCACCGCCTTACTGTCAGGAGCCTTGCCCTCAAAATAAGAATAATTCATAGTATCTCCGTCAGGAACTATCGCTTTTTTCAGTCTGTCGCGGAGCCATTTTTTCAAATAGTCCTCACTGCCATACAAAAGATATACAGGCTTGAAGCTGCCTGATTTGATATCAGCCGTAATATTTCTCATTCAACTCACCAATTCATGTTTTTAATATCTTGTCTTTGCGGGTGTTTTTCTGCTTTTTCAGATTTCTATGCCCACATATTTCCGCTTTTGCCTGTTTTCTGTTTTTGTTTTCCGGCTTTTGTGGATATTTTTCTTCTATTTCACGCCTTTAGTATCTCCGAAAGATTCCTCTGTATACCCTCGGCAATCTCCGGCTTATTCATTGAATATACATGGATATTCTTGACGCCATTTGCCATAAGGTCGATAATCTGGTCGGTCGCATAGGCTATACCCGCCTGCTTCATTGCCTCCTCCGAATCGCCAAACCTGTCGACAATGTTCTTGAAGCGCTCAGGCACATTACAGCCCGACAGCTTCACTGCATTCTTAACCTGTCCCTTCCTGGTAATCGGCATGATTCCGGGAATAATAGGAACAGTTATACCTGCCTCCCTGAGCCTGTACATGAAATTGAAGAATATATTATTGTCAAAAAACATCTGTGTTGTCAAGTACTCACAGCCCGCGTCAACCTTTCTCTTAAGCCCTAAAATATCCTCTTTCCTGTTAGCCGAATCAGGATGTACCTCAGGATAGCAGGCACCTCCGACACAGAAATCACCACTTTCCTTTATAAGCTTAACAAGCTCAGAGGCATGTGAAAAATCTGTAAACACTTCCCCCTCATAATTCTTCGGAATATCGCCTCTCAGGGCAAGAATGTTCTCAATTCCCGCACTCTTCAGCTCTGAGAGCGCCGCCTTAATTCCCTCTCTATTAGCGCATACGCAGGTAAGATGCGCTATGGTCGGAACATTATATTTCTCCTGAATTGCCTGCGCAAGCGCAATCGTATGTCCCTTGGTGCTTCCGCCGGCACCGTAAGTCACGCTCATGTAGCTCGGTGAAAGCCCCGCTATCCCGAAAGCCGCAGCCTCAACATTCGCAAAATCCGTATCCTTCTTAGGCGGAAAGACCTCGAATGACAGTGTGGGCTTTTCACCGTTTATTATGTCTCTTATCTTCATCTTGTACCTCGTATTTTTCTCATATATTATTTAATATAGCATTTTTCATAGGTACAGGCAAGCGGCAAATCAGCCTCTGTCATCCAATACTCCTCTCATTCTTTAGCCGCATAGTCCTAATTATTTCTTTCCTCAACGATAATCTCGATATCCTCAAGATGGAATTGCTGATCAGGCTCATAGACTACCCTTGCATTCACCACCACGTTATAAGGAATCATATCCTCATCGTACACTGATTTTCCATCACGTTTCACATATATACGTCCTGCATTTACAAAATACCATATTCCATCCTGTTCATGAAAAGAATAATGTGAACCAAAATCAATTCCATCAAATGACTCATTATATTCCTTGTGTTCCTCAAAATGTCCTGACAAATCAACTGAAGCCACATCTTCACCATTCAATGTCATGGTGACAACATTTCCTGTATCATCAAGATAATAGCTCACAGCATTGTCCAAATCACCGCCCCAATCTGAATATTCCTTTATGCTGTAAAAATCCTCTTCACTATTTTCTTTAGCATAATCTGCTTCAATTATATAAAGTTCATCACCCGAAACACCTGTACCTGTATCCATATTTGACCAGATAGCATACTCGTATGCTCCGTCATTATCATAATCTCCATAATGAATCTGCGGCATAACCATGTGTGGTGACATCCAGTTAGTCCAGACAGGAATTACATGCTCACCATCCCTTATGACCATTGTTTCCCCTCCGTACATTCCATACAGCACAATGTCTGAATCTGCAACAGAGTCAAGAATAACATAGTTATCCGATACATCAAAAATTGTATCACCCATTTCCGAAACACCTGTCCAAATCTGTGTTACCTGTTTTAATCTATCTGCTGTAATCCCATCCATGTATTTATTAACCAGAACAATGCTCTCATATCCGGATGAATCTACATCATATTCATAAGCAGGCATCCATAATCCGTCTGTTTCACTATAATCCACCTCAATCGCTCTCCGGCTTCCATCATCAAGTGTATATTCCACCACCTTGCGCGAACCATCGAAAGCGGAATAGTAATTATAAACCACACTGGAGGTGTAATTAAACTCCAGCAATGCCTGTACCGAGCTTACCGGATCTTTTAATTTTTCATAAAGACCAGTATTTGCACTCTTAAGTTCTTCAGTCAACAAATCAAATACCCGGACTGCAGCTCCATTTTCATCTAATACCCATTTCCCCAGAAAATCTATTCTGTCCTGTGCACGTTCATATTGTTCGTACACAGTTAACGATAGTTTACTGTCATAATACTTAAGCTTTCCATCCCACGCCGCCAGTGCATCGGCAGAGCTTATATTGATACCACCTATGATATCATATACATCATTTTCCGAATACTCCTCCGAAAATCTTATATACCACACAATATCACTTTCAGCAGCGCTGTATATAACAACATAACCATTCTTCCAATTGTCATCATTATTCCCGGCGATGGAATATATGCTTCTTACAATATTTCCATTATATTCTTTATAGCTGTCACGGCTTCCTCTGAGATTCTCTATTTTCCATGTATAAAGTTCAGTGCTTTCCTTCTGTCTGCCATTGTCCGGGAGAAAGCGGTTGCCCGCTTCACTATAAGGAACAAGACTTACGCTCCTTGAATCCTCTGAGTTACTTATACTAAGTATATTGCCATCATAACTGCCTGTCCAACCATCATTTGCTTCATACGCTATATTCCAGCCTGCATATTCTATATGGTAAGCATACTGATTTTTCTCAAGTGTCAAATGGGCAGCATTTATAAACCTATCTGCAACCGTACGTGCTGCCCCTACAGGCAGTGTAAGTGTCCATACTGTACCACTTTGTGTTGAACCGAATATAATAAAGTATCCTTCTCCAGGCTCTTCCGACTCCGATACAGAGGCGGTCTCATCATATTTGTATATGCTTACTCCTACCTCACCGTCTATATATTCCTCAAGTGTCCCTTTATACTGCATTCCCCATTTCTGCAGCTTGTCACTGGTTCTTAGTTCACCATAGGTACCGGATAAAGATGACATTTGCAGACTCCGCAGGTATGCTTTTTCACCGAATTCGTCATATGCTATGTCAATGCCCTCCTCACTGTATGAAAAGCTGTAGCCCGGCATCGCCTCAAACCACACGCTCCAACCGTTATTATTTATAACTTCTGAGCCACCTTCCGCCACCAATTTTTCGCTATCCGGTTCCGCACTGCTGCTCTCATCAATATTTTCACCTGCAGCAGACTCATTATCCGGAGCACTGCTCTTAGGATTAGTCATAAAACATACCATAACGACAACACATGCGGCAACCGCCGCCAGTACAAGCCAGAAAGCAGGCTTTTTATAGTTAAGCACCGTCTTTATTCTGGTCTTGACACTCACCTCCCCAAAAGCAAGCGGACATGCGCTCACCATTTTTTTCGGCGAACTGCAATTTAAAAGTGTCATGGCATACTGCTTTTTATATTCAATATCTTTATCCGCGATTACCCTCTCATCACATGCAAGCTCAATGTCCCTGCAAAGAAGTATATACGCCACCCAGCTCAGCGGATTGAACCAGTACACCGCAAGCAGTATAAAACCAAGCGGCTTCCACACGCAGTCCAGACGCTTTAAATGCGCCTTTTCATGCGCTATTACATAGCTCCTCTCCTCCTCTGTCAAGAGCGACGGTATATATATCTTAGGTGAAAGTATACCTAAAATAAACGGTGTGTCGATATCATCGCATATATAGATATTTTCCCCATTGTTAAAAGCTGCTCCAGTCTTTCTTCTAAGCAGTATATATGAGCACACCGCATATAAAAGCAGAATCACACATCCTGCAGTCCATATAAATGCAAGCCTTCCCAGACTGATACCACCAAGCTTCCCCGCCAATATCGCTCTATAGCCCACATTGCCGGCTGCAGCCTTCTGAGCGGCGTATGTGGCTGCTCCGCTCAGATTATTGTCTGCATTATCAAGGTTACCTTCAAAATTTCCACCTGATATATCATTAAGCCCACCATTATTTACCCTGTCCGGATTGTCAACAGCCATTGCATTTCCGTTTGAAATGTTAGGGATATTTCCTGACATATTGTTTTTGTCTGCGATATTCCCAGCTGCAATACCTCCATCCGAAACACTTCCGCCTGTAATATTTCCACCGGCTGTATTCCCGGCCGTAATATTTCCCGCAGCATTATCAATTTCATTATTCAGCTTTCCGGAAGCCATATCAGCATTGCCGCCGGCGGCACCTTCATTGTCCAAAGCTCCCCCGACAGCACCACTTATGTCCGGCAATCCGGCATTGACATTATCCGTTCCGGCATTTTCTAATTGATTTTCATAATCTGCAAATATGCCCTGCGTATCCGGAATCAGACTGAAACGGCTCTCAATCGCAAACGGACACACCAGTCTTATCGCAACCAGCGCCCACAGAAAGCATATTATCTTTCTTGGAACCTTTTTCAGAAATATTCTCAACACAACTATCGCAAGAATCAACCAGATCGCGGATATGCTCATTTGAAGTATTTTGTAAAAAACATCAGTCATCTTAACCCCCGTTTCCCAGACATCAGCCTGCCTGAAAAGCAATCATTTTTCGTTGTCCTGTATAAATGCAAATCGTTTTTGCCCTATTACCTGCTCTCATCAATAATTTTTTTGAGATAAGCTATATCATCCTTAGACAGCTTCTTTCGCGATGCGAATGCCGCTACAAATGACGGCAGTGAACCGCCATAATTCTCGTCAAGGAACTCCTCACCCTTCTTAAGCTGGAACTGTTCCTTGCTTATCAATGATGTCACCACGCCGTCTACATTCTGAAATATCTCCCTCTCACAAAGTCTTTTTAATATCGTGTACGTTGTCGACTTCTTCCACTGAAGTCTCTGTCCGCTGAGTTTTACAAGCTCACCTGAGGCAATCGGTTCATTTTCCCAGATGATGTCCGCAAACTTCATCTCGACCTCGCCCAGTCTGTACTCTGCCATACGTTCTCCTTTCCTGCTTCATTCTTTTTAGGTGTTTGCGAAACCCATTTCAACCAATAAACAGTTGTGCACTACACCGAGCTTCGCAATTACCTATTCATTCTTTTAGTCCGCTATATCAGCCCGTTTCATTGGTCTACACTTTGTAGTTCGTTTTTAGTCTACTACTTGTAGAGTTAATTGTCAATACAATTTATTATTTTTACAGTCTTTAATAAATAGTGGGTACGGATTGATATTTATAGCATTGTTTTGCAATTGGTTTAAAACAAAAAGGAGACCTTTAACCTTTAAAGTCTCCTTTGCCTGCCCTGCATATTGACACTAACTTTATACATTATTTCCCATGCTGTGTCACCGCTGTGCACGGCAGTCAATCACAGATAGAATACTCAAGCAGCTCATACTTCAGCCTGCTGTTCTCCTGTATTCCTTCCGGCAGGAGCGCTCTTGCGACAAGCTTTAGCTCTGCCTGTGCGTCATCCTCCCGCCTTAGATTTGCGTAATCTCCGTCAATGCTGTCTACAATGTAGAATATTGTTTCCATTTATATAGTCTCCTTTTGTAATATATATTTTATTTATTAGATGTTGGGGTCAAAACATGTGCTATAAACTTAGCATGTATAACGTATTATATT
>OGDC01000373.1_pt1 | contig 12940 bp, 7 predicted proteins | sample 1570331 | NCBI WGS metagenome assembly OGDC01 (sample SAMEA2582167, study PRJEB24529) | metagenome
AATGCATATATAATGCACTGATTTGCAAAAGTAGTTATTTTCTCAGCAACAGCGATAACAATATTGTTAAAACAGCCATCAATTTATTAAAATCCTCATTATTAATATCTATATAATGAGGTACAGATAGAATAAAAATTGCAAGATTTTTACTAAGTTAGGATATTTCATTACTCTCCTGCATTCGATATGTACTGTTTTTCACAAACCTTTTTACCCGGCTTGAAACGTATATATAACGTGTCAGCTATAAAACTATTATCACATAAAAATTAAACAGACTCTCATTTTTATTTCATGAAATGTCCAATTTAAGATCTGCATGCATATTTTTCCACCCATCCAAGTAGCACTGTTTTCATCCTATGGAGATTTATCTTCCTCGAAAATAATATCTGCCATCGGCATTGCAGACAATATATTATGTTTGCCTAATTTTTAGCTATTACAATATATTATTACAGAATATTAAGAAACAATCTTATAAAATATGCTTTTTCTATAAAAATATTATATATTTGCATTATGCTTATATCAATTATATGTTCTGTGATCGCAAAAGATGCATGGATATTATTGTTTATAAGCAAAGATAACCTAAAAGTTTAACCTCATTTACAAAAAGTTTGTCTATATGAAGAAAAACAAGACAATTCAAGTTGCATTGCTCATGATGTCGCTTATTGCCTATCCAGCAAGTGCAAGTATGTCGGGAGCCGATGCTTCCTCAAATGGCTTGACAATGCAACAACAACCATCCTTATGCAAGGGTGTCGTGGTTGACACAAGTGGTGAACCGCTCATGGGAGCTTCTATCGTAGTGAAGGGAACTACTAATGGCACCGTGACAGGAATTGACGGCAACTTTAACCTTAGTGGCGTAAAAAAAGGCAGCCGTCTCGTAATTTCATTCATAGGGTTCATGCCAAAGGAAATTATATGGAATGGTTCTCCAATAAAAGTAGAACTCACCGAAGACAATAAGACTCTTGATGAAGTGGTCGTCGTAGGTTTCGGTACACAGAAGAAAGAGAACCTCACGGGGTCGGTGTCACAAGTGAAGATGGCCGACGTACTCGGTGATCGCCCAGTCACCAATGCCGCCGCGGCATTGCAGGGGGCGATGCCCGGCTTAACAATCGGCGGCGGCACAGGTCCTGGTCAATCAAAGTCATTCAACATTCGCGGTACGCTATCAATCAATGGTGGATCACCGCTCGTGCTGATAGATAACGTGGAAGGAGATATCAGCCTTCTGAACCCTGACGACATTGAAAGCGTGTCCGTATTGAAAGATGCCGCATCGTCAGCTATCTACGGAGCACGTGCAGCCGGTGGCGTGATTCTCGTTACCACAAAGCGTCCGAAAGATAAGTCGAAAATAAACCTCAACTATAATTTTAACATGGGTTGGGAACGTTCACTCAACGTGCTTGAGCAATCATCGCTCACAGAATATCTCGATGCATATATGGAGGCAGGCTATACTAACTCTTATTGGGCCGGTAACGGTGACGTAGAGAAATGGCGCGATTATCTGCAGCAGTACAAGCAGAATCCAAGTTCTCTGAGTACTGTCGGTGACGGTATTCTTAAGGACTCTGACGGCCGCGTGTACTGGCTAAGTGAGAAAAACATGTATAAGAATATCCTCACCACCGGTGCAATGAACAACCACAATGTGTCTGTGTCAGGTGGCAATGACCGCATACGCTTCCGCATGTCGGCTGGCTACAGCCATGAGAATGGACCGCTCGATACCAACAAGGATACATACACGCGCAAGAATATATCGGCATTCGTATCGGCTGATGTCAACAAGTGGTTCACGCAGGAAGCGAGCTTGCTTTACACCGATGCGGACAAGAAAAGACCGCAGGCTGTTGGCAACATGATGGGATTTTACACGACACGCCTCGTGAGCTATTATCCCGAAGGCGATATTCCTGGTTCGATACTCGGCATTGACGAGGATCTGCCGTCACAGACTCCGGGCAACATGCTGCGTCTCGCTCCTGTTTCGTATGAAAACACGACTGTGACCCGTGTCTCCACACGCTCTATTTTAAAGCCTCTTAAAGACTGGACGATTACAGCCGAATACACCTTTGATAAGAAGGATGTCGACTTGCACTTCTACTCTGACCGCTTCCGCTTTGCCGACACGCAGCTTGCCGCCAAATGGTCAGTGGAGCAGGGACAGGACTACTACCAGATGCAGGACACGCAGAAGCGCTACAACGCCCTCAACATATTCTCCAATTATGAGCACCATTGGGGTGAGCATTCGTTCAAAGCAATGGCAGGCTTCAACCAAGAAAGTTATTATTACAAGAGCTTCTACGGACAGGTGAAAGGACAGACCACACCTTCCGTGCCATCGTTCGCAGGAGGAACTGGCGACAAGACAATCACCGACGGCTATTCCGAATATTCTATCCGGAGTGGCTTCGCACGGCTGAACTATGCCTTCATGGATCGCTACCTTCTCGAACTCAACGGACGTTACGACGGTTCATCAAAGTTTCCGAAAAATGACCGCTTTGGTTTCTTCCCGTCGGTGTCTATCGGTTGGCGTCTTGGTCAGGAGAAGTTCATGGATTGGTCGCGCACGTGGCTCGATGACCTCAAACTCCGTGCAAGCTATGGTTCCATCGGCAACCAGAATATCAATCCCTACCAATTTCTGCCCACAATGTCGGTAGGTCCGAGCACCGTATGGCTCGACAAGAATGACAAGGTGAATGTCATCTCATCACCGGGTCTTGTCAGCAGTAGCTTTACATGGGAGACAGTGAAGACGATCAATCTCGGTGCTGACTTCACAGCTTTCAAGAACCGTCTGCAACTAACATTCGAGCTTTACCGCCGCCGCACCAACGGTATGCTTGCCGCCGGCATAGAGATTCCGACTGTCGTAGGCGCATCGGCTCCACTTCAAAACGTGGCCGACCTTACCTCGAACGGTTGGGAACTCAACCTCACATGGCGCGACCACATCGGTGACTTTGCCTACAACATCGGCTTCAATATCTACGACAACACAGCCAAAATTAAGAAATATAACAATGAGTCAGGACTTCTCAGCGACTACTATGTTGGCCAGAAGCTCGGTGAAATATGGGGCTATGTGTCTGACGGATATTACACTATCGATGACTTCGTGCTCGACGATGCAAAGCGCGACGTATGGACACTGAAGGAAGGTGTAACATCAATCCAAGGCGTAAAGGTTCAGCCGGGCGACGAGAAGTTCAAGGATTTCGACGGCGATGGCGTAATCAGCAGTGGTGCAGGTACCGTGAGCGATCCTGGCGACCGTAAGATTATCGGCAACAACCGCGCACGCTTCCAGTTTGGAGCCAACATCGGAGCAACCTACAAGGGGTTCAGTCTCGATGTGCGTCTGCAGGGCGTAGGCAAACGTGACTACTGGCTCTCGGGTTCGTCAATCTTCCCGTTTGCCGGTTCAGGTTCTGCCGATGCTGTGTTCCAACCATTGTTCTCCAATCAAACAGACTATTGGACAGCCAAGAGCTACGACCCAGAGAATTCCGACTACATGGTGGCAAAGAATCCCAATGCCAAGCTGTTCCGTATCTACGACCAAGGCAACAACGTAGGTTCGAACACCCGCGTGAGTGACAAGTATTTACAGAACGCCGCCTATCTACGAGTGAAGAACATTACACTCGGCTACACATTGCCGCGACACTGGGTGAAACATGTACTCATGGAATCGGCCCGCATATACGTAAGCGTTGAGAATCTCGGCACAATATCTAATCTGCCGAAGGGATACGACCCAGAAGGTAACACCAATAACGCGATCGTGTGGGACTATCCCTATTACCGTACAATTTCCATCGGTGCAAACATCACATTCTAAAAACATACTTTAAATAATGAATACAATGGACATAAAGATATTCGCCGCGGCCGCACTTGCCGCTACATCGCTCTCACTGACGAGTTGCAACGACGATTTTCTTGAGAAAATCCCGAAGACGGATCTTACCGAGGCCAATGCCTTCCTGGAATACAACAACTTCAAGGCTTTCATGTATCCGTGCTACGACCTGTTCACCAACACGACGATACGCACCAACCTTAATGGACAAGTGGTGAGCTCGACATTCTACGGTGACTGGTATGGCGGACTCGTGACAAGCCGCGATAACAGCCGCAACCCCTATGCCTATCAATCAATCACACAGACAACATCGGGCGGTGGATGGGACTTCTCCATAATCCGCCGTATCAACATCATGCTCAGCCATCTCGACGATGGCGTGCTTAATGAAACGGAAGCCGCTCATTGGCGTTCTGTGGGCTATTTTTTCAAGGCATGGTGGTATATGGAACTAATAGATCGTTTCGGCGACGTACCTTGGGTAGACAAGGTTATCAATGAAGGGAGCGAGGAGACCTATGGTCCGCGTACTCCGCGCGCTGAAGTGGCACAGCACATTATCGAGTGTTTGGAGTATGCCGCCCAAAATATCGGCAATTTCGAGGACGGTGACAATACTATCACAGCCAATGCCGTGAAAGCAGCACTCTCACGCTTCCTTTTACGCGAGGGAACATGGGCTAAATATCACGGACTTGACGAGCCTTGCGAACAATATTTGTCTAAGTGTCTTGAAGTGTCGCAAGACTTGATGAATCAGTATTCAACATTATACAATGGTACCGAGAGCTATCCGGCAGCCGGATATGGCGAAATGTGGACAACGGAAGATCTCACCAATGTTCCAGGTGTGATATTCTTCAAGCAGTATTACGACGGTATCCTGATGCACCGCTTCAACGACTATGAGCACATCGCAGCCCACTTCGAAGACGTGCCACAGTACAGCGTTGACATGTTCCTTATGAAGAACGGCCTGCCAATTGCCAATCCCAACTCCGGATATAAGGGCGGCAAGGGTAAGGACATGTGGGATACGTTTGACAATCGCGACCCACGTCTGTACCAGAACATACAGCCACCTTATGTTGTTGCAGCCAATGACGGTACAGCCGATGGCGTGAACTCGTTCAAGACATGGAAATACTTGGGCGAAGGCGATGTTGTTGAAGGTCATACCGTGACAGCCGAAGAAGCTGCCAAATACCGTACGTATATGGACTATCTTGGTGCTAACACACAGTGTTTGCGTGGTGGTTCGTTCGGTGGAACTGGCATGAAGAAAGTACCGGGGCAGAACTGGGGTGCGGCTCTCACTAAGAACAGTCCTAACCTGACCGACAATTCAACGACGGCATATATGCGTTGCCGCACTGGCTACTACACATGGAAACACTATGACATGTGGGAATTCTCCACTGGATCGAGCGCATACTGCACGGCCGATAAACCTATCTTCAAGATTGAGGAAGTGCTGCTCAACTATGCCGAGTCCGCATGGGAGCTCGGACGCTTCGACCAAGGCGTGGCAGACAAAACCATCAACAAGCTGCGCGACCGTTCAGGTGTGGCCCATATGACCGTGGCAGATATAACATCCGACTTCGATCCTAACCGCGACAAAGGCAATGCTCCCTGGTGGACTGGCAATGGTGGAAAGTTCGGTAACTACGAGGTTGACCCCGTATTGTGGGAAATCCGCCGCGAGCGGCAGATTGAGCTGTTCGGTGAGGGATTCGCATTCTATGATGTACGTCGCTGGGCGAAGGCTGCCTACTACGTGAACCGCCAACCGTGCGGAATGTGGATAAAGGCTCAGGATAATCCTTACGGGACAAAGAACAGCGCATACTCTGGCAGCTTCGTTGACTACGATGAGATACAACGCACGGGCAAGGCCACGGGCGAACAGAATTCTGTAGGCTCGGGATGGATATATACTTATCCGAGTCCGTTGACCGATGGCGGTTGGATTGACACTTACTATCTGATGATGGTGCCGACAAACCAGATCGTACTCAACCCGCAACTCACTCAGAACCCCGGTTATAACGAATTATTTGGACTCAGCGACAGTGGTGGGGCTAAATGAAATTTAATATAAACATATTTGCGAGGCTATGGTACCATAAAAAGTATCATAGCCTCGCTCTGCTACCATATGATAAGTAACAACCAAAAACAGGCAGTTTTAATTAATAATACTGTAACTTTGCAACCAACCTATATACAACAATGAACAAGAAACTTATTTTGGCTACTACCGGACTCGTATGCGCACCGGTATTACTTCCCGCAAAATCTGCAAAGGCGCAGAAAGAAGACGCCTCGCGTCCAAACATATTGCTTATCCTTTGTGACGACATGGGTTATGGCGACCTTGCATGTTATGGTCAGCCGTTCATATCCACTCCGAACATCGACCGAGTGGCAGAGGAAGGAATACGTTTTACGCAGGCTTATGCCGGCTCACCGGTATCGGCACCGTCGCGTGCAACGATTATGACAGGTCAACATTCCGGTCACTCGCATGTACGTGGCAACAAGGAATACTGGTCGTATGACAACACTATGAAATATGGCGACAACGTGGACTTTGCCGTTGTGGGTCAGGAACCATATGACCCTGCCCACAAGATTCTACCCGAAATACTCAAGGATCGTGGCTACCGTACCGGCGTCTTTGGCAAGTGGGCTGGTGGCTATGAGGGCTCCGCATCAACACCCGACAAGCGTGGCGTTGACGAATTCTACGGTTATATCTGCCAGTTCCAAGCACACCTGTATTATCCAAACTTCCTCAACCGTTTCTCGCGTGCTCTTGGTGACACTGCCGTAGTACGCGAGGTGATGGAAGACAATATGAAATATCCGATGTTCGGGCGCAAATATTTTAAGCGTACGCAATATTCCGCACGGATTATTCACGACAAGGCTTTGGAATGGATAGACAAGCAGGATACACAACATCCGTTTGTCGGTTTCTTCACTTACACACTGCCGCATGCCGAACTGGCACAGCCAGACGATGACATACTTGAGAGCTACAAGAAAAAATTTTTCGTTGACAAAACGTGGGGCGGCCAAGAAAGCTCACGCTATAATCCCGTGGAACACACCCACGCTCAGTTCGCCGGAATGATAACGCGACTTGATGCTTACGTAGGAGAAATAATGGCGAAACTTAAGGAAAAGGGGCTTGACAAAAATACAATAGTAATCTTCACTTCCGACAATGGGCCTCATGAAGAAGGCGGTGCTGATCCCGAATATTTCGGGCGCGACGGTAAACTTCGTGGGCTGAAACGGCAATGCTACGAGGGAGGAATACGCATTCCGTTTATTGCATGGTGGCCGGGACACATTAAGGCAGGAACAGTAAGTGATTTACCATTTGCCTTCTATGACCTAATGCCGACATTTTGCGACATTGCCGGAGTGAAAAATTTTCGCAAGCGCTATACCAACCGCTCGCTTCCAGGTGACTGTTTCGATGGGCTGTCAATAGCTCCGACACTGCTCGGTGACAATACAAAACAGCAAAGACATGAACACCTATACTGGGAGTTCCATGAAACCGACCAGATAGCTGTGCGCCGCGGTGACTGGAAACTGATTGTCGTCAAAGGCATTCCACGTCTCTACAATCTCGCAACTGACCTGCATGAGGACAAAGACATTGCCGCCGAGCATCCCGAGATTGTACGCGAGCTTGTTGACATAATAAGAAAGGAACATACGGATAATCCAATGTTCAAGGTGACATTGCCCTACTGATTGTAGCTTTTTCCCTATCAATGGTAAAACATAAAGGGACGTCTCCTAACCACGTCACTCAAAAGTACATTTTATAATTACTCCCTGAGTCCATTTTCCTGAATCCACTACCAACATGACTTCTGTCTTTCTTAACAATAACAGACAAACACTCATTTGGTTAAAAAAAATCGAGTAGGAGGTAAACACTAATCATAGGCGTTATCTCCTACTTTCGTGTTCACCGGCCTCTCACACCATCGTACGTGCGGTTCCGCATACGGCGGTTTCGGACTTTCTCATCTCACGATGTGTGGCAAGTTGTTTTCAGCCATCCCTTTGAATAACATCACTTCTATCCTATTGTCGGATTCCGTCCTATCGTGCGAATAGAGAGTTCCTTTCGGACATCTGATTACAAAAGATTCGCAGGGTAGCAGTCATTTACTATTGCACTGTCCGATTCAGTCCTTCCCCATAGGCACACGTGCCTTAGGTACTATGACTTCTGCTGACTTCTCACGGCAAGTTTTGCTCCGTCATGGTACTTCGAATGATTCATCTTCACCCATGCGTCCGTGAGACCTCCTCGGATAAGGGATTATTCTTTCCATTTTTAACTATTGCTGTCCGCTAAAACTCAAAAGGGCATAAATATTCCGCCCGAAGCCCTCTAAAATGGGACTTCGGGCTTGCTTTTTCAAAAAGTAAGCCCCCATTAATCGAACAAACTTGGTTCAGGAGGCGCTTCCTTAGCCTCTTGAACCAAGTCTGCCCAGTCTTTTTCAGGGTCTTCAAAGAAAGTATAACAGTTCACGTAATACATAAGCATGATCCTTACCATTGTAGCCAATCCGGAAAAGCTCCAAGAGCGTTTGATGCGCTTTTGTATGACCATCAAAAGGATATTGGCTATTAGGGTAACCCAAATCTGTATCTTGATGGCGTTGGCACTCTCTCCGTAGAAATACCTTAGTGGAAAATTTTGCTTCAGTTGCTTGAACAGCAATTCAATTTCCCATCTTTTGCGGTATATGGCGATGACGTCTTCCACATCCATGTCCATATCGTTGGTGAGCAACGATATGATTTTGGGCTTCGTCTTCCTGAGGTCAACATAAGTGATAATACGGGCCTTGTGCTTTATATCCTCTCCGTACTTGATGCGCTTCTTGAACTCTACAACCTGGACTCTGTATTCCATAAGTCCGCATGGCGCCATGCACATCATATCCGAAAGCACCTCATATACAAGGTTTTTCTTCATCTTGGTCACATATATAACACCGCGACAGGTCAGCTCCTCGAACTTGGAGTAGTCTATGTAGGCTCTGTCAAGAGCAATGATGTCTCCGTCGTTATAATTCGCAGGTTTCAGCATGAAACTGTCATTGGTTGTGGCAGACGTGAACTTGATGTCAGACGGCACACCCTCATTTGCATGGATGTTGGTGTGCACTTTTATGCCGCCTTTCTTCTTTCCTGTTTTGGGATGCCGGCCAACGCCTTTGAATATGAGGTTGGAGAACAGCGATATTGTAGTGGAATCGATGATTTGCAGACGATGAAGCCATGAAGGCACTTGCCGCTTTCGGCTGTCCGAGGAAAGTTCATCTTTATATCGGGCATACAGACTGCGGTACGTGTCCTCAAACACTGTCTCAGGTCTGCGGGCGTTGGCATCCGACAAAGTGCTGCGCCTTGGCATCATGCCTATGCCAAGATGGGCGAGTTTGCGTGCTTCGGGAAACATGGAGTCGGTAATCTCGCGCAATGAGTCGAATCTCTTGATGACTGCGTAGAGCATGACCGCAAGATGCTGGTAGGCGTCAAAGTGCTTCACGTAACGTTCTCCATTACGATTATGGCTGAATTTGAGAATTTCATCCTTGCTGAGCAAATTTATCAGCTGTCCATACATCGGCTGTCCGCTAAAATGTGTACCTTTGTTCATGGTTACTTGATTTTATATTAGCAAAGACAAAAGTAACTAAAAGGGCTGAATTCCAAGCGAGGAATCCAGCCCTAATTTTTAGGCTCAAAAAGTTTTAGCGGACAGCAATATTATGAAATACGGGTGCGGCACTTTCCACCGTCCGCCCGATGAACTCCCCTACCTCCAACTCCATGAAAACCGCCGGACGGTAAATGTCCCGTTCCTGCACCCCCTCGCTCTGCCCTTTCGACTTGAACGGCGATATAGCACCCTTGTTCTCCGACTGTGTCGTAAATACGGTGTCCGTCTTGCCGAACTGACGGCTGAACACCTCTGCGGTCTTGCTCGATGCGACACGCCCGTAAAAATGGCTGTTGCAGGCTGCAAACAAAACATCGGCTTTCTTATCCCCGTATCCGTCCGCAAGCTGCGCAAGATCCTGACACATCAATACGGTGGCTATCCTGTTGCTGCGCCCGGTATTCGGCACTACCTCCAAATTCGGGATGAAAACGGTCGGCGCCTCGTCCAGCATGACAAAGGACGGAACTTTTCCGGGCTGGTTCATCAGCTTGGTGGCAACCGTTATCACGAGGCTGCAAAGCGGTGAAAGCGTCTGTGACGTTGTCGGGTTGGTGGCAACGGTGAGTATAGCCGGATGATCCGGATTGTTTACGTCGAGAGGACAGCCCGGACGGGAAAACACCCACATCATTTCGGGCGTGTTGATTTGGGCAACCGCACCCTGCAACGTACCAAGTACCCCGGAAACTTGGTTGTCCGCTCCCCTCTGCAACGCATCGTAAACGCTGCGTACCATTTGCTCCGTAATGATGTTCTTTTGCAGCGTGTTGAGCAAGGCTGTGCCATTGCTGCCAACCATTGCCAGCACATGGGGAATGTCGCATATCTCCGGGTGTTCCTCCCGGAGATACCAGATACAGGCGGTCAGCACATCGGTTGCGGATCTGCTCCAAAAGTCCGGGTTCTTTATGCTCTCCTTTGTCAAGTTGGCAACGATAGAAACGGCGTACTCACGTGCGTAGCTCGTATTAGGCACATATTCGGGCTGTATGGGGTTCACAAAGTCCGTCCGGTACGGATTACTGAAATTAAGACGAAAGTGTCTTAAATCGCTTCCTGTTGCGTTCAGAAACGAGCTTATATCATTGTCAAGAGCCGGGAACTTGAAATCGTACACGATCCCGGCAAATCCCTTGCGGATGAACTCAAGGAGCAAGGGCACTGCGACACTCTCGGACTTTCCCGATCCTGCCGCCCCTGCGATGAATATGCCCCGGAAAGGATTGCCGACAACAACCGGGTTTTCATGCGTGGGTATCGAAACCGCCCATTCCCCAGCCGGACGGGACGTTTCCGGCTTCTTTTTCCGAAAGTAACCTTTCGGGACGATGCACCAAAGGACAAAACAGCACAACAGCACGAGGAACACGAGCAGCCAAATGTAAGCGAACCCGGCGATCTGCCCGGCTTCCACCATGCGCCACGCCTCCGGAAAGCCGGGATTAAGCACCGCAATGACTTTCACCATGAACACAGCCCACACCACCAGCAAGGCGGTAAGGCAACCTTTCCTTTTCTTTTTCGCCAACTCTCCCCTTTTCATAAGCCCATGCCTCCCATACCCTTTACGATCTTCCTCGTCACTTTCTTGCCTATCTCCTTGCTCGCTTCCCTCGCAGCTTCATGCTGTACCGCCTTTATAGCCTGCTGCCGTATCTCTGCCGTAGTTCCGTTCTTGATTGCGTTCAGATACTCGAAGCTCTCCTTTATTTCCCTGTTGTAGTTCATACGCACATCAAAACACCGCTCGCACTTCCGGAAAAAATCCGTCCGGTCAAAACCGCCCCTTACAGCCCCTTTCGCCGTTCCCCTGTGGTTAGTCTTAGGGCTTAGTTTGAGCTTGTTCGCCCGGTCTTTCCGGCTCACGATGATATGTGCGTGCATATCGTTCAGCCTTTCTCCCGTCCGGGTATAGTGGATCTTTGCGTAATACTCGATATTGTTCGCTTGCAACCCCTTGTTGAAGTTCTCCGCATAAGCCGGGATGATGTCCTTACGGATATACTCCTTCATCGCTCGTGCCTGCTCCTCCGGGCTGGCTCCCATTGCTGCGAGCTCCTTCTCTGACGGGCTGACGGTGATAACAAAAAACTTTGCGTCCGTCTTGTGGAGCTGCGCCCGGTTATGGTCTATCTTGTAGGTGACCTCTTTAGGGCTGACGAAATCCCGGTACTGGTTGAAGAACGGCTCCGCCTGTTGCCCCTGCCGGATGCGCTCAAGATCTTCATGCTGCAAGTAAGTGACCACCCCGGTACAACTCCCGGTATTGGCATACGTGCCACCCCCTCCCCCTTGTATCTTCACGTTCATAGGCTCTTATCCCTGCTCCTTGTACAGTGTCGCAATGTCGTTGAAAAAACCGCTTTTCTCCTTTGCGTCAACGAGCTTGCCAAGATACATGAACGCTTTCCGTTCCTGCTCGGTGGCTCTGCCCAAAAGCTGGAGTATGTCGCTGCGCAAGTTCCTCGCATCGTAGTTCTGCCGTTGCTGCTGGTCGGAAACGGCTTTCTGCAAGTCCCGCACCTGTCCGGCGGTTGCCAGCTTGTCGAGCACCCTCTCGATACGGGCTTCGGTGGTGCTGATCGCTGCGCAAGCCGGGCGCAAGATGTCCTGTTCCTGCTTCCTGATGAACGCTATCACCTGATCGCAACGCTTGATAAGCTTCTGCATCTCCTTTGCCGGGCTTTCATGTTGCACCGGGTTAATTCCGTATTTCTCGAAATACTCCAACGCACAGGAAAGGAACTCTTTCTTTGAAACATCGTTAGACTTTGCCAGCCTGTCAAGTGTGGCAAAGGTCTTTTGATCTATTGTTACGGTGGTCTGCTTCTGCATAGGCTTCAATTTTAAGTGTTGGTTTACCGATTTTTCCGGTACAATATACTGAATTGTAGCCAATTACAAAAATATGGTTTACCAAAAGTAAACCAACGGTAAACTAATAAAAATTAATCATCTGAAAATCAGATATATAAAAATTCAGCATTGGACTAAGTCCAATGACTGCTTACTCACTTCGTTCACAGGCAAAACCTGCCGATAATAGCTAAAATAATTGCAATATATAAAATTATCATTCTGTAATACAGAAGATTAGTTTTTATATCAATTAGTAAATCATTGGCTAAGCTATCATTAAACGGCTGATTTTCAGCCGTAACCCCGTAGGGCAAGAGGAAAAACGGTACAAAGTGCCGTTTCCTCTTGCTGTTCTTTCGACTGCCGAGCAATCGACGAACACCCTCCCCTGC
>OGDC01000380.1_pt1 | contig 12692 bp, 8 predicted proteins | sample 1570331 | NCBI WGS metagenome assembly OGDC01 (sample SAMEA2582167, study PRJEB24529) | metagenome
TGCGGATAATTTCCAGAGAGGCTTTCAGTTCGGCCAGTTCCCGGCCGGAACTCCACCCGGCCACATAACCAAAGGAATACTCGGATGTGTCCAGCCCGTAGTGCTGGCAGACGGCATAGGCCACGCTTTCGGCCTGCACCTCGCGGGTGCGGCTGTCCGGGCGGCTGGTCTGTTCCGGGTCGTTGGGGTCGATGGCGTGCAGCTTGGCATGGGCAATTTCGTGGATAGCCGTCTTGATGGTCTGTAACTGGCTCATGCCCTCTTGGATGGCAATGCGGTTGTCGAGCAGATGAAAGTACCCGTGCGCCCCGCCCTCGATGTCCTCAAACCCGATGGGCACCGGGGATGTCTGCTCCAATGCCTTGAAAAAATCTTGGTAGTCCTGCACGCTGCCGGACAGTTCATTCACCGCGATAGAGGGCAGAGGTTCGCCCTCGGTCTGGCTGACATCGAACACGGACACCACCTTGAAAGCCGGAATCTGCACCGTTTTTTCTTCCGTCAGCGGCTTGCCGTCCTTGTCCAGAATCGGCTTGCCCTGTTCGTCCAGCTTTTCCATCTTCTGCTTGACCTTGTACGGCGCAGGAGCAAGGATTTTGATGCCTTTTTCGCCTTTCTTTACGGTGCGGTGGAACGTGTCTTTCCACTTGTTGAAGCCCGCCACCAGTTGGCCGCCCTGCATGGCGATCAGCAAGGTGTTGTTGAAGCTGTAATTGTGGAATTTTGCCATCGTGGTGAGGTAGGCTTTGTAGCGGTCGCTGTCGAACAACTGCTGAATCCCTGTTTCCAGCCGGTCCGTGATTTCTTTCATGCGTTCCGCGCTGTCCTTACCGTTTAGGATAATGGGAATAACTTTCTGCGGTTCCGTTTCAGGCTGAACAGGTGGCGGGATGTTGGCCGAATCTCGCAAAACTTCCGGCGCAGGAAAGGACAGTACCCGGTATTCCTCCGGCACAGGCTGGCCCTCGTGGACTTTCTGCCACGCGTCCCCGCTTTTGACAAGGTAGCCATACTCGGTAAACACGCCCTGCTCCTGCTGGGCCACATACCGGCCGAACTGCGCCGTGTCGATGCCGCCTTTCCATTCTTCCGGCATATCCACCATGCCGGAACGGTTCAGATAGTAGTCGCCCAGTTGGGCAGGCCCGCGCACATCCGGCAGATGCACATAGTAGTCCACGTTTTCGGGAAAGTCGGTGATTCTCCCGATGCTGAAAAGCTCACTCTGCGGGGCTTGCAGGGCGGCGTTCAGCTCTGCGCGTTCCCCGGTAGAGAGTGTTTCCAGTCGTGATGCCAGAAAGTTCAGTTCGTCCACATTGGATGCCAGCACTATGTTGTAGGGAATCGCAAAACGCTTTTCTTCCTCGGCAAAGTAGCCAGAAATGAAAAGGCCCTGCGGATTATCGGACGAAATGCCGATTTGCCGCAGGGCTGCTTGTACCTGTTCGGTTGTGGTAGGCAGGTCCAGCCAGACGCCATCCCTGCCTTGCTGCTGCCGATTTTGTAGCTGGATGGAAAATAATTCGCTCATTTGGTCACACTCCTTTTTTGCTATCCTACGGATAGAGAGAGCCGGTTATGGCAAAATGAATGCTTCACCTTACCATAACCGGCCCTCGTATTTTTGCCTTACTCTTTGCGCTCTACCCGGTAATTGACGTACTTGCCTCCCGTATCTGCCAGAAGCACCGTTGCATCATAGGTTTTGCCTGTCTTTTCGGAATAGAGGTCCTTGACCTTTGCCTTACCGTTTTTGAGCAGAGCAGCGGCGATCTTCGGTGTGAACGCCTTTTTGCGCTGCTCAAAGAAGCGGTCATTCTTCCACATCACGAACTGACAGCTACGATTCCCGCAGTAGAAGTTTTTCTTGCCCTCATAGACGTTTTCATTGCACCGGGGACACTTGCCGATAATAACCCGTTTCGACTGGAACAGGTTTTGCTTATCTGCACTGATGCAGGAATAGGTCTTGACCAGCTGGCGCACCTGCGTTTCAATTTCAGCCATGAACTCGTCCGCGTCTGCATTGCCCTTGGCAATCTCGGTCAGGCGGTTTTCCCATTCGGCGGTCAGGACGGGAGAGGTCAGGCTTTCCGGCAGAACCACCGCCAGGTTGATGCCGTCCTTGGTGGGGACAAGCTGTTTGCCCTTGCGCTGCACAAAGCCCATTTGCACCAATTTTTCCAGAATCGCGGCGCGGGTGGCAGGTGTGCCCAGCCCTTTGCGTTCCGCTTGGCCCAGGCCACCCTCTCTTGCTCCTGCGGAGCAATTCACCTTGTCCTCCGGCATATCCTCGGCCCCGGCCCGCTCCATTGCCGACAGGAGCGTATCTTCGGTGTAGGCTTTCGGCGGGGATGTGAAGTGTTCCGATACGGTAGAAGTTACGCGGAAACTCTGCCCCTCGGCCAGTTCCGACAGGGTGTTCAGCACTTCTTCCTCGGTATCTGCTTTCAGGGTGGAGCGGAACCGCTGGTCGATTTCTTTCCAGCCGGGAACAAACACTGTCTTTCCTTTGGTGGCAAACTCGTTCCCGGCGCAGGAGAACACGGCGGTCACAGTTTCGTATTCGTGGGGCGCGGCCACCGCGCAGAGCAGTTTGGAACAGACAAGGTTCATCAGCTTGCATTCACTCTCGACAAGACCAGTGAAACCCTGTTTTACAAATTCAGCAGTAGGAATGATGGAGTGGTGGTCCGATACTTTTTTGCTGTTCAGCACCCGGTCCACTTTCGGGGTCAAGTCAAGCCCTTGGGCAAAGGGCAGCAGCCCCAGCAGGTCAGACACAAGATGTTGTACCGTCTGGCCCATGTCCTCGGTCAGATATTGGCTGTCCGTGCGGGGATAGGTCAGCAGTTTCTTTTCGTAAAGTTGCTGGGCATAATCAAGGGTCTGCTTTGCCGTAAATCCGAACAAGCGGTTTGCTTCCCGCTGCAAGGTGGTCAGGTCATAGAGCTTGGGCGGCTGTTCTGCCTTTCTCTCACGCTTGATAGAAGTACAGATGGCAGATGTTCCGGCACAAGTAGATTTCAAAGTGTTGGCCTCGTCCATGCTGGCAATGCGCCCACTGTCTGCTTTCAGGCTGCCAAACTGGATGCCGACCGTGTAATACTTTTCTTTCTGGAAGCGCAGGATTTTTGCGTCCCGGTCCACCAGCATTTTCAGTGTCGGGGTCTGCACCCGGCCTACGGTTAGGGTCTTATGGTACAGCACCGAAAACAGCCGTGTTGCATTGATGCCCACCAGCCAATCCGCCTTTGCACGGCAGAGGGCCGATTGATACAGAGCATCATAATCCGAATCCGGGCGCAGGTTTGCAAAGCCCTCCCGGATAGCGGCATCCTCCATGCTGGAAATCCAGAGCCGCTTCACAGGTTTTGTGCAACCGGCCATTTGGTAGACGAAACGGAAAATCAGTTCTCCCTCCCGGCCTGCATCGGTCGCGGCGGTCACACTGTCCACATCCGGGCGGTTGAGCAGAGAGCGCACAATTTCAAACTGCTGTTTCTTTTCGTCCGGGACAATGAACTGCCACGGCTGGGGCAGGATGGGCAAATCCTCATACCGCCACTTACAGTATTTTTCATCGTACTGGCCCACCTCGGCAAAGGACACCAGATGCCCGATGCACCAGCTGACCAGATACCCGCCACCTTGCCAGTAGCCGTTTTGCTTTTCATCGGCCCCGATCACGGTGGCAATGCTGCGGGCAACACTGGGCTTTTCGACGATCACCAGCTGAAAGCTCATGTTTCGTCCTCCTGTTCGTCCTCTGAATGAATTTCGATTTCAGCCGGTTCCTCGTCTGCATCTTCGTCCTCGCCAAAATCGTATTCGTCCAGATCATCGTGCCCGGTTGTATCGGCCTTGGGCTTGCGGAACCTGAAATAATAGAGTGCCGCACCGCCGCCCGCCAGAGCCAGCACCAGCAAGATAATCAGACTGCCCATGCTGGACTTGGGTTTTTCCTGCGGCGTTTCGGTGTCAGTTTTCACCGCTTCCGGGACCGTGCAGTTCCGCAGGCTCTTTTCACACAAGGGGCAGTTTTCGTTGACATTTCCGGCCTCACATTTCACCGTGCAGATGCAGACTTCGGTTTCCTGCGGTTCTTCATCCAGCAGAGCCAGCAAGTCGGCATCATCCACTTGGTTCAGGAAGTGGACAGAGGTTTCTTTGTCCTCGTTGGCGCGGTCAATTAGAATGTAAAAATAATTCCCGGCTTTGGTGGTCACGGTGATAAGCTGTTTGTCCCCGTAGAAATCATCCACCAGTGTTGCGTTGCCTTTGGGCGTGATAGGTACACCCTCCGGCTCCATGCCGCCAGCGGTAGTTTTCTCGTCCAGAATTTCCGGCAGAGGTTCCGGGGCAGGATCAGAGCCGCTTGCAAAAGCGGGCATGGAAAAGGAGCAGAGGCAGAGCAGGATGGCCAGCAGTCCGGCAGCGAAACGGTTCCAGTTATCAGGTTTCATCGGCGGCATCCTCCTGTTTGTGGTACGGGGTAACGGTGGGCGCAGCGTTCAGCGCACCGCTGCGCAGGAAGGCCGCAAACTCGTCCGGTGTCATATTCATGCTGCGCACCAGCTGAATGATTTGAAGATTTTCCTGTTCAGTCTTTGCAGCTTCCAGTTCTTTCAACTGCTGCTGGTATTCAGAGATTTTTTCTTTGAGCCGTTCGATGTCGCGCTCAATGCGGGAAAGTCTTTTTGCCATACAAAATCCTTTCTGGCGTCACGGTAAACGCCCATAGCTGTAAAAATGTTCCTGCCAATATTTTGAGTTGAGGTTTGTGTAAGAGATAGGGTCGCCGCAGTGCAGCATGATGGAATTGCCTACATAGATACCGCAATGGCTCACGCCGGGGGTATCGTAGGTTCCCTTGAAAAACACAAGGTCGCCCGGTTTGACCTGTGCGGCCGAAACAGGAGTACAGAAGTTGTAAAGGCCCTGTGCGGTCTGACGGCCCACGTTCCAGCCGGAATGATTCAGAACCCACGAAATGTAGCCGCTGCAATCAAAGCTGGTGCTGGGCGAACTGCCGCCCCACACATACGGGTAGCCGATGTACTTCGTGGCTTCCTCCATCATGGCGGCAAACCTATCATCCTTTAGTGCTTCCGGGGGAATATCGTAGTAGGTGGGCTGCTTGATGGTGGACGCATTGGGGTACTGTGCCTGCCCGAACAAATCCGGCCGGTTGCCCAGCGTGCGCATATAGAGCGAATAGGCACTAAGCTGTTCCTCGGTCAGTACTTCCACAGGCAGATGAGATAAATCCTTGTTCTTCAGCTTGACCGTGCAGATGTAGTATTCATACGGTTCTTGGTAGGTGATAACTTGCGGCACACCATACGGGCCAATAATGACCATCATTTTTGTACGGTAACGTATCTGCATGGTCACAGTCTCGGTCAGGATGTACTGCTTTTCAAAGAGCATTTCAAGTTCGCCCTGCACCTCGGCCAATGTAAAAACGCCATCATGGAGCGCGGACAAAATCGAGATCAGCACATAGGGGTCATGCTCGATTTCGTCCAGATAAAAATGGTATTCATCGTAGTTGTGGGTGGCCTCGTAGGTGTCGAGATACCGTTGCAGTTTTTGCTCTAGCTTGGCGTAGGCTTTCTCTGCACCCAGCATATCCTTGTCCTTGGAAAAGTAAGAGGATGCCGTCACGCCGGTTCCAGCGGTGCCCGCCATCACGGTGCAGGACTGCAACCCCGTTATCAGGAGCAGAGCCAGCAGACTGAACACCGCCACGATCAGAATGGTTTTCCAGTTCCGGGTCGCAAATTCGGCTACCCGTTCGCCGCCCTCGGCTGCCAGCTTCGTTACCCGGAAACCGTTCTCTGCGGTGGTGGCCGCACCCTGCGCGGCGGCTTGGCCGGCCTGCCGTGCAGCTTTGGCATACTGCTGCTTTATACGCTGTTTCTGCCACATCCGGGAAATGGGGTTGCTGGCGGACTGCGCAAGCTGCGGATTGTCCCGCAAGGATTTCTGGTAAAAGTATTCTGCATTGGCAGACATGAGCTGACGCTCTGCCTTTTCCACGGCCTTGTAGGGCTTCATCTTGTGGTGCCGGATGCCGCTGCGGATGACCTTGGCGGTCTGATGCTCCACCAGTTCTTCACCCTTGTGGCCACCCTCCACACCCACATTTTCGTGTTCGACTTCATGGATTTTTCCGTGAGCGAACAGCAACGCTTCTGATAGCGGGCGGCTGGCCGGGTTTGGTTTCAGGCTGGGCGGGCCTTTGTCCTGCTGCTCAAAACGCAGGGTGGATTTCGCCTTGCCACTGGCGGCATCGTAGATTTTTTCCTTGACCGGGACACGTTTTTTCGGCAAAGCAGCGCGGGCCGCATCCAGCTTGTCGGCTTTCGCTTCCGCCTTTTGGATGTACGGCTGCAACGCCGGGTCTGCCCGTTCTTCTTCGGTCAGTTCCAGACGGGCGGCGGAACGGTGCAGACCATCTTCACTCTCGGCGGTTTCCGCAGCTTGTTTGGCTTTTTTCTTTGCCTTGTGCTTGTCCTTTACGTCCTCGGTGCGTTCCAGTATTTTTTCGGTCTTGCCCTCGGAATCCGTAGAATAATCCTGCTCCGCCTCCCGGCTGGAAACATTCTCTACAGTGCCGTCCGCTTGATTTTCCATCACCAGACCGTCACGAGTCATGGTCTGGGCGACTTTGGCTTTTGCCTGCAATTCTTTCAAAGTTCTTCACCTCCCATCGGACAGCGGCCCGTTTCGATGTCTGCAATGTATTTGAGAATCGGGAACACCTGCGGCGGCGAAACCGCATTGCCCAGCGTTTTCATCCGCTTGCTGCGGTTCGGCACCTCTTCGGTCAAACGCGGGATGTCGGCGGGTTCTTCGGCCCAAAGGGAATGTCCGTCCATTTGCGCGGGAAACCCATCAGCCACTCTACCCAGTCCGGGTTGAGGTAGGGCTTTTCCAGCGTGGTGGGGGTCATCCGGTAGACCACATGGGAAAGCCGCGCCGTCCACGCCTTGCCATCCTTGTTCATCTTGCGGTAACTGCCATTCGCAGAGATTTGGATGTCCAGTCCCTTGCCCACATCCCCGGTGTCGCTGGCAAGAGGTGTTGGCAGAAGAACCGATGATGAATACCCGTTTCCGTTCGTGCCACGCGCCAACGGCAGCAGCAGGTAATACGAAAACCCGAACATCGTAACCTGCCTGCTCCAAGTCAATGAGCGTTTTGTCGACCCCCATACGGAGGAAGCCAGCAACATTTTCTCCAAGCACCCAACGGGGCTGCAGTTCCCGGATGACCCGCAGCATTTCGGGCCACAGGTAGCGTTCATCGTGGAAGCCGCGCTGCCGCCCTGCGGTGGAGAACGGCTGGCACGGGAAGCCGCCTGAAATGAGGGTGACGGTGCGAAGTCCGGTTTTTTCAAAGAAAGCCTCCTTTGTTACTGTGGTGATGTCCTGAAAGCGGGGCACCTCCGGCCAGTGGCTTGCCAGAACAGCGGCGGGAAAGGCCGCCCACTCGCATTGGCAGACCGAAGTAAAACCCGCTGCTTCTGCGGCAAGGTCGATGCCGCCGATGCCGGAAAACAAGCTGAAATGCGTTAGGCTCATAGCTCCACTACCTCACTGAGCCGGGTGGTCATAATTTTGTAAAGCTGGGTGTTATTCGGGATAGGGTTTGAGAACGGCAGCACCACGTTCTCAAAAATCAGCAGTCCTTCGCCCGGTTCGGAATTGTCGATGTACTTCTGCTGGTCTGCGGAGAGGTTCAGCCGTTCCGACAGGATTTTGCGGTCGCCGGATGCCTGATTCAGCAGCGTGATGAAGTCGCTGTTTTCCAAAATATTCTCGATCTCCGGGGAAGAAAGAAGGTCCTTCACATTCTGGGTGGCACCTGTGGGCACGCCGCCCCATTTGCGGAAGCGCTTCCAAATCTCGGCACTGTACGCGGCGGTCTGTTCCTCTTTCAGCAAAAGGTGGAACTCGTCTGCAAAATACCATGTGGCCCGGCCTTGGCTGCGGTTCTGGGTGACGCGGCCCCATATCTGGTCTTGGATAATGAGCATCCCCAATTTTTTTAACTGTTTTCCTAACTCTTTGATGTCAAAGGCCACAAGCCGGTTGTGGATGTCCACATTCGTTTTGTGGTTAAACACGTTCAGCGAGCCGGACACATACAGGTCCAATGCCTGCGCTACCCGGTCCGCCTCCGGCAAGTGCTGGTCGAGCAGGGCTTGGTGGAGGTCAGACAAAATCGGCATATTCTCCGGGCAGGGGTTTGCCAGATAGGGGCGATAGATAGCTTTCACGGCACGGTCTATCACGGTGCGCTCAATCGCTTCCAGACCTGTTTTGCCGCCCATGACCAGTTCACAGAACGACAGCACAAAATCCGATTTTAGGGCCAAAGGGCTGTCATCTTCGGAATAATTCAGGTTGATGTCCAGAGGATTCACATAGTCCTTGCTGGTGGGCGAAAGTTTGATGACCTGCCCATGCAGCCGCTTGACCAGCGGATAATACTCGGCCTCTGGGTCTGAAATAAAAATATCGTCAGCAGTCGTTAAAAACACACTGACGATTTCGGACTTGCAGCTCATGGATTTGCCGCTGCCGGGCGTGCCCAGCTTCAAACCGTTGGGACACCGGGCCTGCTTGCGGTCCAGCATGATCATGTTGTGGGATTTTGCGTTGATGCCGTAGTACATGGCCGCGCCGCTCTGGAAAAGCTCCTGCGTCACAAAGGGCACGAACACCGCCACGTTGGAGGTGGTAAGGCTGCGCTGAATCTTTATCTGGTTGATGCCCAGCGGCAGGCTGGACACAAGGCCCTGTTCCTGCTGGTAGTCCAGCCGGACAAGCGAGCAGTTATACTTCTGTGCCACACCTGCGGCTTGGAACACATCGTTGCCCAGCTTTTGCTTGGTGTCGGCCACATTCAGCACAAGAAAGGTCAGCATGAAAAGCCGTTCGTTCCGGGTCTGCAATTTGTTCAGCAGCTTTTTGGCGTCCTCGCCGTAAGTGGCAAGGTCGCTGGGCAGGATGTCCATGTCGTACCCGGAACGGACAGCCTTTTTCTGCTCCTGAATCTTCATGGCGTCAAGGTCTGTAATCTTCCGCTTGATGGTTTTGATGGCCTCGGTCTGGTCGATGGCCTGCACATGGAGATTGACGAGAATCCCGCTTTCCGTTTTGAGGAAGTCGGCCAGCATTTCGTCCGAAAGTTCCGGCGCAAGGATTTGTAAAAAGCTCACGGCTCCATATTTGCCGCCCAGCCCAAAGGTCTTGGCCGTGCCGAAGCAGAGGGAGGATGGAGCCACAAAATCTTTGGTGGACAGGCCGGAGGGTGCCAGCCAGTCCCAGTCAAAACGGAACGGTTCGCCGTCCGGGTGGAAGATGCCGTGCAGAACCTCCAAACGCTCCTGCCCGTCCATGACGTGTGCCACGCAGCCCATGGTCTTAAAGTAGCCCAGCAGATCAAGGCCAATGCGGGTCAGCCGTGCCCGCGCCGTTTTCAGGCTGTCGGCATCGATGGTGAAGGTCAGGTATTTCGTTTTGACGATGCCGTTGTTGCCGCTGGCAAGCTGCTTTTGCAGGATGGCGGTGTACTCGGCGCGGATGTCGTCAAAATCATCCCCCTGCGGTGCGATCTCAAAACTTTTTGCGTACTGCACCGGGTCAACCTTGCGATTCAAAAACGAAAGCTGCACATGGATGGAAGCATCCACATAGTTGTACAGGTCGCACAGGTGTTCAAAGATGGCGGTTCTTGTTTCCGGCTGGGCCAGCTGATAACTGATGTCCTCAAAGGCAATGCACTTGGAGAATGTGCGTCGGTCAATGCGGCACACACCGTCCGGGTAGATGGCCTCATACGGGATGGTGGCCTGTGCCGTGCGGGGCTTGCCGTCACCCTTGTACTTGCGGATAACGGCATCAATTTCTTTTTTCTGGGCGCGGGTGAGCTTTTTTGGCTTTTCGGTTTCGCGGGGTATCGTTTTTCTGGACAATGGCCTTTACCTCCTGTTCCATTTTGTATTGCCGCACAAGGGCGGCGTAAGCGTTGTTGGTCTGATAGGGCCTTTCCTTGGGACGGATAAAGCAGCACTGAATCATTTGCTGAATCACTACTTCAAGGGGCTGGCCGTGCCGCTCAAACAGAGCGAACAGCAGCCCCGGTAGCATGGCAAAAATCATCAGCAGGGCCGCTGCACTGTTGGAAAGATAGTTCCGGGCCAAAAAATAAAGCGGTCCGCCCGTGAGGAGCGCACCGCCGAAGCAGACCAGCTGCCGCTTGGTCAGCCCGAATAAGACTTTGGATTTTACATGGGTCAAATCTTTGGGAACGGTCACATACGCCATTCAAACGCTCCTTTCTCAATGGGCACCGAATACGGACTTGCTGATGCTGCCGGTCTTGAACAGACAAAAGCAGAGCAGCACAGTATAGCCCATGCAGCCCCAGATGGCCCCGGCAATGTCCGCTGCGCCTGAAATGTTGCGTATCAGCACCGCATAGATGCCAACGACAATCATAATCAGGAACGCTTGGAAACCCAGCGCCAGCAAAGACTTCAAGTAGTTCTGCCCGGTGCTGCGCCACTCGCTGCTGCCCATGGTCGCCAGCGGGATAGGCCCCAGTGCGGTCACAACATAAATCTCGATCATGCGGCCGTAGGTCACAAGGAAAATACAGATAGACAGGATGTTCATGGTCAGGCCCACCACAAGGGTCTGGAACCACAGGCTGAGCAGACTGCCGATGGTCATGCTTTCCAACTGAAATTCCAGTCCGGGTATCAGGCGGTCAAAGTGGATGGATGTTTCACCGATGATAACGCCGGAACTTTGGTTGACAACGCTCTGGGTGGCATCGAACACACCCATAACGATATTCCATGTGTTGCTGACAATGAGGATGGCAAAAGCAGACTTGAAAATCCAGCGGAAGAACATGGAGGTGTCAAAGTCGTGCATATTGTTCTTTTCGGTAATCATCTGGATAAGCTCATGGCACATCACAAGGGCAAGGATAGCCGCTGCAATGGGCAGCACCACCGTTTCGGAAAGACTACGCAGCATATTGAAGATGCCGCTGTTCCACGCCTGCGGGGTGGAGCCGACATCCGAAGCGATTTCGCCCACCTTGGCGTTCACGTTATCGAACAGGCCGGAGAGGTTGCCCGTGATGCCATCTATCAAAATGCCCTTTATCCATTTTTCGATGATCTCACTAATCAAGCAAAGATACCTCCTTTCCCGCGCCCTCCCATGTGAGAGGGAGAGCGCGGAGTAGGATTTTAAGTGTTCGTTGTTCGGAAAATTGTGGGCAGCGATGCAGGACTTAGCCCAGCAGCCCGGACAGCAGCGGGACAAGGGTCACGCCGATCAGGGCAACGCCGCCGCCCGCGACCAGCTGCTTGACGCCCTGGCTCTTGCTGCCGGGGTTATCCTGTCCATAACCCTCCAACAGGTTGATGCCGCCCCAGACACACAGGGCACCGCCCAGACCGACCACGATTGTCTGCAAAGTATCGACTGCGCTGTTGAAAAATTCCATAAGGTCCTCACTTTCTGCCGCTTGTTCTGCGGCACTCAAAAATTTTTTCAAAAAATGCCGCCTCATTCGGCGGCTGCAGCTTCATCCGACAGGTCGATTTCGTACAGGTCAAAACTTTCGTCCTGTGCGACCACCTGCTGCCGCTTCCGGCGCAGGGTGGATAAGAACCTGTCCACATCAAAGGTGTTTTTCTTGTCCGCGTCTGTAAGGTATTTGTAGTGCGGGTGCTTGGTGATGTCGAACTTCTCCGAGAAGAACGGCCTCACACCCCGCAGCTGCAAAATACATCTGCCGCCGTCCATGATTGCGATTTCGTCCTCTGACATCAACGCCTTTCCTAATTTTTGATAGTTCAGTCCGTGGGAGGTTTGAGCCCCCCGGTTCTCGCTGGTGTTGAAACTGTCGATGGTCTCTTTCCCCAGCGCATCGGAGATCTCTTTGGCATTTTTGCCCCGCCCACTCAAAAAGAGAACAGAATCGCAGTTGTCCGAAATGATTTCGGCGGCATCCTTGTAGATGGCTTTCAGCTGCGACTGGCTCTGCAAAATGATGGATGCCGAGATTTCCCGGCTGCGGATGGTGGCGATCAGCTTGTCGAAGTTGGGTATCTGCCCGATGTTGGCGAACTCGTCCAGAATCAGCCGCACATGGACAGGCAGCCGACCACCGTATTTATCATCCGCACGGTCACACAGCAGGTTGATAAGCTGGCTTTGGAGCATGGCAAGAATGAAGTTGAAGGTGGTGTCCGTGTCGCTCATAATCAAAAACAGCACGGTCTTTTCATCCCCGATGGTGTCCAGCTCCATTTCATCGTTCTCCATCAGCTCCCGCACCTCCCGGATGTCAAATGGGGCTAAACGGGCACCGCAGCTTATCAGGATGGAGGAACGGGTCTTGCCCGCCGACAGCAGAAACTTTTTGTACTGCCGGACGGCGAAGTGGTCCGGGTCTTTCTGTTCCAGCCGTTCAAACATGAGGTCCACTGGGCTTTGAAACTCCGGGTCGTCCTCGCGGGCTTCACTGGCATTTATCATTTCCAGCAGGGTGGTGAAGTTCATTTCCTCTGCCGGGGCCTCGTACCAGATGTAGCCGATAAGCGCGGTGTAGAACAGCCGTTCCGACTTCACCCAAAAATCTTCTGCTGATTT
>OGDC01000385.1_pt1 | contig 12586 bp, 9 predicted proteins | sample 1570331 | NCBI WGS metagenome assembly OGDC01 (sample SAMEA2582167, study PRJEB24529) | metagenome
CTGCGCTCAAAATCGTTTCCGGGTAATTGTTTCCGAATTGTTAAGACGCAAAAAAATAAGTAGAGGTTGTGCTGCTCATGGATGGGAATCACCGTTCGCTCCGAACGAAGTTCCTGCCCCTGTTTGTGCAGCGGCGTTGACGGAAAGTCTGTATCACGTCCGGTCGGCTCATGAAATTTTCAAGGTGCGTTTCCCATAAAAGAAAAATACCGCCCATGCAGCATAGCGATGGATTTTGTCGGGTGAATCGGCGGCAAAATGAATCGGATGTGTTGCGGGGCGGTAGATCTTTCAGGGATAATCCACGGTGAGGCAGTGTTCAAAATGAACACAACCACATCTTGTGGATGGGTTTGGACCAATCCACAAAATCAGTGGAATTTACAAGGAAAATACCACGGTATGTTGAATACGTCAAGAGGATTTTGAAAATTTATTGCGGTAAAGCGGGAAAAGTATGACGCATCTTGCGAGTATAGGAAAAATTGACTGGGTATTGGTCTGTATTCCTGTTCAAGGGATGGGCACAGGCAAATCTGATGATAGCAAGGCGACAACGATTTTTGTGCAAAAACATCATTGAGCACTATATGACTGTGCCTTTTTCAAAACAGAAAACCGCCCACGCAGCGCAGCGATGATTTTGTCGGGTGAATCGGCGGCAAAATGAATCGGGTGTGTTGCGGGGCGGTTTTCTTCTTTTGGGGAGGCTCTATGGATACGGCAATCAGCCTAAACTACTTCATTTACCTTCTTTTTCGCTGTTTACAATGGCCTGCACCTTGGTGGGCAGACCGTAGATGCTGATGAAACCGGTGGCATCGCTCTGCTTGTAGTCACCGCCTGCGGCAAAGGTGGCGATGTCTTCCCGGTAGAGGGAGTAGGGCGACCAGACTCCTGCATTGATGAGGTTGCCCTTATACAGTTCCAGACGGACTTTGCCGGTGACGTACTCCTGCGTGGAGGTGACGAAAGCACTCAGAGCCTTGCGCAGAGGGCTGAACCACTGGCCGTCGTAAACCAGCTCGCCAAAGGTGATGGCCAGCTCGCGCTTCTTGTGGGCAGTCAGCTTGTCCAATGTCAGGGTCTCCAGCACTTCATGCGCCTTGTACAGAATGGTGCCGCCGGGGGTCTCGTAGACGCCGCGGCTCTTCATGCCCACCAGACGGTTCTCCACCACGTCGTACAGGCCGATGCCGTTGCGTCCGCCAATCTCGTTGAGCTTTGCAATGATGGCGGCGGGCTTCAGCTTCTCGCCGTTCAGAGCCACCGGCACGCCCTGTTCAAATTCCAGCTCCACAAACTCGGACTTGTCCGGGGCAGTCTTGGGGCTGACGCCCAGCTCAAGGAAGCCGGGTTTGTCGTACTGCGGCTCGTTGCCCGGATCTTCGAGGTCAAGGCCCTCATGGCTCAGATGCCACAGGTTCTTGTCCTTGGAGTAGTTCGTCTCGCGGCTGATCTTCAGCGGGATGTGATGAGCCTCGGCGTAGTCGATCTCTTCATCGCGGCTCTGGATATCCCACTCACGCCACGGGGTGATGATCTTCAGGTCGGGTGCAAAGTGCATGATGGCCAGCTCAAAGCGCACCTGATCGTTGCCCTTACCGGTGCTGCCGTGGCAGACCGCATCCGCACCCTCGGCACGGGCAATCTCCACGACGCGCTTTGCCAAAATCGGGCGGGCAAAGCTGGTGCCCAGCAGATAGCCCTCATAATCGGCTCCGGCCTGCATGGTAGGGATGACGTAGTCCTCCACGAACTCGTCGGTCAGGTCTTCGATGTACAGCTTGGATGCGCCACTTGCCTTCGCACGCTCCTCCAAACCGTCCAGTTCACCCTTCTGTCCCACATTGCCGCACACGGCAATGACTTCGCAGTTGTTATAGTGCTCTTTCAGCCACGGGATGATGATGGACGTATCCAGACCGCCGGAATATGCCAGCACGACCTTTTTGACCTCAGACATAGGAACTGCCTCCGTTCAAACCAACTTTATATACTTTTCTATTTCCCTCGTGCAATTTCAAGATTGCAGTGTCATTATACAGGCACTTAGAAAATGTGTAAAAAGTATTCTGCATATAGCGGCGATATAAAAGCAGTATTTCACAGCAGGACTTTCTGAACCTATAATAACAGTTGGAAATAAACAGAAAGAGGGTCTTTTTGATGGCTACGATATTTCCAAGAGAAGAAAAAGCAGAGGCACTGTTCGGGGAGATCCTGAAAAATCCGGAAGCCTGCCGCCGTCTGATGGATACCTTCAACGATTCGCTGGACATGGCAGACGTACTGGATGCGCCGACGCTGAGTGCACAACAGTTTGCTGCGGCATTATTCGATGCCTACGAGAACAAGGATCTGTCTGCATTTCTGATGGCGCTCTGTCAGCACAGTATGTTTGATCTGCTGCGGAATGCGGCATTGATCCCCTTTAAGTTCAATGCGGACGGCCAGCCGAACCCGGTGATTCTGACGGATGATGCCGGCGTTCTTTTGCCGGACAATAAGTTTGCAGTCAATAAAAAGCTATATGATCGGTTTGTCCGGGTGTTCCAGAAGCAGGAAAAGGTGAAAATGTACCTTGCCAGCGGCTACTGCAAGTATCACGGCTACGACGAAGGCTCTATGGATGTGGTGGAGTACCACTATAACCAGCATCTGGGGCTGCTGCTGATTTACGAACTGCCGGACACCGTAAAGCAGAAGGTGACCGAAGCCGAAGCCTATTCCACCGTCTGGGACATCCAGATGAAGCTGCAGCACGCACTGCCCCGTTCCGTGGTCTACTATGGACAGGACACGCTGAAGGACGGCGGCACCCGCTACGATGAACTGGGCGTTTTTCTGCCGCTGGAGCACTTTGCTGACCGGCTGGAACGCCATGTAGAAACGGCTACCAAGATCGTTTACGGGGAGTAAGCTCTCCTACAAACGAACTCCCTTTATAAGTGCATCACACAGCAAAACAAAACGCAGCGAACCTTCTGACGGCTCGCTGCGTTTTGCATTATAGAGGGGAGAATGGAAGGCATTGCACCTCAGGTGCAATAACGGAATGTCTTATCGGTGATGATGCGGGCAAAGATCAGACCCAGCGGCAGCGCCACGATGATGAGGATGGCGTTTGCAAACCATGTGGCAGAATCCGTCAGGGACAGGATGCCCAGATTATAGATGGCGCGGTAGAAATACAGCCCCGGCACCATGATAACAATGGACGGAACCGTGACAGAGATGCGGGGATAACCTGCGGCGCTCTTCAGGCAGGATGCCAGCAGGCCGGCCAGCAATGCGCCCAGAAACGCCGCTACGGCAGGCGGGAACCCTGCAAGGCTTACCAGCTCCAGCCGGAACGTGTTCGTCACTGCACCGATGAGCGCGGCGCAGACTGCCAGATTCCGGGGGCTGTTGAACATCAGCGAAAAGCCGAACACACCGCCAAAGCTCGTCAGCAGCCGGAACAGGATCTCTTCCGGGAGCGTCAGGCTCAAAGCCGGGAACTGCACCGGCTGCAAATGCAGCAGCAGTGCCATGATCCATGCCGTCATGGTCGCCACCAGAATGATAAGGACGGCGTAAGCCAGACGCTCCAGCCCGGAGCGCATATCCAGCTTGGCAAGGTCGATGCCGCTGGTGATGAACGGAAAGCCCGGAATGATGAAGAGCATGGAGCAGATATATCCCGCCTCGTGCTGCGCCGATACGGCAAACAGCACCTCGGCCAGCTTCAGCAGGACGGCATACACGAGGCTCGCCGAACAGACCGAAGCTGTGATGCCCAGAAACAGAGTGAAGTGGTGCTTTGTCAACTTGCACCGTACAAAGTTGCCGATGCCCGCGCCACAGAAGGCACATAGCATCTCAACGATGCCGCCGCCCAGCAGAAAGGTGAAGCAGCCGCAGGCCAGTGCGGCTGCAAAGCCCAGCGCAACCGGCGAATACAAGCCGTGGATACGCTCGATCTCGTCGAGGTGGCTGTGCAGTTCTTCGCCGGTCATAAATTTGCCCTCCCGGTCGAAGTCGCTGACGAAATGCTCCAGCCGGTTCAAGCGGGAGGTGTTCACGCCCGTGTTTGTCAGACAGAGCGACTGGGTATAACACTGGTCGCCATCAAAGCAGGTGAACTCAATGGACAACAGGCCGATATCTGCTGTCGTTGTGACACCCAGCTCCCGCGAAAGGGTGTTCATGGAGCTTCGGACGCGCCATGCGCCGGTGCCGCATTCCAGCAGCATCAGCCCGGTGCGGCCAATGACGGAGGCTTTTTCCACAAGTCCCGCCTCGGTAATGGGGTTGCCCTTACTGGCGGACGCATAATCGTGCCAGTAGACTTCCATGTGATTTTTGATGATCTCGCTTTGCCGCTGTCCCATACCGGAAAGCCTCCTTTTTGATATGGGAATGTTGCAGTCCTTTAAGACTGCGGTGCTATTATAAGGGAAATTGCAGGATGGGTAAAACGTATCTTGAATATGCCGACAATATTCGGTTGGTATTGCAAACAAGAAAAGACATTGCGTTTTTGTCCGTTCTGCGATAGGATGATAAAAAAGCCATCGGGAGGAATCCGCTATGACCTTACAGCAGCTTCGTTACGCTACCGCTGTAGCCGACACCGGCACCATCAGCCGGGCGGCACAGCAGTTTTTCATCGCACAGCCCAGCCTGACCAATGCCATCCGGGAGTTGGAACAGGAAGTTGGACTGACTATTTTTCACCGCACCAATCGGGGTGTGGCTCTGACCCCGGAGGGAGAGGAGTTTCTGGGATATGCCCGGCAGGTGCTGGCCCAGATGGAACTCATCGAGGAAAAATATCTCGGCTCAGCTCCGGTCAAGCATCAGTTCTGCGTGTCGGCCCAACACTATTCCTTTGCCGTGGAAGCCTTTGTGGAGTTGCTGAAAGAATACGGCGGAGAGGAATATGATTTCCGCATTCGGGAGACGCAGACCTATGAGATCATTGAGGATGTTGCAAAGCTGCGCAGTGAGGTGGGCGTACTCTATTTGAACAACGACAATGAAACCGTTCTGCGCAAGGTCATCCGGGAACACGATTTGACTTTCACGCCGCTCTTCACCGCAAAGCCCCATGTGTTCGTCAGTGCATCTAGCCCGTTGGCGCAGAAAAAGGCTTTGACACTGGACGATTTGAAGCCCTACCCACGCCTTTCCTATGAGCAGGGGGAGCACAATGCGTTCTATTTTTCGGAGGAGATTTTGAGCACTCTGGACAGCAAAAAGGACATTCTGGTGCGTGACCGCGCAACACTGTTCAATCTGCTGATCGGTCTGGATGGTTATACCATTTGCAGCGGCGTCATCAGCGAAACACTCAACGGTCCGAACATCCGTGCCGTGCCGCTGTTGGTAGATGATTCCATGCAAATCGGCTATCTGACCCACAAACAGGTGCAGCCCGGACGATTCGGAAAACAGTATATTGAGATTCTGAAAAAGTATACGGAGCAAGTATAGCTTCAAGCTATGTCAAACCGTCTGCATTTCGTATTTTACACAAATCAACTCCTGCGGTATACTGTTGCCATCAAGCAACGAGTACTGAAAATTGACGTATAGAGAGGGTTTTACGATATGGCAGAGTTGAAATCACCGTTCCGTTATGACTTTGTGGGCAGCTTCCTGCGCCCCCAGCACTTGAAAGAGGCACGTGCCCAGTTCAAGGCTGGCGAGATCGACCATGCTGCGCTGACCGCGGTGGAAAATGAGGAAATCACCCGCCTCATCGAGAAGCAGAAGCGTGCTGGTTATCACGCCATCACCGATGGCGAGTTCCGCCGCAGCTACTGGCATCTGGACTTCATGTGGGGCTTCCACGGCATTGAGGAAGTGGAACTGGATCACGGCTACTTCTTCCACGGTGAGGAGACTACCCACGGTTCCATTAAAGTGAGTGGTAAGATCAGCGGTGAGAACCACCCTTTTGTAGAGCACTACAAATTTGTTAAGCAGTTTGAGGATGAGAATTGCATCGCCCGCCAAACTATGCCTGCCCCGGCGCAGCTGCTGGCCGAACTGTACCGCGAGGACAACGGTAAAAACACGGATACTGTTTACCCTGACCACGAACAGCTGATTCAGGATATTGCTGTCGCCTACCGCACCGTCATTCAGGAGTTGTATGCCGCTGGCTGCCGCAATATCCAGTTTGACGACTGCACATGGGGCATGATCGGAGACCCGAATTACCAGAACTTCCTCAAGGAGAGCAATACCAAAGTGGAGGATGTAGCCGCAGAGTACCTGCGTCTGAACAATTTGGCACTGGAAAACCGCCCGGAGGGTCTGACGATCACCACTCATGTCTGCCGTGGCAACTATCATTCCACTTGGGCCAGCGAGGGCGATTACTTCACCGTTGCTCCCTTCCTGCTGGCACAGGAAAATGTGGATGCGTTCTATCTGGAATTTGACGATGCGCGTTCCGGCAGCTTTGAGCCGCTGAAGTATGTGGCCGATGGCAAAAAAGTGGTGCTGGGTCTTGTCACCACCAAATCTCCCCGACTGGAAAATAAGGATACCGTCATCGCCCGCATTCATGAGGCAGAGAAGTACATTCCTCTCGACCGTCTCTGCCTCAGCCCGCAGTGCGGCTTTGCATCCTGTGAGATCGGCAATAAGCTGACCGAGCTGGAACAGTGGAACAAGCTCAAACTGGTCAAGGAAATCGCCGAGACCGTCTGGGGTAAATAAGAAGTATGACCGGCAGTTCTTAGAAAACAGAGAACTGCCGGTTTTTAATATAAATTCATCTTGCAATCTTCCGCAAAATATGATATATAGATTATACGAAACATTGTTTTGAAAGAACGCTCCACCGTTCAATGATGTATAAATAGGAGGTGTCCGCCATGACCGCCGTGATCTACGCCCGTTATTCCAGCGACAATCAGCGTGAAGAATCCATCGAAGGCCAGATTCGTGAATGCACGGCCTATGCCGAAAAGAATGACATCACTATCGTCAAGCACTACATTGACCGCGCCATCTCTGCCAAGACGGATAATCGCCCTCAATTCCAACAGATGATAAAGGACAGCGACAAGAAGCTGTTTGATATTGTTCTGGTCTGGAAACTTGACCGCTTTGCCCGGAATCGCTACGACAGTGCCCGGTATAAGACCCAGCTGAAGAAGAACGGTGTCAAGCTCATGTCGGCTACGGAGATCATCTCCGAGGGGCCAGAGGGTATCATTCTGGAATCGGTTCTGGAGGGCTATGCAGAATACTACTCTGCCGACCTTGCCGAAAAGGTTGTCCGTGGACAGACAGAGAACATCCTGAAAGGCCGCTGCAACGGTGGTCGTGGAACGTTTGGATATACGCTGGATTCCGAGCGGAAATTTCACATCGACCCGCTTGCCTCCCCTTTCGTGCTGGAATCGTTCACGAAGTATCGGGATGGCCTCACGATGAAAGAGATTCGGGACTGGCTGAATGAAAACGGCATCAAGAACCCGGTCGGAGGCGAATTTACTTACAACAGCGTGGAGCACATGCTCAAAAACCGGCGTTATATCGGAGAACTGAAATTCCGGGATGTGGTCGTGCCGGATGCGATTCCGCCCATCGTGCCGCTGGAACTGTTCGATGATGTGCAGGAAAAGATTGCCAAAAACAAGAAAGCCCCTGCCCGAAGAAAGGCAGAGGACGATTACCTGCTGACAACCAAGCTGCACTGTGGTTGCTGCGGTGCGCTGATGTTTGGCGAAAGCGGCACAAGCCGGACGGGAGAAGTCCACCGCTACTATAAATGTGCCACGGTCAAAAAGAAGAAGGGCTGCAAGAAGAAAACCGTCCGCAAACAGTGGCTCGAAGATCTGGTGGTCAACCAGACCATGCAGCTTGTCCGGGACGATGCCGCCATGGAATCCATCATTGCCAAGGTCATGGAGCTGCAAGACCGGGAGAACACCAATCTTCCCCTCTATGAGAAGCAGCTCCGGGATGCGGAATCGGGTATCCAGAATATGCTCAACGCGATTCAGGCCGGAATCCTCACTAGTTCCACCAAGGAGCGGCTGGAGCAGCTCGAAGAAACCAAGCGAGAGCTTGAAGCCCGCATTGCGGAAGAAAAGCTGGCAAAGCCCAAGATCAAAGAGGAATTTATCCGTTTCTGGCTGATGAGGTTCCGTAAATTGGACATGAGCCTGAAAGACCAGCGGCAGGCGTTGGTGGATACGTTCATCAATTCGATTTATCTGTACGATGATAAGGTTTTAATTGCCTTCAACTATAAAGAAGGGACACAGACCATCACGTTTGAGGAAGCGGCCCAAGCCGCATCAAAGGAAAATGGTTCGGATTTGGATTGCTTTACTGCACCAAGAAAAACCAGTACACATTGTGTGCTGGTTTTTCTTTTTTGTTTGCGCGATGGAAGGGGCTCGAACAGGGCGGCGGCGCATAGCGCCGCAAGCAATCAGCCCAGTGGGCTGTTGCTTAGCCCGCGGGTTCCAACGCGTAGGAATGTCTACCGTGGAAGCTGTAAATCGAAAGATTTCATGGCTTTTTTGTTTTGTAAGCCATGGGTGCACGGTTTCTGCACGGTTTTTGCACGGTCGGTGTTATCCATGTCCGATGATGTAGGGCACTGTATTGCATTGCAATCAGTGCCCTTTTTTGCATCAGGTGAGCAGGGCTAAGCGGAGCTTTGCCTTCATTTCCGGGTCGGCATCCTTGAGCAATTCCAAAAGAGCCGTCATGGAGATGGTGGGTTCGCCTGCGGCGGGTACAGCCTGCGGGCTGGAGGTGTCGGGCTTGGCATAGAAGCCGCTTTCAAACTTCTTGCCCAGCTCTACACGGGAGGACTGCTGGATATGGGCGTAGGTGTTCACCAGCATATCCGCACTGGCGTGACCGGTAGTCCCCTGCACCGCCTTGATGTCACCGCCGGAGATCATCAACTGATAGGTGGCACTGGAATGCCGCAGCCCATGAAAGACGATGCGGGGGAACTCCGGGTGTGCATCCTGCCATTTCAGGAACTTTTTGCGGATGAGCACCGGCTCCACCGCCAGACCGTTGGGCAGCCGCAGCAGCATCCCGCTGTTGCGGTACCGCTCCGGGTCGAGGGCTTCTTCCCTTTTCAGCCGTTCCAGCCACTGCTTCAGCTCCTCCCGCAGGGCGGCGGTCATAAAGATGGTGCGGCAGGAGGCTTCGGTCTTGGTGTCCTTCAGGATGAGGGAGGTCTTGCTGCCCTCCAGCTTGTCCGGGAAGATGCGGAGGATGCAGCCCTTGTCCACCTGTGCCAGCGTGTCCTTCTGCACCCGCTGCATGGAACGGTTGACGGTGAAGGTGCCCATGCCGTTGGCGGCATCAAAGTCGATGTCCTCCGGGGTCAGACCTGCCACCTCCCCTTCCCGCAACGCACCCACCAGCGTCAGGTGCACCGCCAGATGTAGGATGGGGTCCTCCATGCTGTCCAGTGCTGCCCGCATCTCGTCCACTTCCCAGATGCTGCGCTCTTGGGTGGTCTTTTTGGGTGCTTCCACCGGGACGGGGCTTTTGATAAGGATGCCCCACTCCACCGCCAGCAGAAAGGAATTGTGCAGCAGTTGGTGGACTTCATGGAGGGTAGTGCCGGAGAGGGTGCGCTTCTGCTGCTTGGGCGAGAGGTCTCGCCGTTTGCCGCCCACATACTGTCCGCAAGGGGTCTTGCTCAGGGTGTCGTACAGGGCTTCGATGTGGTAGGGCCGCAGCTTCTGCATCTGCATCTCCCCGATATAGGGGATGATGAGGTTCTGGATGAGCGCCAGATTGGACTGGTAGGTCTTGGGTGCCCACTTGTGCTTGCTGCACTGCTTGGGCAGCCAATCCATCAGGAACTCTGCCACCGTCACCGTGGACGGGATCAGGAAATTGCCGGTCGCCAGCTCATGCTCGATCTGCTTCTGGCGTTTCACCGCCTCCTCTTTGGTGGGAAAGCTCTCCCATTTGTCGCAGCTCTTGCCGTGCTCGTCCTGATAGGTGTAGCGGACACTGTAAGAGCTGCCACGTTTCGTGATATATGCCATAGATTTGCCTCCTTATCAAGCTGCCCGGTAGAGCCACGCACCGAAGCTGTCTTTCGGGATGCGGATGCTTCCGCCTGCCCGCAGAACACGGAACTCGGTGGTGCTGTTGCACAGGTTGTAGGCGGCACGCTGGCTGATGGCCAGCATCTGCGCGACCTCCTTTACCGTGTACACCAGCTTAGTGGTCTCAGGGCTGTTGGTCGGAGACTTGACGGCATTGGTTCGAGTGACCATCTCCATTGTAGCCGGATTCGAGTCCGACTGCAAGGACTTTTTCGTATAATCTTCAAATTTCACAGATGAGTTCTTCTCAAAATTCATATCCATATGCTTTTCTCCTTATACTTCATGGTGCATCACAGGCTCCTGTGTGCGGTCCTCATAAAATCGAATGACCTCCGGTGGGATGCTCTCCAGCGTCTTAACGGCGGCTTCATAGTCCTTCCGCAGCTTGGCATCCTCCAGACGCTTCAAGACGCTCCCTTCCTTCGCTTTGTCCAGCGAGGCAGAGAGCGTCTTGTTCGTTTGCCTGAGTTTCTTGTTTTCGGTCATGGTCTGGGTGAAAGCCACATTATACTTCTTTAACTGGTCTTTCATCCGGGAAACATTGGGGATATAGCTGTCCAGCAGTTTGCTGATCTCCGCCGCACGGCTCTTGCCGTTGAAGGGATTGATGCCTACCAGCAGGGCATCCAACTGCTCCTTCTGCTTGGTCAGTTGGGTCATCTCCTTGAAGATGCGGGGCGGGATGTGCTCCCGCCCGGTCTGGCTGGCGCTTTCGCCCCGTTCCAACTCCGGGTACTGCTTGACCATGTGCTGCCAGAACTTGTCCTGCCACTTCACAAGGTTCTTGCGGTTGCCGATGATCTCTTTCGCGCTCAGCCGTCCGTCAGCGGTCAGGGGCACAAAGCAGAGATGCAGGTGGGGCGTTTTCTCGTCCATGTGGACGACGGCAGAGAGAAAGGTTTGAGTGTTCTGCTTGCCTTTCAGAAACTCCAAGGCATACTCAAAATACGCCCTGATCTCCCGGTTGGTCTTATCCTTGAAAAACTCCGGGCTGGCGGTGACAAGAGCCTCTACCACCCGCACACTGTCCTTGCGGACACGGCAGTGGACGGCGGCTATCATGCGGTCGGCTTCTTCCCGGTACCTGCCCTGCGGCTGCACCAGATGAAGGTTGTAGCGGCTCCGGCTCGTATCAATATCCGGGTTGCTGGCGTACTGTTCCTTGGTGCGCTCGTTGTGGGCTTCGATGGGGCTGATGGCAGGCCCCTTGTACTTTTTGAACCTTAAAATGCCGTATTGGGCTTTCATAGATCACGCTCCTTCTTGGGGTGTACAAAAAATCTGTACGGACTTCAAATAACCTGTACGGTCTGTACGACGTACAGAAATGCGAGATATAAACGATACTACGTCTTAATTTTATTCGATTCGCCGTACAGGTGCGTACAAGTACAGACCGTACAGGTTGTACGAACTTCTTCCGTAAAAAATGCACTTTTTACAGACAGGGGTGGACAAGCGGTTCGATGCCTACAAAACCCCGCACCCTGCGGCCACCGGGCAGGTAGATGTTGTTGGTGGCTTCAAGGTTGTAGCGGCGGTCATTCTGGCGCAGCTCTGCGCTGAAACGGATGGCAGACACGCTGTGGCAGGCGTTGTCCTCGCACCACTGTTTATAAATGTCATAGAACTCCTTGGAGCTGATGGAGTAGTCCGCCTTGAAGCGGAAGTAGCCCTCGGATTCCATGAAGTCGATGACATTGTTGCTGCTGCGTTTGATGGTGTCCACGTTGGCGGTGGCTCGTTCGCTGACCGTGAAGCGGAAATCGTTCTGCACCAGCCGGTGCAGCCCTTCCAGACACCAGAGCAGGATGCCCTCCAATTCGGCACACATCTTCTCCACAAGGAAGGGGTCGTCCGTGCGGTCAGCAGGCTTGTCCTTGGTGGTCAGGATAAGCTGGCGGCGAAAGAAACCGTCCGAATGGTCGTACAGCGAGGTCAGCGCACCGTTGCCGAAGCAGAGGAACCGGGCGTAGATGTCCCGCTGGTAGCTCTGGACACCCTTGCGCTCCAAGTCCAGCTTGGCTTCGGCGGTCACGATGGTCTTGATATAATTCGTTTTAGGCAGGGCGTTCATGTCCATGTCGTCATCGATCATCAGCAGGCGGCGCTCCAGATCGGCGCGGGCAAAGCGGTTATTCTCCACCTTTTGGACGCTGCCGTTGCTGGCGGCATCTCCCATGAGCCGCTTGAGCACTAGCCCGATACGGGACTTGCCCTCGCCGCCTTTGCCGACGATGAGCATCATCTTTTGACCCTTGGTGCTGGGAATGAGGCAGTAGCCCAGATATTCCTGCAAGGTGGGGATGTCGGCATCATCCAGTAGCTCGTGCAGGAAGGTCAGCCAGCGTTCCGGGCTGGGTGCTTTGGGGTCGTACTTCACCGGCAGGCGGTTCTGGCAGAACAGGCGGCTCTCCTGAAAAGAGCCGTCCGGCAGATGGTACACGCCGTTCTGGAGGTGGATGCAGTCCTGTTCGATG
>OGDC01000391.1_pt1 | contig 12441 bp, 8 predicted proteins | sample 1570331 | NCBI WGS metagenome assembly OGDC01 (sample SAMEA2582167, study PRJEB24529) | metagenome
TATACTTAAAATCAGGAACATGATTTTTCTTTAATATTGTTTTTAATTCAGCTCTATTCATACAAATAAACCTCTTTTTTCTTTGATTATTAATTCTGTCAGTTTCTGTTTGCCTGATTCATTGTTGAAAATGACTTGGAAATTTATATTCATACTATCATGCAATAAAGCGTATTACAAGAGCTTGTGAAAATATCGGAGAATACTGCAGAACCGGCACCAAAGAGACAGGCATATCTGATGGCATGTATTATACTATGCGGAAGCAGGATAAAAATAGGCTTCAAATATTTAAGAAAATGTGGTATGATAAACATTCAGGTGAGTTAAAAAACGAAATATATAAAATGAAAGCTGCTTGTTAGAGCAGTACGGCAGGCAATGTCTGCAATATAGGGTGATGGCTATGAAAGAAATTAATTACAGAAACATTCAGGGCAGTGTGAGCACCAGGAAACAGTGGAATGCCGGAAACAGGCATAAGAGAAGCAGAAACAGGGCGTTTCGCACCGGCATTATAGTTTTTTTATTATTATTAATATTGATACTCATAACATTTTGTGTTATTTTATTTATTAGGGTCAATAAGCAGAATGATATAAGGGGCAATGCGGTGAATTTGCCGCATGTATCCGGTAATCAGGTTGATGCTGGAGAACAGCCGTCCGGTGATGAGAATGAGGATTATACGGTATCTAAGGAACCGGTTGATAAGCTCCCGTCTGAGCAGGAGGTTCTTGAGGAAGGACATAAGGTTGTGTATCTCACCTTTGATGACGGACCAAGTGACAACACGGAGAAGCTTCTCGATATCTTACAGCAGTACAGAATCAAGGCGACATTTTTCACCGTGGGTAAGGATGGATATGATGATGTCTACCGTAGAATAGTGGGTGACGGACATACGCTTGGAATGCATTCATATTCGCACGATTACAGTAAGGTATACAGCTCTGTTGAGGCGTTTGGCAGGGATTTTGAGAAAATCTATAATCATATAGAGAGCATAACCGGAGTAAGCCCTACGCTGTACAGGTTTCCGGGAGGCTCAAGCAACACTGTAAGCAATGTTCCTATGGAGAAATTCATTAAGTATCTGAATGACAGGAATATTACCTATTATGACTGGAATGCGCTTTCGGGTGATGCGGAGGGAAAGGAATTCCCGGCGGACGAGATGATTGACAGGGTTCTTAAGGGTGTTGATAAGTATGATGTCTCAGTTGTCCTGCTGCATGACACGAATGCACTTGATGTCACGGTTGAGATGCTTCCTGAGCTTATAGAAGAGCTGCGTAAGCTTGGAGCCGATATGCTTCCGATTACGAGGACTTCATCTGTTATACAGCATATTGACGCGGGCAGTGTGAAGTAGCTGCAGCTATATACCGGATTTTGACAGCGCATATATGGACAGATTAGTTCAGCATTGCTGAATTACAGACAGGTGGATTTTTAAAATATCTGCCTTATAAAAATAAAATATAGGAGTAAATTAAGATGAAGCTGGACAGAATTATGTTAAAATTAAGCGGCGAGGCTCTTGCCGGTGAGAAAAAGACAGGTTTTGATGAAGCTACCGTGCTTGCGATTGCCGAGCAGGTTAAGAAGGTATCGGCACTTGGCAAGGAAATAGGAATTGTTATCGGTGGCGGTAACTTCTGGAGAGGACGTTCCAGTGAGAATATGGACAGAACCAAGGCAGACCAGATAGGAATGCTTGCAACGATTATGAACTGTATATATGTTTCAGAGATGTTTCGCTCTGTAGGACTTTCAACAGAGATACTCACACCGTTTGCATGCGGCTCCATGACCAAGCTCTTTTCCAAGGATTTAGCTAATGAGTGCTTTAAGCAGGGTAAGATTGTATTCTTTGCAGGTGGCACAGGCCATCCTTATTTTTCAACAGATACAGGAATTGTTCTACGTGCGATTGAGATGGAGGCAGACGCCATTCTTCTTGCAAAGGCTATCGACGGAGTGTATGACAGCGATCCGAAACTTAATCCGAATGCAAAGAAGTTCGATACACTCTCAATTCAGGAGGTTGTCGACAGAAAGCTTGGAGTAATTGATATGACAGCTTCGGTTATGTGCATGGAGAATAAGATGCCGCTTGTTATCTTCGGACTCAATGAGGAGAATAGCATTGTCAACACTGTTGACGGAAAGATTAATGGAACGGTTGTTACAGCTTAACAGACAGCCTGAAGCTGAGCATTGATATTTGTATATAGCATTTGTTAATAATCAGGTATCACACAGTTACATAAAAATAATTAAACTATGAATTATAATTTTGGAGGACATTATGGCAGATATTAAAGAATTTGAAGAGAAGATGAATAAGACAATTGATACATTGCTTGAGGATTATGCAACAATAAGAGCAGGAAGAGCCAATCCGCATATTCTTGATAAGATAAGAGTGGATTACTGGGGAACACCTACACCGCTTCAGCAGGTTGCCAATGTTTCCGTACCTGAGGCAAGAATGATTCAGATTCAGCCTTGGGAGTCAAGTCTTATAAAGGAAATAGAGAAGATGATTCTTGTATCTGATATAGGTATCACACCTACTAACGATGGCAAGGTTATACGTCTTATCTTCCCTGAGCTTACAGAGGACAGACGTAAGGAGATTGTTAAGGATATCAAGAAGAAGGGCGAGAATGCCAAGGTTGCTGTGAGAAATGTAAGAAGAGATGCCAACGATTTCTTCAAGAAGCAGAATAAGGATAATATTATCTCTGAGGATGAGTACAAGAACATTGAGGAAGATGTTCAGAAGCTCACAGATAAGTACATTGCAGAGATTGATAAGGCTGTAGAGGCTAAGTCTAAGGAGATTCTTACTGTGTAAGAATCAATACCGGGAATATTGAAGGCTGTTACGGATGCAATACACATCGGTGACAGCCTATTTTGTGTAAATAGGGAGGCACAATTGGATACATTTAATGAAAAACTAGGAATGAACGTACCGAATCATATTGCGATTATTTTGGATGGAAACGGAAGATGGGCTAAGAAGAGAATGATGCCGCGCAACTTTGGACATTCACAGGGCTGTAAGGTTATTGAGCAGACCTGCAGGGATATGGATGCCATTGGGGTTAAGTATTTTACCATATATGTTTTTTCCACGGAGAACTGGAAGCGCTCAGAGTCGGAGGTGACAGGACTTATGAAGCTCCTCAGAAATTATCTGACAGATTGCATCAAGCGGAGCAATAAGGACAATATGCGCGTCAGGATTCTTGGCAGACGCGATGAGCTTGCACAGGATATAGTGGATAAGATTGATGAGCTTGAGGAGGCAACTAAGAATAACACAGGTCTTAATTTCCAGATAGCACTTAACTACGGCTCAAGGGATGAGATAACAAGAGCTGTGAGGGAGCTTACGAAGGAGTGTATTGAGAAGGGAATAGACCCTGATACAATCACTGAGGATATGATTTCGGCTCACCTTGATACCAGGGATATTCCGGACCCGGATTTCCTTATAAGGACTAGCGGAGAGAAGAGAATATCAAACTATCTGTTATGGCAGTGTGCATACTCAGAGTTCGATTTTCCGGAGGTGTTATGGCCGGATTTCAATATGGATTATCTTATTGAGGAAATCAGAAAATACAATAAGCGTGACAGACGCTTTGGCGGTGTGAAGGAGGAGTAGGTATGTTGGTTAGAATAGCGAGCGGAGCAGTGCTTACTGTTATAGTCGGAGTCGGACTTATATTCGGCGGACCATATTTATTTATTCTCACCCTTGCAATTTCGCTTGTTGGAATGTATGAGCTATATAAGGTTTATCATATTGAGAAGAGTGTAATCGGAATCATAGGCTACCTTTTTGCTGTGTCATATTATGTATGCATGTGGCTGGGACAGAATGAATTTATGCTTCTCTGTCTGGCGGCAGGGCTTATCTGTGTGATGGCAGGGTATGTCATTTCGTTTCCTAAGTACAAGGCTGATCAGGCGGCGATGGGATTCTTTGCGGTTGTATATGTGGCGGTTATGATATCGTTTATATATAGGATACGCCTGCTTCCTGATGGCAATTTCTATGTATGGCTTGTATTCATCTGCTCATGGATTGCCGACACATGTGCATATTTCGTTGGCGTAAGGTTCGGAAAGCACAAGATGACACCGGTACTCAGCCCTAAGAAATCCGTTGAGGGAGCAATCGGAGGAATCATCGGTCCTATGCTCATAGGTGGAATATACGGAGCGGTGATTAACTCGAGAATAAGCATCAATGCTCCGGTTGTATTTGCTGTAGCATGCGGTGTCGGGGCGGTTATCTCCATTATCGGAGATTTGGCGGCATCGGCAATCAAAAGAGATCATTCGGTGAAGGATTACGGTAAGCTTATCCCGGGGCATGGCGGTATTATGGACAGGTTTGACAGCACTATTTTTACCGCACCGGTGGTGTATATTGTGATTGAAATATTCAGGGCGTTAAGTTAAAAAATTTATTTATGAATTTTAAGCTGTGTTTTAAGGATGCTTAAGTTTGCCCGGAAATGAGGTTTTTGTTTTGAAAAATATATCTGTACTTGGGTCTACAGGTTCAATAGGAACCCAGACTCTTGATGTAGTGAGAAAAAACAATGATATCAAAGTTGTTGCCCTGTCAGCGGGGAATAATGTTGAGCTTTTAGAGCAGCAGGTGAGGGAGTTTAGACCATCCTTCGTCTCAATGGCGGATGATAAGGCGCTTGCCAGGCTAAGAGCAAGACTTTCAGATGTGACGGGAATAGAATACGGAACAGGGATGGACGGACTTATCCATGCCGCTGCAATGGAACAGGCGGAGATTGTTGTCACTGCGGTTGTCGGCATGATGGGAATAGTTCCTACTATTGAGGCTATCAATGCAGGTAAGGATATTGCCCTTGCAAATAAGGAGACACTTGTAACAGCAGGACACATTATTATGAAGCTTGCTGCAGAAAAGGGAGTAAGGATTCTCCCGGTTGACAGCGAGCATAGCGCTATATTCCAGTGTCTTAATGGTGAGAGGCAGAATAAAATCCACAAGATACTTCTCACAGCCTCAGGCGGACCGTTCAGGGGAAGAACCATTGAGCAGATGAGGGATATCAAGGTGGAGGACGCACTTAAGCATCCTAACTGGGCGATGGGCAGGAAGATTACCATAGATTCCTCAACGATGGTCAATAAGGGGCTTGAGGTCATGGAGGCAAGATGGCTTTTTGGTGTGGAGCTTGACCAGGTCCAGGTTGTAGTCCAGCCTCAGAGTGTTATACATTCGATGGTGGAATTCGAGGATGGAGCAGTTATGGCACAGCTTGGAACGCCGGACATGAGGCTGCCTATACAGTATGCACTCTATTATCCTGAGAGAAGATTTCTTGACACACAGCACCTTGATTTCTGGAAGCTTAACCAGATTACCTTTGAGAAGCCGGATATGATTAATTTCAGAGGACTTGCACTTGCTTATGAAGCAGGAAGAAAGGGCGGAAATGTTCCTACCATGTTCAATGCTGCCAACGAGCTTGCAGTTGCGATGTTCCTTGACAGAAAGATAAAATATCTTGATATTATTGATATAATAGAACAAACTATGACTAACATAGAATATATTGATAATCCTGATGTAAAGCAGATTCTTGATACGGAGGCGGCAGCTTATGAGTTTATAAGGAGCCGTTATTAGAGGCACCGTGTAATGTGCATGTATGTCGGGTGAGCGTAGCTGCATTATGTGTGTATGCGGTTTATTAACGTATTTTTGAGGAGGATATTACAACTTGAATATTATTATCGCAATTATTATTCTCAGCATCATTGTAATCATTCACGAGTTCGGACATTTTATAGTTGCAAGGGCGAACGGAATAGCGGTGAGCGAGTTCGCACTTGGACTTGGTCCTACAATACTTAAATTTAAGAAAAAAGGAACACTTTTTTCCCTCAAGCTTCTGCCGTTTGGAGGAGCCTGCATTATGGCGGGGGAGGATGGAAGTGAGGATGGGATAAGTGAGCTTGACAAGGATAAGCTCTTTACCTCGAAATCCGTCTGGAGAAGAATCTCCGTTATAGCTGCAGGACCTATTTTTAATTTTCTTCTCGCGTTTATAATGGCGGTATTCATAATCGGAAGCATTGGCTATGACCCATGTAAGCTGTACAGCGTGACGGAGGGAAGCGCTGCCGAGGAGGCAGGGCTTCAGGCAGGGGATGTCATCACCTCGGTAAATGGTAAAAGAATACATTTTTATAAGGAATACAGTCTGTATTATCAGCTTCATACCGGAAAGACACTCAACATAACCTATGAGCGTGACGGTGCTAAGTATGAGACAACAGTTGTTCCAAGATATATAGAGGAGGACGTCTACCAGCTCGGTGTATATCTTGGGGAGAACGCGGTTATCTCAGGACTCACACAGACGGGCGCGGCTGCACTTGCGGGCTTTAAGACCAATGACCAGATAATTCAGGTGAACGGCGTGGCTATAAAGTCCACTGATGAGGCTATTCAGGCGATAAGAAGCTGTGGAGGCGGAAAGATAAATGTTGCAGTGTTCCGTGATGGGGAGGTTGTCGACCTCACGGTTACGCCGGTGCTTAACCATAATTCTTATTACGAGACAGGAATGTCATTTTCTGCGGCGCGCGTGAAGGTCAATCCTATTCAGACACTGAAATACAGCGCCATTGAGGTGAAGTACTGGATAAATACGGTATTTGAGAGCCTTAAGATGTTATTTACAGGCAAGGTGACCAAGGACGATGTAGCAGGTCCGGTCGGAATTGTGTCGGCAATCAGCGATGTGGTTGAGCAGAGCAAGCCGGATGGGGTGTTCTATGTAATCTTAAATCTTGCCAACTGGGTAGTAATGATAAGTGCCAACCTGGGGGTTATGAACCTGCTTCCTATTCCGGCTCTTGATGGGGGAAGGCTTCTGTTCCTGCTCATAGAGGCAGTGAGAGGAAAGCCTGTCGACCAGAAGAAGGAGGGACTGGTACATCTTATAGGCATGGCATTGCTTATGATATTGATGTTCTTTATATTGTTTAACGATATTACCAAGCTGTTCTGACACCTTACCCGGTGTAACAGACAGGCAATTGCAAAATTCAAATTTTACGGTAAACAGTTGTGCAAATCAAGGAGTGAGAACGTGTCCTGAAAGGAGCATATATGAAGAATTATAACAATTCGATTGAGAGAAAACACACGCGCGTTATAAATATCGGCGGTGTGCTGATTGGCGGAAATAATCCTATAGCGATTCAGTCAATGACAAACACCAGAACAGAGAATGTGGACGCCACGGTGGAGCAGATTGCAGGACTCGAGGCTGCAGGCTGTGAGATAATAAGATGTGCAGTTCCGACTATGGAGGCTGCGCAGGCTATTGGGGAGATAAAAAAGAGAGTTCACATCCCGGTTGTTGCAGATATACATTTTGATTACAGGCTTGCGATTGCGGCTATGGAAAACGGCGTGGATAAAATCCGTATCAATCCGGGCAATATCGGAAGCCTAGACAGGATAAAGGCTGTTGTGGACGTCGCGAAGGAGAGAAATATACCTATCCGCGTCGGGGTCAACTCAGGCTCGCTTGAGAAGAATCTTGTGGAAAAGTATGGCGGAGTGACGGCAGAGGGGCTGGTTGAGAGCGCCTTAGACAAGGTGCGTATAATAGAGGATATGGACTATGATAATCTTGTCATAAGCATAAAATCCTCAAATGTAATGATGTGTGTAAGGGCACATGAGCTTATTTCCGCAAAGACAGATTATCCGCTGCATGTCGGAATCACAGAATCGGGAACGGTTTTAACGGGAAGCATTAAGTCGGCTGTCGGGCTTGGACTTATACTCGGCCAGGGAATCGGCGATACAATAAGAGTCTCACTCACAAGTGACCCTGTGGAGGAGATTAAGGCGGCAAAGACGATACTTAAGACATTGGGAATAAGACAGAGCGGGATAGAGATCGTGTCATGCCCGACCTGCGGAAGAACGAGTATCGACCTTATCGGTCTTGCGGAGAAGGTGGAGAAGCTTGCCGCCGGTTATGAGGAGCTTAATCTGAAGCTTGCAGTCATGGGCTGCGTTGTAAACGGACCGGGTGAAGCTAAGGAAGCGGATCTTGGAATTGCAGGCGGAAAAGGGGAAGGCGTGCTCATAAAGAAGGGTGAGATAATACGCAGGATGCCTGAGGCTGAGCTGTTGTCCGCGCTCAAGTATGAGCTTGATAACTGGAAGGAAAAGTGATTTACAGATGAAGTTGTTTGATACATTTCCTACACTTGAATTTAATGAAGAAATGATGGATATTTTGGCCGATGTTGATGTGCTTAAGGTTGCAACCAACTCGGCCAAAACCAGACTTAGGGTATATATTGTATCTAAAAGACTTATTCCGAAGCATATTATATTCGCATTGGAGGATGGCTTCAGGAAACAGATTCCTCCGTTTAAGACGCTGGATATCCATGTGGTGGAAAAGTATGAGCTTTCCAGCCAGTATACACAGGAAAAACTGTGGGGCATATACAGGGAGAGTATTCTTGAGGAACTGAAGGCGGAGAGTATTTTTGATTATGAAATACTAAAAAAGGCAAAGGTTGTATTTACCGCACACGACAGAATGGAGCTTACTGTCAAGGATGGAAATATCGTGAGGGACAGGATAACACCGCTGCGCGAATATCTCCACATGGTGTTTTTTGACCGCTGTGGATTTGAGATAGATTTTGATGTTATATACAAGGAAGCAAAGCATGAGGCGAAGGAGACTCCGGTTGTCCACATGCAGCTTGCCGTTGTGACGGAGGATGGTGTGACAGAAGGCAGTCAGACCGCTTCAAGCGACAGTGCTGCCGGTGCGAATGATAAGAAGGCGGGTGAGGTGCAGGGAACAGGGGTTGCTGCCGGAAGGCTTAAGACGGATGCCAAGGTATTCGACAAGAATAAGAAGGGTGCTGCGGCAAAGGATGATAACAAGAGCAGCTACCGTTCTGTAAAGCTGTCGCCGAATCCGGATGTCATCTACGGCAAGGATTTTGATGATGAAGCGATTGAGCTTGCGACAATAACACATGAAATAGGCGAAGGAGCCATAAGGGGTAAGATAAGAGGTGTGGAGATTAAGGAGCTGAGGACGGGTAAGCAGCTTATCACATTTAATGTGACGGATTTTACCGATTCCATGTCCGTCAAGATTTTCTTAAACTCTAAGGAAAACCTCGATGAAATCAAGAATGATATAAAGGATGGCGCTTTTGTCAAGATTAAGGGTGTCATTGCCATGGATAGCTGGAGCAAGGAAATAGGAGTAAGCTCAGTGAGGGGAATCAAGAAAATTCCTGATTTCACAGTCAAGAGAATGGACAATTCCGATGTGAAAAGAGTGGAGCTTCACTGTCATACCAAGATGAGCGATATGGATGGTGTATCCGAGGTGTCCGACATAATAAAACAGGCAGCCAAGTGGGGGATGCCTGCCATTGCAGTCACCGACCACGGAGTGTGCCAGGCGTTCCCGGACGCTAATCATACGGTGGAAAAGCTGGAAGATTTCAAGGTTATATACGGTGTTGAGGCATATCTTGTGGATGACCTAAAGGCACTTATTGAACAGCCTGCCGGACAGACCTTCGATGATACATACGTCGTGTTCGACCTTGAGACAACCGGCTTTTCCTCTGAGTATGACAGAATTATAGAAATCGGCGCCGTGAAGTATCAGAACAGGAGACGTGTCGACAGCTTTTCGTGTTTTGTCAACCCTGAGATACCTATTCCGTTCAGAATTGAGAAGCTCACCGGGATAAATGATTCCATGGTTATTGACGCGGAGACTATAGAGACAGTGCTTCCAAAATTTATAGATTTTTGCGATGGAGCAGTGCTTGTAGCACACAATGCTGATTTTGATTCCGGGTTTATCAAGACAAAGGCTAAGCAGATTATGGGTGTGGACAAGAAGTACACGGTCGTCGATACGGTGGCTCTTGCAAGAGCGCTCCTGCCGCAGCTTAACAGGTACAAGCTTGACACGGTTGCCAAGGCTGTGGGCGTGTCGCTTGAAAATCACCACCGCGCCGTTGATGATGCAGAGTGCTGTGCCGGAATATTCCTCAGGTTTATGACCATGATGGAGGAGCGGGGCATAGTTAATCTTAACCAGGTGGAAAACCTTGCCGATGAGAGGGAGAATATCGTAAAGAAGCTCCCTTCATACCATGCCATAATTCTTGCAAAGAATGATGTCGGCAGAACTAATCTGTACAGGCTTACGTCAATGGCACATCTTAAGTATTTTAACAGGAGACCTCGAATACCTAAGAGTGAGCTTATAAAGCACAGGGAGGGGCTTATACTTGGCTCAGCGTGTGAGGCGGGTGAGTTGTACAGGGCGATACTTGACAACAAATCGGAGCAGGATATAGCAAGGCTTGTGGAATTTTACGATTATCTTGAGATACAGCCGCTTGGAAACAACAGGTTTATGATAGATTCGGAGGATATATGGGTGTCCTCTGAACAGGATTTAATTGATATAAATAAGAGGATTGTTGCGCTTGGAGAGCAGTTCGGAAAGCCGGTTGTCGCCACCTGCGATGTTCACTTTTTAAATCCTGAGGATGAGGTGTACAGAAGGATAATAATGGCGGGACAGGGCTTTGACGATGCAGACAAGCAGGCTCCGCTGTATTTAAGGACAACGGAGGAAATGCTGTCTGAGTTCCAGTATCTGGGAAGCGACAAGGCGTATGAGGTAGTAATACGGAACACCAATATGATTGCGGATATGTGTGAAAAAATATCGCCTGTGCGTCCTGATAAATGTCCGCCTGTAATTGAAAATTCGGATGAAACGCTGAGAAAAATCTGTTATACCACGGCGCATGAGATGTATGGCGAGCAGCTCCCGGAGATAGTTAAGGAGCGTCTTGACAGGGAGCTTAATTCCATTATCAGCAACGGATATTCCGTTATGTACATCATTGCACAGAAGCTTGTGTGGAAGTCGAACGAGGACGGATACCTTGTAGGCTCCAGAGGCTCTGTAGGTTCGTCCTTTGCGGCGACAATGGCTGGAATAACGGAGGTTAATCCGCTTCCGCCACATTATCTGTGCATGAATGGGGACTGTCATTACTATGATTTTGACTCTGAGGATGTAAAAAAATTCTCCGGAGGTGCGGGCTGTGATATGCCGGACAGAATATGCCCTAAATGCGGAAAACCGCTCACCAAGCAGGGGTTTGATATTCCATTTGAAACCTTCCTTGGCTTCAAGGGAAATAAGGAGCCGGATATCGACCTTAATTTCTCAGGAGAGTATCAGTCTAAGGCACATTCGTACACTGAGGTTATTTTCGGAAAGGGACAGACCTTTAAGGCGGGGACTGTCGGCACTGTAGCCGACAAGACGGCATACGGCTATGTCCGCAAATACTTTGAGGAGCGCGGAATGACCAAGCGCGACAGTGAGATAGTGAGAATATCGGAGGGCTGTACAGGCATCAGACGTTCTACAGGACAGCACCCCGGAGGAATCATAGTTCTTCCGATCGGGGAGGAAATCCATACCTTTACACCAATCCAGCACCCTGCAAACGATATGACAACAAGTATAGTCACAACACATTTTGATTACCACAGCATCGACCACAACCTTTTAAAGCTTGATATTCTCGGGCACGATGATCCTACCATGATTCGTATGCTTCAGGATCTTACAGGTATCGACCCTAAGACGATACCGCTTGATTCGCCGGAGGTTATGAGTCTTTTTAAGGATACATCGGCACTTGGTATTTCACCTGAGGATATAGGCGGAACGAAGCTTGGAGCACTCGGAATACCTGAGTTCGGAACCGATTTTGCCATGCAGATGGTTATTGACGCGAAGCCTACTTGCTTTGCGGATCTTGTGCGTATATCAGGACTTTCACATGGTACGGACGTGTGGCTCGGAAACGCGCAGACACTCATCATGAGCGGCGTTGCCACAATTTCAACGGCAATCTGTTGTAGAGATGATATCATGATATATCTGATTGGAAAGGGCATGGATAAGGAGCTTTCCTTCACCATAATGGAGAGTGTGCGTAAGGGAAAAGGACTTAAACCGGGCTGGCCGGAGCAGATGCTTGAGCATGGAGTTCCGCAGTGGTATATTGACTCCTGCCTTAAGATTAAGTACATGTTCCCAAAGGCACATGCGGCGGCTTACGTTATGATGGCGTGGAGAATCGCCTACTGTAAGGTATTCTACCCGCTTGCATACTATGCGGCATATTTCAGTATACGTGCGACAGCCTTTTCCTATGAGCTCATGTGTATGGGCAAGGAAAAATTAGATTACTATATCGCCTACTGTAAGGTATTCTACCCGCTTGCATACTATGCGGCATATTTCAGTA
>OGDC01000400.1_pt1 | contig 12265 bp, 7 predicted proteins | sample 1570331 | NCBI WGS metagenome assembly OGDC01 (sample SAMEA2582167, study PRJEB24529) | metagenome
CGCTCGGAACGATAGTAATTATACCATGGAAACCGGAAATGTCAAGCGCTTTTTTCGAATTTTTTTGACAAAAATTCCGGATGAAATTTTGGCACCGGAATGAGGACGATGGGGCGAAATTTTCGGTAAAATATGATACAATAAGACCTGAGCTGTCCGGGGCCTGGGGCCCTGCGGCAAAATACGATGGAATGAGGGAACCACACATGTTCAACTTTCTGATCTTTATCATCGGGGCGGCGCTCATGCTCGGCATGGGGGTGCGCAGTGTGCTTGCGCGGCGGCGCTTGCAGACAAAAGGCGAAAAGGTCACAGCCCGCGTTGCGGGCACCGCGCAGGGCCGGGACGGTCAGGCCTATGTGCTGGAATTTGAGACGGCAGGCGGCAGCCACCGCCTCCATTACCCGAAAGCGGCCAAGGGCAAGGGCTTTGCGGCCGGGGAGACCGTGACCTTATATTATGACCCGGAAGATCCGGAGAAGATGTATGTGGAAGGCGACCGCGCCGTGCTGGGGGCCGAAGTGCTGTACTTTGCGCTGGCGGTGGTGCTGGTGCTGCTGATGGCCGGATTTGTGCGGTGAGGAGGAAATGCCATGAAACTGGAACATTTTGGGATGCCGGAACCGGGCGACTGCCGGGTGGTCTTTTCGGCCAGTGCCGAGGAGCTGGAAGCAGCGGTGCAGGCCGAGCAGGCGGCACCGGATGCGCCCAAAGAGGAGGAAGACCTGCTGACGGCAGCGGTGAACCGCGCCATTCTGGAAGGCTTTTCGCCGCTGTTCGCGCAGCTGATGGAAGAGCACCGGCTCGTCCCGGTGACCGACCCGGACTTTGAGCTGCTGGCCGTCAACCGGGCCGAAGGGTTCCGGGCGGGGGCGGAGTTCTTCTGCCTACCGCCGCTGGAGCTGGGGCGGTACACCGGCTTTGTGCAGCCTATCCGGCCACGGCCCATCCGGAAACTGACCCTTGAACTGGAGATCAACCGCCACCACGGCGACGAGGATCGCGCCGCCGACGAGGCGGGCAAAAAAGCCCTGCGGGACCGTGTGGCACGGGAGATCTACAAGACCCGCTGCGCCCAGGCCGAGACGCTGGCCGAGCGGGAGCTGGTCTACCAGCTCGGCGGCGAGGTGAAGGGCGCGCTGCCGAAGCAATTGGTGGCGGGCAACTACTTTGCCGAGCAGCGGGAGTTCAACCTGCGGATGCAGGCGAACAACATCAACTTTGACCAATACCTGAAGGTGCAGGGCCAGACGGTGGAACAGTTCCGGACGGAGCTTCACGCGCAGGCGGAACAGAAACTGCGGGGGCGTCTGGGGCTTCTGCTGGTCGCCGAAACGGAACATCTCTGGCCCACGGAGGCCGAGGTGCAGGCTGCGCTGGAGGGCTGGAACGGGGAGCGGACCTTCCCGTCCAACGACCTGCGGAAGCTGCGGCAGGGCATTGCCAGCCAGCGCGCGGCTGCCTTTGTGCGGGCGCACTCCACGCTGACCCCGCCGCCGGAGGAGCCGGTGGTGGTCGAGGCGGTCTGAAACGACGGGCGGCAGGATTCTGGCAAACAAAAATGGGATGCTCGAAACGAGCATCCCATTTTTTGTTTGTGCCGGTCAGGTCTCCACACCTTCGAACTGGCTGTTGTAGAGCTTGGCGTAGAAGCCGCCCTGGGCCAGCAGTTCGTCGTGATTGCCCTGCTCCACGATGTGGCCGTCCTTCATCACAAGGATGACGTCGGCCTCGCGGATGGTGGACAGGCGGTGGGCCACGATGAAGCTCGTGCGGCCCTGCATCATCCGGGCGAACGCGGCCTGGATGCGCACCTCGGTGCGGGTGTCGATGGAGGAGGTGGCCTCGTCCAGGATCAGCATGGGCGGCAGGCAGAGCATGACGCGGGCAATGCAGAGCAGCTGCTTCTGGCCCTGGCTGATGTTGCCGCCGTCCTCCGCGATGACGGTATCGTAACCGTCCGGCAGGCGGCGGATGAAGCTGTCGGCGTGGGCTGCCTTGGCCGCGGCAACGATCTCTTCGTCGGTGGCGTCGGGCTTGCCGTAGGCGATGTTCTCGCGGACGGTGCCGGCGCGCAGCCAGGTGTCCTGCAGCACCATGCCGTAGCTGCCGCGCAGGGAAGCGCGGGTCACGTTCCGGATGTCGTCGCCGGAGACGGTGATGGAGCCGCCGTTGACGTCGTAGAACCGCATGAGCAGGTTGATGAGGGTGGTCTTGCCGCAGCCGGTGGGGCCGACGATGGCGATGCGCTGGCCGGGCTTGACGTCCAGATTCAGGCCCTCGATGAGGGGGCGGTCCGGCAGGTAGCGGAAGGAGACATCCTTCAGCTCCACATGGCCGTCCGGCTGCAGCACCCTGGCGTGTTCGGCTTCGGGCACCTGGTCGTCGGCGTCCAGCAGCTCAAAGACGCGGGCCGCGCAGGCCAGTGCGTTCTGCAGCTCGGTGACGACGCCGGAGATCTCATTGAAGGGCTTGGTGTACTGGTTGGCGTAGTTGAGGAAGATGCTCAGCTGACCGATGGTGATGCCGCCCGCCACAGCATAGATCGCACCCACCAGACCGACGCCTGCATAGACGATGTTGTTGACGAAGCGGGTGGCGGGGTTGGTCATGCTGGAGAAGAAGATGGCCTTCAGGCTGACATCCTGCAGCCGCGTGTTCACCTCGTCAAAGGAGGCAAGGCTCTCGGCCTCGTGGCCGAAGGCCTGCACGACCTTCTGGCCTTCGATCATCTCGTTGACCAGAGCGGTCTGCTCACCGCGCACGGTGCTCTGCCCCTGAAAATACTTGTAGCTGCGCTTGGCCAGGAAGCTGGCCACCACCAGGCTCAGCGGGGTGATGCAGACGACTACCAGCGTGATGGGGACATTCTCCCACAGCATGAACAGCAGGGTGCCGAAGATGGTCAGCAGGCCGGAGAACAGCTGGGTGAAGCCCATCAGCAGGCCGTCGGCGAAGGTGTCCACATCGGCGATCATCCGGCTGACGATGTCGCCGGAGGGGTGGCTGTCGAGGTAGGAGAGGGGGAGGGTCTGGATCTTCCGCAGGGCGGCATTGCGCAGGTCGCGGCTGACGGAGAAGGTGATGCGGTTGTTGCAGACGCTCAGCAGCCACTGCGCAAAGGCTGCGAGGATGGCTACGGCCACGATCTGCAGGATGATCTGCATCACACCGGCAAAGTCCACACGGCCCTTGCCGAGCATCAGGTCGATGGCGCTGCCGCAGAGGATGGGGATATACAGCTGTGCGGCCACGCTCACGGCGGCCACGATGAGGCTGCACCCCACGAAAAAGCGGTAGGGGCGGATCTTTTTCAGCACCCGGCGGAGCGTTGCCTTGCGCTGTTCCGGGGTCAGGCTGCTCTTTGCTTTTGCACTCATTTCTGCGCATCCCCTTTCTTGAACTGGCTGGCATAGATCTCCTCATAGACCGGGCAGGAGGCCAGCAGGTCGGCGTGTTTGCCGAGGCCGACGAGTTTGCCGTCGTCCAGAACGAGGATCTGGTCGGCGTGCTGCAGGCTGGCGGCGCGCTGGCTGACGATGAAGACGGTCAGGCTGCCGGGCAGAGCCGCCAGTGCCTTGCGCAGGGCGGCGTCGGTGGCGTAGTCCAGAGCGCTGGCGCTGTCGTCCAGAATGAGGATGTCGGGCTTGCCCACCAGTGCGCGGGCAATGGTCAGGCGCTGTTTCTGGCCGCCGGAGAGGTTCCGGCCGCCCTGCTCCACCGGCTCGTCCAGCCCAAGGGGCTTCGCCTTGACGAATTCTGCGGCCTGTGCCGTTTCCAGTGCGGCCCACAGGTCGGCATCCGAGGCGTTCTTGTTGCCCCAGAGCAGGTTCGAGCGGATGGTGCCGCCGAAGAGCTGCGCTTTCTGCATGACGACGCTGACACTGCCGCGCAGAACGTCCCGCGGGTATGCCTGCGCCGGACGGCCCAGGATCTCAACCGAACCCTCGGTGGCATCGTAGAAGCGGGGGATGAGGTTGATGAGGCTGGATTTGCCGCTGCCCGTGCCGCCGATGACGCCGATGGTCTGGCCGCGTTTGGCCGTGAAGCTGATGTCCGACAGGCTGGGGGCACCGGCACCGGCGTAGGTCAGGCTGACATGGTCGAACCGGACGGCGTCGTCGGCCTTGCCGGCCTCCACGGCATCCGGAAGGGCAGCGGGGAACGCCATCCCCGGTTCCGTGTCCAGCACGGCCTGCACACGGCTGGCGCAGGCCAGCGCCTTGCTGATCTGCACGATGAGGTTGGCCAGCTTGACCAGCTCGACCAGGATCTGGTTCATGTAGTTGACCAGCGCGATGACATCACCGGCTGCCATGCCGCCGATGTTGATCTCGATGCTGCCCACATACAGCAGAGCCACGATGGCCAGGTTGATGATCACGTAGGTCAGCGGGCTCATCAGGGAGGAGAGATGGCCGACGTGGAGCTGCATTTTGGTCAGCAGGTCGTTGGCAGACTCGAAGCGGTCGATCTCGCTCTTCTCCTTGTCAAAGGCGCGGACGACGCGAACGCCGGTCAGGTTCTCGCGGGTCAGGCCCAGCACCCGGTCCAGACGGGTCTGGGCGGTCTTATACAGCGGGTTGGTCAGGACCATGACGCCGAAGACCACGATGGACAGCAGCGGGATGGCCACCACGAAGATCCATGCGGCCCGCGCATTGACCGTGAAGGCCATGACCATGGCACCGACCACCACGAACGGGCTGCGCAGGAACAGGCGGAGGAAGAGGTTCAGGCCGCTCTGCACCTGATTGATGTCGCTGGTCATGCGGGTGATGAGGGTGCTGGTGCCCAGCGTATCCATCTCGGTGAAGCCGAGCTTCTGGATGTGCTCGAACAGCGCATGGCGCAGCGAGGTGGAGTAGCCCACAGCGGCCTTGGCGGAGAAATACTGGGCCGTCAGGCTGCAGGTCAGGCCGATGACGGCGAGCAGCAGCAGGATGCCGCACCGCACAAGGATATAATGCAGGTCGTGCGCCGCAATGCCGACGTTGACGATGTCTGCCATGACCAGAGGGACAAACAGGTCGAACGTGGCTTCCAGCATCTTGAACAGCGGCGCGAGGACGGCCTCGCGCTTGTAGCCGTTCAGGTGGGTAAGCATTTTGTTCAAGGCGAAAGACTCCTTTTCTGAAATGTAAATCGGGGGAAACTTTCCCATCGCATATTATAATACAACCGGAATCGGAATGCTATTGTTTTGCGGAAAAATGCGGTGCGTCTTCCCCATTGTGAAACTTGGGAAATCCTGCTATAATAAAGTATTATGACGGATGGAAAAAGAAGGGTGATGCAAATGGCATACGAGAAAAGCGCACGGCGGTTCCGCCCGGTGGGCAGCCGGAAGAAAAAGGCCGCCCCCCAATACAGCCCGGCGGGCACGGGCTGCCCGGTGGTGGAGCAGGCCGTGGAGCGGCTCTACCGGGAGCAGAACGAGACGCATTTCTGGAACCTGATGAACGCCCTGAACTATGCACTGGAGCTGAAAACGCGGGTGCTGGTGCCGCTGGATGCCGCAGCCGACCCGCAGAGCGGCCCGGCCCCGTGGGCTTCCATGCCCATCCCGGCGGAAAAGGCAGAAGGGCTGGACCCCTGGCTGCTCCACACCCGGAAGGAGCGCAGCTACCTGCCCCTGTTCACGTCGGTGAAGACGGCGGAAGCCGAGCGCGCCACGGCCACCCGGCCCATGGCCGAGCGCGGGATGCGGGAGGCCATGGAATATGCCCTGAATACCGACGGCATCGACGGTGTGGTCATCGACCCGTGGACCAATTCCGCTACGCTGGATGGCTCCATCCTGAACGGGCTGCTCAAGTCGGAGCGGGGCAGCGAAGGCCCCGGTCTGGAAGAACTGGATGCGGGCTACGATGCCGCGCGGCAGGGCAACTGGGCCGAGGCGGTGCAGCACTATGAAAAAGCCGTCGAGGCGGGCAGCGCCGAAGCGCTGGCGCTTTTGGGCGACTGCCTGTATCAGGGCCGGGGTGCCCGGCGCAGCAAGGTACAGGCCCGGCGGATGTGGAAAAAAGCCGCCAAGGCCGGGGAAGTGCAGGCCATGATCGCCCTTGGCGATGACGCAGCGGCCTCCGGGCAGGAAGCCGCCGCCGCGCTGCAATATTACCGCCGCGCCCAGAGTGCCGCCCGCGGGATGCCGGATGTCTCCTATACGCCGCAGATCCGGCTCCGCATCGCCCAGTGCGAAACGCGGTATGTCTCCCGCAAAAAGGCGCTGATGGAGCTGGCGGAGGCCGAGCAGGGCTTCTGCATCCAGCTGGAAGAGGGGGCACCGGACGCGGAGATCTGGCTGGACGAGACCCGGAAGACCGTGGCGGAGCTGATGAACGAAGGGCTGGAGAACCGATGAAATCGGCAGGAACACAAATTCTTTACATTTGTTCTATGAAATCGTCATAGGAAATCGGTAAGATGATTCTGGAAAAAAATCTGTGCCGCAAGAAAAGAGGACAAGCACTATGAGCAACGTGATCGGAATCGACCTTGGAACGACCAACTCCTGTGTGGCAGTGGTCGAGGGCGGCAAGCCTGTGGTCATCGCCAATGCCGAGGGCGAACGCACCACCCCCAGCGTGGTCGCCTTTACCAGAGACGGTGAGCGTCTGGTGGGCGGTGCGGCCAAGCGCCAGATCGCGACCAACTCCGGCCGCACCATCTCCAGCATCAAGCGCTACATGGGTTCCGACCACCGGGTCCACATCGACGGCAAAGACCTGACCCCGCAGGAGATCAGTGCCATGATCCTGACGAAGATCCGCCGCGACGCTGAGAGCTACCTCGGTGAGCCGGTGACCGAGGCCGTCATCACGGTGCCCGCCTACTTTGACGACAGCCAGCGCAAGGCCACGCAGGACGCAGGCCGTATCGCGGGGCTGAACGTTCTGCGCATCATCAACGAGCCTACGGCCGCAGCGGTGGCCTACGGTCTGGACAACGAAGCGCCGCAGAAGATTCTGGTCTATGACCTGGGCGGCGGCACCTTCGATGTCTCCATCATCGAGATCGAGGATGGCACCTTCACGGTGCTGGCCACCGGCGGCGACACCCATCTGGGCGGCGATGATTTCGATGAGCGGATCGTGGAGTATGCGGTGGCGGAGTTCAAGAAATCCGACCGCATCGACCTGAGCCGCGACCCCGCCGCCATGGGCCGCCTGAAAGAGGAGGCCGAAAAGGCCAAGAAGGAGCTGTCCAGCGCGCTGAGCGCCCAGCTGAACCTGCCCTTCATTGCGGTGGGCAAAGACGGCCCCCACCATCTGGACCTGACGCTCACCCGCCCGCAGTTCGAGATGATGACCGGCGACCTGCTGGCCCGCACCGTGCAGCCGGTGCAGAATGCCCTGCGGGATGCAGGCATCGCCGCCAGCCAGCTGGGCAAGGTGCTTCTGGTGGGCGGCAGCACCCGGATGCCGGCCGTAGAGCGTCAGGTCAAAGAGCTGCTGGGCTGCGAGCCCAGCCACAGTCTGAACCCGGACGAGTGCGTCGCCATGGGCGCAGCGGTCCAGGGCGCTCTGCTGCAGGGCGGCGGCAAGCTGGCCGGTGCTTCCGGTGCCGCTGCGCAGGGCCTTGTGCTGATGGACGTCACCCCGCTGACCTTGTCCATTGAGACGCTGGGCGGCGTGGCAACCCCGCTCATCACCCGCAACAGCATGATCCCCACCCGGAAGAGCCAGATCTTCACGACAGCGCGCCCGATGCAGACCAGCGTGGAGATCAACGTCCTGCAGGGAGAACGCCACTTTGCGCGGGACAACAAGAGCCTGGGCAAGTTCAAGCTGAACGGCATCCGTGCCAGCTTCTCGTCCAAACCGCAGATCGAAGTGACCTTTGACATCGACGTCAATGGCGTCGTGAAAGTCTCCGCCAAAGACCTCGGCACCGGGCGGGAGCAGAACATCACCATCACCGGCAGCACGAACCTGTCGGAACACGAGATCCAGCGCGCTATGGCGGATGCCGCCGCGTATGAGGCCGAGGACAGCCGCCGGAAAGAGCGGCTGGAACTCCACAATCAGGCCGAAGTGCTGGCCTACAAGGTGGATGAGGCCCTGTCCAAGTGCAAAAAGGAGCTGGACAAGGACGAAAAGAACCGCATCAAGGCCGATGTGGCCAACCTCCGCCGTTGCCTGCGGAAGGACAAACCCGAAAAAATGAACGAGACCGAGGAAGCGAACCTCCGGCAGGCCAAAGAGCAGCTGGAAGCTTCGGCCAACCACCTGATGATGCTCTACACGAGCGAAGAACAGGAAGAACCATAAGAAGGCAAAAAAATCTCCGCGCAGCTGCGCGGAGATTTTTTTGTCGGCAGGGCCGGAACAGAGGGCTGAAAAACGGACAGGTTTACACGATCAGCTCCACCGTGCTCCCCCCGCTGCGGGCCTTTTTGACGAGGACCTGATGGTCGATGCGGTCTTTGAGGGCGGCGACGTGGGAGATGATGCCCACGAGCCGGTCGCCTTCGGTCAGGCCGGAGAGGACCCGGATGGCCTGTTCCAGACTCTCGTCGTCGAGGGAGCCGAAGCCCTCGTCGAGGAAGAGGGTATCCAGCCGGATGCCGCCGGCCGTGCTCTGGACTTCGTCTGAGAGGCCCAGCGCCAGCGCCAGCGAGGCCTTGAAGCTCTCGCCGCCGGAAAGGGTCTTCACGCTGCGGCGGGTGCCGTTGTAGTGGTCGATGACGCCGAGGTCCAGGCCGGACTGGCTGCGCTGGTTCTCGGCCCCGACCCGCTCCAGCTCGTACTGCCCGGCGGTCATCTGCATCAGGCGGGTGTTGGCGTGGACGAGGATGCGGTCGAGATAGTGCATCTGGATGTAGGCTTCCAGTTTGATCTTCTGCTTGCTGCTCAGGGTGCCGCCCGCTGTGGAGGCCAGCGCGTTGACCCACTGCCAGCGGGTCTCCAGCACCTGCCGGGCCGCGGCCAGTCGGCGGTAGTCGGCGGCGGCGCGGCGGTTGGGCACGAGCTGGGCCGTCAGGGCTTTTTCCTGTTCGGCGGCCTGCTGGCGGGCCGTTTGCAGCGCAGTGAGCCGGGTGCGCAAAGCGTCGAGGTCTGCGGCCCCGGTCTCCGGGGCCTGCTGGTCTTGCAGGGCCTGCACGGCAGCTTCGGCGGCAGCGACGGCGTTTTCCGCAGCGCGGCGGGCGGCTTCGGCCTGCTCCATGCCGGTGCGCAGGGCAGTGCGCTGGGCCGTCAGGTCGGCGACCGTCTGCTGGGCCTCGGCGCGGCTGGCCGGTGCGGTCTGCCGGGCTTCGGTGATCTGCTGTTCCAGCGCCGCAGCCGTAGCTTCGCGGGCAGCGGCAGTCTGTTCGGCAGAGGCTGCTGCCGTTTCCAAGGCGGTGCGCTGGGCCGTTTTGGTCTTGCGGGCGGCATCCAGCCGGGTGCGGTGGGTGCAGTCGGCGGCGGCCTTTTGCCGGGCTGCGCGGTTCTCGGCCTGTGCGGTCTGGAGCGCGGCAGTCTCCTCGGCAAGAGCCGTTTTCAACAGGGCCACGGTCAGAGCGACCGGCCCCTCCGGCGAGGTGAAGCGTTCGGGCAGAAGGCTTTCGGCGTCCCGGCGGAGGGTGGCTTTGCCCTCCCGCTGGGCGGCGAGGGCTTCGCGGGCTGCGGCCGCGCGGTCCTGCGCGGCGCGGTCGGCCGCTTCGGCCGCCTGCTTGGCGGCGGTCACCTGCGCCTGGGTGGGGGCAGTGTGAGGCAGTGCTGCCTTGGCCGGGTGGTGGACACTGCCGCAGACGGGGCAGGGGGTGCCTTCAGCAAGGCCCTGCGCCAGAAGTCCGGCCTGTGCGTCCAGAAACGCCCGCTCGCAGGCGTCCCGCTCCGCGTGGGCAGCGTCCTGCGCGGCGGCTGCGGTGCGGTAGGCGTCCTGTGCCTGTCGGGCGGCGTGGGTGCGGCGCTGGTCTTCGGTCAGGCTCTGGGCCAGCGCGGTGAGGGCGGTCTCCCGGCGGATGAGCTGCTCGGCCTGAGCGGTCAGGGCCACGTTCCGGGTCTCCGGGTCGCCGAGGGCGGAAGCTTCGGCGTCCAGCGCGGCGAGTTCCGCATCCAGCGCGGTCAGCTGGGCCCGCGCCTTGCGGGCTTTGGCCTGTTCCAGGTCGGCCTCGCTGCGGGCGGCGGTCTGTGCGCGGCAGAGCTTGTCCAGCGCGTCGCAGGCCTCAAGGCCCGCTCTGGCCCGCTCCAGCTGGGCGGTCAGAGCGTCCAGTGCGGTGGCATCGCCTGCATGGCGGGCCGCATCGGCGCGGGCCGCGTCCCGGCGGGGGAGCAGGGCGGCAAGCTCGGCCTGCTTTTCGACCCGCTGGCGGCGGAGGGCTTCGGCCTGCTCGGCCCGGCCCAGCGTCTGCTGCAAAGCGTCCAGCTGCGTCTGTGCGGCGGTGTGGGCGGCGGCAGCAGCGGAGAGTTCCGCTTCCTGCCGGGTGAGGAGCCCGTCCAGCAGGGCGGTGACTTCCTCGGCGGGGCGCTGCGCCGAAAGCCCGCCCAGCGCTTCGGCGTCGGGGTCGGTCTCCGGATAGCGGATGCCGGAGAGCACCGCGTCCAGCTGGACGTTCTGGGCCGTGCGCTGGGCCGTGAGGCGGGCGTTCTCCTCTTGCAGCGCGTCCTGCAATTTCTGGTAGCGCTGGGTGCGGAACAGTTTGCGGAAGATCTTGCTCCGCTCCTCGGTCGTGGCGTTGAGCAGGCGGGTGAACTGCCCCTGCGCGATCATGGCGATCTGGCAGAACTGGTCGTAGTCCAGCCCGATGAGGGCGGTGACGGCGGCGGTGACATCCTTCGACCGGGTCACGGGCGGGCGGCCGTCCGGGTAGGTGAGGACGGCGTCTGCCTTTTCGGTGGTCGTGCCCTCCCCCCGCGCTTTGGGGCGGAGGTAGTCCGGGTTGCGGCGGACGGTGTACCGCTGGCCGCGCACCTCAAATTCCAGCTCGACAAAGGTGGGGGTGCCGGGGTCGGCGTACTTGCTGCGCAGCATGGCACCGTCCCGCACGCCGCCGCTGGAATGATCGTACAGGGCATAGGTGATGGCGTCGAAAAGGGTGGTCTTGCCCGCGCCGGTGTCACCGGTGACGAGATACAGGCCGCCTTTGCCCAGGCGCTCCAGTTCCAGCGTGACGGCGCTGGCGTATGGCCCGAAGGCCGAAAGGGTCAGCTTCAGGGGTCTCATACGTCCTCCTCCTTCCAGAGCGTTTCAATGAGCTGCTGGCAGAATGCAGCCTGCTCGGCGCTCAGGGGCTGATTGTTTTGCAGCGCATAAAAGGCTGCAAAGTGTTCCAGCGGCGTTTTCTGCTCGGTCTGGGCCGGGGCGTCGAGGTCGGCCTGGGTGCGGGTGCGGAGGTTGTCGTAGTCCAGCCGCATCAGGTTCGGGTAAATGACCCGCAGCCGGGCCAGCGCATCGGGCACATCCTGCTCGTCGGTCAGGGTGATGTGCAGATAGTCGTCGGTGGCCGTGCCCGCATAGCTGCGGCGGTCGGTCAGCTCCATGTAGCTGCCGCGCAGCTCCCGCAGGTCGTGCTTCGGGGTCAGCGGCGCGGTGGAAAGCGTGACCTCTCCCTTCGGCCCCAGCTCCACAAAGGTTGCGCTCTTGTGCTGGTGCGCCTCCGAGAAGGAATACTTCAGCGGGGTGCCGCAGTAGCGCAGGGTGTCGCGGCCCACCTTCTGGGGGCTGTGCAGGTGGCCGAGGGCCACATAGTCGAAGCCGTCAAAGAGGGCGGCATCCACACAGTCCAGCCCGCCCACCGATGGCTCCTCGCTCTCGCAGGCGGTGGCACCGGCCACGAACTGGTGGGCCACCAGCACGCTGCGGCGGGCCGGATCGGTGGCGCAGCGGCGCAGCACACAGCCCAAGGCGTCGCTGTAGCTTTCGATGGGCTCGTCCGGGTAGATGTGGCGCACTATGGCGGGTTTCAGGAAGGGCAGTAAGTAAATGTCCACCGGGCCGTATGCGTCGGTGAGGGAGATGGGGGCCGGGACTCCTTCGAACACCGGGCTGACGTAGACCTGGCTCCCCGCCAGCAGATGGGCACCGAACGCGACCCGCTCGGCGGAGTCGTGGTTGCCGCTGATGGCGAAGACCGGCAGCTTCCGGTCGGCCAGTTCGGTGAGGAACCAGTCCAGCAGACGGACGGCTTCGGCGGGGGGCACGGGCTTGTCGTAGAGGTCGCCCGCCAGCAGAACAGCATCCACGGGGCGGGTGTCGAGGAGCGACAAGATCTCCTCCAGAATATACCGCTGGTCGTCCAGCATGGAGAACTCGCAGACCCGCTTGCCGAGGTGCAGGTCGG
>OGDC01000402.1_pt1 | contig 12204 bp, 9 predicted proteins | sample 1570331 | NCBI WGS metagenome assembly OGDC01 (sample SAMEA2582167, study PRJEB24529) | metagenome
GAATTGTAATTGATGGTGAAGGTTCAAAGGTTATTTGCAAAGACTAATTTGAAAATTCCAGTTTGCCGCACTCGCTCACAAAAAGAATTTAGCGCAACATGCTCCAATAAGAAAACCAGAGTTGTTTGGCAGGTCTGCCTTGCAACTCTGGTTTTTGTTTTTTGTGTGATAATGAGTTACTTGTGCTCGCTCAGCCAGCGCAGAGCAAACCAGCTGTAGGCCGCGCTGCCCTCATAGAGGATGCTGTCATCGAACTTGACCTTCGGGTGGTGCTGGCCGTAGGCGTAGCCCTCCTTGGCGTTGCCCGCGGACAGGAACATGCTGACGGTGGGCACCTCGTGGCTGACGAAGGCGAAGTCCTCGCTGCCGCCGCCCGGCTTGCCGCCCGTGAGCCTGGACATATCCATTGCGCCCTGGCCCACAAGCTCGGTCATATAGGTCATTGCATTCCCGGCGAGGGCGTGGTCCACCACCATGCAGGGGCAGTAGTCGCTGAAGCCGACCTCGGCGGTGCAGCGGTAGGCCGCTGCCACGCCCTGTGCGATCTCGGTCATCCGCTTGTGGATCAGCTCACCGACCTTGTTTTCGGGGTCGATGGTGCGGATGGTGCCCCACATCTCCGCCGTGTCGGGGATGACGTTGGAGGCGGCACCTGCCTGGAAGCGGCCGGTCGTGAAGACGCCGAAGCTGTGCGGGTCCATCTCCCGGCTGTTGATCTCCTGCAGCGCGATGTGGATGTGCGCCGCCGCCGTGATGGGGTCGATGCAGGCTTCGGGCATGGAACCGTGGCCGCCCTTGCCATGGACGGTGATGTGGTACTGCTCGCAGCTGGCCATCGTGATGCCGCCGCCCGGCACCAGCACCATGCCGGAGGGCAGAGGCATACCAGCCAATACATGGAACATGACCGCCGCATCCACCTTCGGGTTTTCCAGCAGGCCGTTGGCGATCATATCCGGGGAGCCCTGAAAGATCTCCTCCGCTGGCTGGAACTCCAGCTTGACGGTGCCTTCCAGCTCCTCTTCGTGGGCTTTGAGCAGCTTGGCCGCACCCAGCATCATGGCCGTGTGCATGTCGTGGCCGCAGCCGTGCATCCGGCCGGGCACCTCAGAGGCGAAGTCCACGCCGGACTCCTCCTGGATGGGCAGAGCGTCCATGTCGCCGCGCAGCAGAATGGTCTTGCCCGGCTTTTTGCCGCCCGCCAGCACAAGGATGCCCGCCTTGCCGCAGTCCTGCGGGGTGTAACCCATCTCGGTGAGTGCCTGCTTGACCAGCGCTCTGGTCTGGGGCAGGTCGAAGCCTACCTCCGGGTGCCGGTGCAGGGTGCGCCGCCAGTTTTGCAGCTGGGGTTCCAGCACGGCAGCTTCTGCCATCAGTTCCTTCGGGTCCATCATTTCAAATCAGCTCCCTTTTTTATCTTGTGTGCACAGCCTGTTGAATGGAATGTTCCACAAAGCTGTTCAGGCTCATGTTGTGTGCCGCAGCAAAGATCACGGCCTGCTTGTGCAGCTCCGGCGAGATGCGAACATTGAAGCTGCCCTTATACGCCCGCTCCGGTTCCTTGTGGGTCTCTTCGCACAGAGTCAGGTAATCATCGACGGCATTGTGGAAATCGCAGACCAGCTCCGCCGCTGTGGTCCCCTCATAGGAGAGCAGCGCACGGATGCCCATGACTTTTCCGTAAAAGAGGCCGTCTTCTTCCGAGAATTCCACGCTTCCCACATAGCCTTTGTATTCCATCGTGTTATTCATAGAAGTCCCTCCTGTTCCAAAATCTGGATGAGCTGCTTCACCTGATATTCCAGCAGCTCTTTTCTGGGGTGGGGTCGGTGCATCATGATGGGCGGATGTTCCTCAGATACGAACATGATCCGGGACCCGCTGGTCCGGCCTTTGTTGGAGCGCTCATAGGCGAAATACCGCAACAGGCTTTCCGCATCATCAAATGTGAATGTCTTCGGTTTCGATTTCAGGCGTTCGATCAGCTTTTCCTTCTGACCCATCGTGCACTCACTCCCTGCTTATAGTATACCACGATCGGAGAGAATTGCAACTAAAATCAGTTGCAATTCTCTTTTACAGATCACTGCTCCCCGCCGTCGGAACCATTGGGGTGGTACTGGGCGCAGGTGCACTTCTTCCATTTAAGGCCGCTGCCGCAGGGGCAGGGGTCGTTGCGGCCGATCTTGATGACGCGGATGGGCTGGCCCTTGGGGGCACCCTTAGCACCGGGTGCGCCGTTGCCGGGCACGAAGCCTTCACCGGTGGGCTTGGCCACCTGCTCCCGCTTGGGGGCCGCAGTGCCCGCACCACGCACCTCGATGGTCAGCAGCATCTTGATGCTGGACTCGCGGATGGAATCGACCATCTGGTCGAACATGTCAAAGCCCTCGATGCGGTACTCAACGACGGGGTCTTTCTGGCCGTAGCCGCGCAGCGCGATGCCCTGACGCAGCTGGTCCATGTTGTCAATATGGTCCATCCACTGGCGGTCTACACACTTGAGCAGGCAGATGCGTTCCAGCTCCCGCATCAGCTGCGGGCCGTAGCGCTGTTCCTTGTCGTTCAGGATGTCCATCCCGCGGTCGTACAGCAGATCGGCGATGCCCTGGACCGAGAGGCTGTCGTAATCCGCGACGGTATAGTGGAAGTCGGCGTCGGTCGTCAGCCAGCCCTGATAGTGGCGGCGGAGCGCACCAAAGTCCCACTCGTCCTTGACGTCACCGGCCAGGAACTGCTTGCAGCTGGAGTCAATGTTCTCCCGCAGCATGTTGTGCATCTCGGTGCTGATGTCCTCACCGTCGAGCACCTTGCGGCGCTGGCCGTAGATGATCTCGCGCTGCTGGTTCATGACATCGTCGTACTTCAGCACGTTCTTGCGGATCTCAAAGTTCCGGCCTTCCAGCTTCTTCTGGGCGCTTTCGAGGGTGCTGGTGATCATGCGGTTCTCGATGGGGGTGTCCTCGTCCAGCTTGAGGGTATCCATCAGGCTGGAAACGCGGTCGCCGCCAAACAGGCGCATCAGGTCATCTTCCAGGCTCAGGTAGAAGCGGGATGCGCCGGGGTCGCCCTGACGGCCGGCACGGCCGCGCAGCTGGTTGTCGATGCGGCGGCTCTCGTGGCGCTCGGTGCCGATGATGAACAGGCCGCCCGCCTTGCGCACCTCGTCCGCTTCGGCTTCGATGGCGGGCTTGTACTGGGCGTACAGCTCCTCGAACCGCCTGCGGGCCGCGAGGATGTTCTCATCGGTGGTGTCGCCGTGGCCGTCAGCCTCAGTCAGCAGCAGTTCCACGGCGTTCGGGTCGGCATCTTCGGGCTTTTCGGGGTTGAGCAGGTTCTCGCAGAAGTGCTCCTTGCGCATCTGGGCCTTGGCCATGAACTCTGCGTTGCCGCCCAGCATGATATCGGTGCCGCGGCCTGCCATGTTGGTGGCGATGGTGATGGCACCCTTCTTACCGGCCTGCGCCACGATCTCGGCCTCGCGCTCGTGGTTCTTTGCGTTCAGCACGTTGAAATCGCGGGTGTGTTTTTGCAGCATCTTCGCCAGCGTCTCGCTCTTTTCCACACTGACGGTACCCACCAGAACAGGCTGGCCGTTTTTATGGCACTCCATCACCTGCTCGATGACGGCACGGTATTTGCCGTTGACGGTCTTGTAGACCGCATCGGGATAATCCTTGCGGATGTTGGGGCGGTTGGTGGGCACGGTAACGATGTTCAGGCCGTAGATCTCGGTGAACTCGGTGGCCTCGGTCTTGGCCGTACCGGTCATACCGGCCAGCTTCTTGTACATGCGGAAATAGTTCTGGAAGGTGATGGTCGCCAGCGTCTTGCTCTCGGCGGCGATCTTCACACCCTCTTTGGCCTCGATGGCCTGATGCAGGCCCTCGTTGTAGCGGCGGCCGATCATCAGGCGGCCCGTGAACTCATCGACGATGATGACTTCGCCGTTCTTGACCACATAGTCGATGTCCTTTTTCATGACACCGTAGGCCTTGATGGCCTGGTCGATGTGGTGGGCCAGCGTCATGTTCTCGGCAGCGGCCAGGTTCTCGATCTTGAAGTATTCCTCGGCTTTTTTGATGCCTTTGGCGGTCAAGGTGCAGGTCTTGTGCTTTTCGTCCACAACGTAATCGCCGTCGGTCTGCTCGTCGGTCTCCACCTTGTCTTCCAGCTCGACCACCACGCTCTTGCGCAGGGTGCGGACGAAACGGTCCACCTGCGTGTACAGGCTGGACGAATCCTCGCCGCGGCCGGAGATGATGAGCGGGGTGCGGGCTTCGTCGATGAGGATGGAGTCCACCTCATCGACGATGGCGTAGGTGTGGCCGCGCTGGACCATGTTGTCCTTATAGGTCACCATGTTGTCGCGCAGGTAGTCGAAGCCGAACTCGTTGTTGGTGCCGTAGGTGATATCGGCATTGTAGGCACGGCGGCGGCTGTCGCCGTCGATCCCCTGCACGATGAGGCCGACGGACAGGCCCAGCCAGCGGTAGAGCTTGCCCATCCACTCGCTGTCGCGCTTGGCCAGATAGTCGTTGACGGTGACGATGTGGACGCCTTCGCCGGTCAGGGCGTTCAGGTAGGCGGGCAGGGTGGCCACAAGGGTCTTGCCTTCACCGGTCTGCATCTCAGCGATGGCACCGCGATGCAGGGCGATGCCGCCGGTGACCTGCACCGGGAAGTGCTTCATGCCCAGCACACGCCAGGCGGCCTCGCGGCAGACAGCAAAGGCATCGGGCAGGATATCGTCCAGCGTCTCGCCGCCGGCCAGACGCGCCTTCAGTGCGGGGGTCTGGGCCTGCAGGTCGGCATCGGACAGTGCCTGGTATTTGGGTTCCAGGGCCAGCACCTTTTTGGTGATCGGGTTGATCTTTTTCAGCTCCCGGTCCGAGAAGGTACCGAAGATCTTTTCAGCTAGGGACATTCTTACACCTCATCTATTGAAATCTGGGCGGAGACCGCCCGGCAGGGGAAGTTCATCATACAGTTATATGATACACCAAAGCAGAAAACCCGTCAAACCCACAGGCCTCGTTTTGGGCCATTTTCCAATGAATTTTCTGTAAAATCAACAAAAAGGCCGCTGAAAACTCCCTTCGTCATCGCTGGCGCGATGCCACCTCCCTCAACGAGGGAGGCTTTCACAGCGTTCCGGCACGTCAAGACTCCCTCTTGGAGGGAGCTGGCACGGCGAAGCCGTGACGGAAGGAGTATCCAGCAGCCTTTTATTACAACAGCACAGCCCCCGAATGCGGCAGGCCGTCGGCCCAGAGGGAGCGCAGGCGCTGGGGCAGCGCGTAGAAGTTGCCGCCCGTGTACACCCATGCCCCGACGGTGCAGAGTGCGGCCAGCACGGCCAGCACCAGCAAAACCACCAGCACCCGCCGGGCGCGGCGGGGCCTGCGGGCAGGCAGAAAGCCGGTGCCTGCGGCCTGCGGCAGGTCGCAGGCTGCGCGGCGGATCATGTCCAGCAGCCAGAGGGCAGGCCTGTCCGCCAGCGGGACCGTGCGCAGCCAGCAGCCTTTTTTGCAGCTGAGCACCAGCACGCAGTCCCCTTCCCGCTCGGCGCACCCGGCGGCAAGGTCACAGCCCACCACCCGGCGGGCCGCCTGTGCTTTTGCCAGCGCACGGCGCACCGGGTCAGTGGTGTCGGCAGGCAAATGCGCTGCCGCCTGCTGCTCGATCTTTGCACCGGTCTTGGGGTGGGCATAACTCAGCGCTCCGAAGTCAAAGACCCGTTCCGCCCCGGCGATGGTCTCCAGCCGGGCCTCCAGAAGGGTACCGGCGGCAGCATCCGAACAGATGAGGAGTCGGTCGTGCCGTTCCAGTTCCTGCACGGCGGCCTCGGCCAGCGTGGTCTCCCCGGCCCCGTACAGGTCGGCGGAAAACTTCTCCCGCAGCGCCTGCGCGGCCTTTTTCAGGCCCGCCGGGTTCTGGGCCGAAAGCGCCACCAGAGTCTCCGCGCCCCGGCTCTTCCAGCGGGCCTCCGCCTTCCACTGGGGCGAAAACCCGCCCGCTGCCTCTTTCACGGCGTCGTCCGGCACTCCGAACAGCCGCAGCACACATTCGGCCTTCTTCTCTTCTGTCAATGCTGCTCACCCCTGCGTGTTATTCGCTCAAGAATGCCGCGTCCAGCGCATCGAGCACGGCCGTGTCGTGCTGCTGGGCTGCGGTCAGGGGCTTTGTGCCTGCGGGGGTCCTGCCCTGCGCCAGACGCAGCACCAGTTCCAGTGCAGCCTGCGCAGCGCGGGCGCGGACCAGTGCGCGGTCCGGGCGGGAGACGAAGAGCTTCTTCACATACACGGTCTCGCCGCGGGCCGCACCCAGATAGACGGTGCCCACCGGGCGGACGGCATCGCCGCCGGTGGGGCCTGCTACGCCGGTCACGCTGACGGCGATGTCCGAGCCGGACGCCTTCGCCGCGCCCAGCGCCATCTGCGCGGCCACCGGGGCCGACACCACATTGTATCGTGCGATGACGTCCGGGTCCACGCCGACGAGCTTCGCCTTCGCCTGCTCCCAATAGGTCACAAAGCCGTAGCCGAACACCTCGCTGGAGCCTGACACTGCGGTGATGCGCTCTGCGATCATGCCGCCGGTGCAGCTCTCGGCGGTGGAGACGGTGAGCCCTTTTTCCTTCAGGGTGCGCACCACCGTTTCTTCCAGCCCGGCCACATCCTCATCATACACCGCATCGCCCAGCAGATCGTAGAACTTCCTGGCGTATGCGCGGCACATTTTTTCGCCGTCCTCGTCGGAGGCGGCACGGGCCGTGATGCGGATCTCGCATTCGCCAGTCTTGCAGTAGATGGCGGCGGTGGGGTTGGCATGATCCAGCAGGTCCCGCACCTGATATTCCAGATTGCTCTCGCCGCCCAGCACCCGCAGGGTGATGGAGTGCAGGGTGCAGTTCTGGCGTTCCAGCAGCAGCGGGCGGATGCTCTCCGTCCACATGGCTTTCATCTCACTGGGGACGCCCGGCATCAGAACGGCGCAGCGGCCGTCCTGCTCGAACCAGGTGCCGGGGGCGGTGCCGTGGTGGTTGACGATCTTCCGCCCGTGCACGGGCACCATGGCCTGCTTGCGGTTGTTGGGGGTCGTCTCGCGGCCGGAGCGGGCAAAGTAGCGGGTGATCTTCGCCCACTCTTCTTCGTCAAAGGCCAGCGTATCGCCGTAGCAGGCCGCCACCGTCTCCTTGGTCAGGTCGTCTGCTGTGGGGCCTAAGCCTCCGGTGAAGACCAGCAGATCACACCGAGCCTTGGCCTCGTTGACGAAGTCCGCCAGACGGCCCTGGTTGTCGCCGATGGTGCTCTCCCGCTGCACGGTGATGCCCAGGTCGGCCAGTTCCCGGCTCAGATACTGGGCGTTGGTATTCAGGATGTTGCCGAGCAGCAGCTCGGTGCCCACACTGATGATCTCTGCGGTCATGCGGCATCACCCCTCAAACTCGATCTCGTCGGTGATCCGGATGCGGATGCGCTCGGTGTTCTCTGCCGCTTCGGCTTCCAGTGCAGCCAGACCCGGCATGGCGGCTTCGGCGGCCAGGATCTCGTCCAGCTCCGGGCGGATCTTCGGGTGCGGCGGAGTGAAGATGGTGCAGCAGTCCTCATAGGGCAGGATGCTGGTCTCAAACGTGCCGATGTGGCGGGAGGTCTCGATGATCTCGGTCTTGTCCATGCCGATGAGGGGGCGGAGGATGGGCAGGTCCTGGGCCGCATCGGTGCATTGCAGCGCCTTGACGGTCTGGCTGGCCACCTGCGCCAGGCTCTCGCCGGTGATGAGGGCCTCGCTGCCCTGCTTTTGGGCGATGCTGTTGGCGATGCGCATCATGCTGCGGCGCATCAGCACCGTGAACAGCACATCGGGGGCGTTGTCCCGGATGTACTCCTGCGGCCGGGTGTAGGGCACCACGAAGAGGTTGGTGCTGCCGGTGTAGGGCGTGATCTTCTGGGCCAGTGCCTTAACTTTGAGTTTTGCGCGCTCCGAAGTATACGGAGGGGATGCAAAATGGATGTGGTCCAGCGCCAGACCGCGCTTTGCCATCCGGTACGCAGCCACCGGGCTGTCGATGCCGCCGGAGAGCATGTTCAGGGCGCGGCCGGAAGTCCCCACGGGCAGACCGCCCTCGCCGGGGATCTTCGGGCCGTGGATGTAGGCACCGTAATCGCGGATCTCCACGATGACCTTGAACTGCGGGTTGCGGACATCCACCTTGAGGTAGTTGTGTTTGCCCAGCAGATACGCGCCCAGCTCCCGCATCAGTTCGGGGCTGGTCATGGGGTAGGTCTTATCCGAGCGGCGGGCCTCCACCTTGAAGGTCCTGATGCCGTGCAGGCTGCCGCCGAGGTAGTCCTCAGCGGTCTGGCAGATGGTGTCAAAGTCCTTCTCGCAGACCACCGCGCGGCTCAGTGCGGCCAGACCAAAGACGGTGCGCACCCGGTCGAATGCGAGGTCCATGTCGATGTCCTCTTCCTCCGGCTCCATATAAAAGGTAGACTGGGTGCAGTAGACCTTGAATCTGCCCACGGTCTTGAGCCGGTACCGCAGGATCTTCATCATGGCCGACTCGAACTGGTTGCGGTTGAGGCCCTTCAGGGACATCTCGCCCTGATAGCCCATAATGATCTCTCTCATATATTATCTCCTTATTCTCTGCAAATGCTTCATGCCGTCCTCAAAGCGGTTCAGGAAAGCATCCACATCTTCGGGGGTGTTGTCTGCACAGAAGGACACCCGGATGGCCGTGTCGATGGCCAGCGGGCTGCGGCCCATGGCCGCCAGCGTGTGACTAGGCTGGCCCCGCCCGCAGGCACTGGCCGACGAGACATAGATCTGCTTTTCCGCCAGAAACGCCAGCATCGTCTCGCTCTTGATGCAGTTCTCGCTGAAGTTCAGCACCTCCGGCACGGCGCTGTCCGGGCTGTTGATCTCCACTTCGGGGAAGGCTTTCAGCCCCTCGCGCAGCTGCTGGTTCAAGGCGCGGACGGCGGTGTCCCGGCTCTTCATGTTCTTCGAAAGGCGGCTGACCGCAGCGGCCAGACCCACCGCGTAGGGCAGGTTCTCGGTGCCGGGGCGCTTCTCACGCTCCTGCTCGCCGCCAAGGTAGGGCGGCTGGAACGCCTGTGCCAGACTGTCGCTGAGGTAGAGCGCGCCCACGCCCTTGGGCGCATGGATCTTGTGTCCGCTCACCGCCAGTGTGTCGATGTTGGCCAGCTTGATGGGAACCCGCATCCACGCCTGCACCGCGTCCACATGGACGAGGGTGCGGCTGTTCTTCCGCTTGACCTCGGCGGCCAGACGCTCGACCTCGTTCCGGGTGCCGATCTCGTTGTTGACCATCATGCAGGCCACAAGGATGGTGTTCCTGTCCACATGCGACAGCATCTCGTCGATGTCCAGCGTACCGTCCGGGCAGGGGGCCACGACCGTGACGTCATAGCCCATCGCAGCCAGACGTTCCAGCGGCTTTTGCACACTGGGGTGTTCAAAACCGGACACCACAATGCCCTTGCCGAACTTCCGGGTCAGCGCCGCGCCCAGCAGGGCCATGTTGTTGCCCTCGCTGCCGCAGGAGGTGAAGTACAGCTCCCGCGATTTGCAGCTCAGGCTCCGGGCCACCACGGCGCGGGCCGCGTTCAGAGCCTCTTCGCTCCGGGCGCCGGGGGCGTACAGGGACGACGGATTCGCCCAGTGCTCCCGCATGGCCCTGTCGATGACATCCGCCACGTCCGGGGCCACGATGGTGGTGGCGGCGTTGTCCAGATAATGCAATTCAGGATTTTGCAGCATAAGATTCGATTCCTGCTTTCTTTGCTTGCCGTCGGCAGAGCGTTCCGCCCTGAACCGACGTTTTCTCATAATAAACCAGAATAATTATAGCACAAACCCTGCCCTAACGCAAAGGATTTGCGGCATGGCTTGCGCCGGGGCTTGCCATGCTGTATAATGAAGAAAATGAGCTACAGAAAGCAGGGTGTTTTATGGCCGATTATCAGGAATACCGCCGCCGGATCCTCCGCAAGCGCTGGTTCCGGACCTTCTCCGTTGCAGGGCTGCTCTTCCTGCTGGTGCTGGTGGGCGTCGTGGGTACACTGTGGAAACGGCTCCACCGGGAGCAATCCCCCGCCGCCGTGCAGGGGCCGACCATCTTCCAGCAGGAGCTGCAGGGCAGCGAGTGGAACACCGTCAACTACACGCCCGCCCGGCGGCTGGCGGTACAGCTCAGCGCCGACGGCACCACCGCCATGGATTTCCGTCTGGCCGCGCTGGCCGAAAGCCCGGCCGTGGACCGCAGCTATTTCAACGACGCCTGTTTTCTGGGCGACAGCCTGACGCAGGGGATGCAGATCTACAGCACCGGCCTGCCGGAAGCCTCCTTCTGCGCCTATAAAGGCATCGGCCCCAACGCCGTGGTCAACAGCACCACCTGCACCCGCCGGGACGGCGTCAAGGAGATCCCGATGGAGGTGCTGACGGCCCAGCAGCCAAAGGTGCTCTACATCCTGCTCGGCACCAATGTGCTCAACCGGGACGGCGATTATTCCAGCTTCCTCACCTACTACCGCCTCATGCTGGACATGATCGCACAGGCCCTGCCCAATACGCAGATCTACGTCCAATCCATCACGCCGGTGCGGCCGGAAGTCCGGGCCTCTCACCCCGGCCTCTACAAAGAGCGCCTGTGCGAGATCAACGACGAGCTTTCCGCCATCGCGCTCGAAAAAGGCTGCGTCTTCCTCAACCTGTGGGAGGCCCTGGCCGACGAGAACGGCGACCTGAAGGCCGAATACGCCCAGAACGACGGCTACCACGTCAAGCCCGAAGGCTACACCGCCTGGGTCGATTACCTCCGCACCCACACCATCAACCCCGGCGTGACCTCCGCTGCGGCATGATACGATTACAAAAAAGGAAGGCTCCCCCGGCTGTTGTCGAGGGAGCCTTCCTTTTTGTGTAAAATCAGAACAGCCCTGTGATCTTGCCATCGGCATCGACGTCGATGTTGACGGCGGCAGGCTTCTTGGGCAGGCCGGGCATGGTCATGATGTTGCCGCAGATGACCACCACGAATCCGGCACCGGCAGCAAGGCGGACCTCGCGCACCTCCATCGTGAAGCCGGTGGGCGCAGCCAGGAGCTTGGCGTTATCGCTGAAGCTGTACTGGGTCTTGGCGATGCAGACGGGCAGGTTGCCATAGCCCAGCTCGGTGAGCTCGGCCAGCGTCTTGCTGGCGGCGGCGCTGAAGTTCACATCGTCCGCACGGTAGATTTTCCTGGCGATGGCCTTCACCTTGTCCTTGAGGGGCATATCCAGCGGGTAGACATACTGGATGGAGCGGTCTTCCAGGATCTCCAGCACCTTCTCGGCCAGTGCCTTGCCGCCCTCGCCGCCCTTGGCGAAGACCTCGCTCAGCACGCAGGGCACGCCCTGCTCAGCGCAGACCTGCTCCACATACGCCTGCTCTTCGGGGGTGTCGGTCGGGAACGCATTGATGGCGACCACCACCGGCAGGCCGAAGCCGTTCTTCAGGTTGTCGATGTGGCGGACGAGGTTGGCCGCACCGGCCTTGACGGCCTCGAGGTTGGGCTGGTTCAGGTCAGCCTTGGCAACGCCGCCGTGGCTCTTGAGGGCGCGGACGGTCGCCACCAGCACACAGGCGCTGGGTGCGATGCCCGCATAGCGGCACTTGATGTCCAGGAACTTTTCTGCGCCCAGGTCGGCACCGAAACCGGCCTCGGTGATGACATAATCGGCCAGCGAGAGGCTGAGCTTGGTGGCCATGACGCTGTTGCAGCCGTGGGCGATGTTGGCAAAGGGGCCGCCGTGGATGATGGCGGGGTTGTTTTCCAGCGTCTGAACGAGGTTCGGGTCCAGTGCATCCTTCAGCAGGGCGGTCATGGCACCGGCGGCGCCGATCTCGCCCGCCGTGACGGGCTTGCCGTCGTAGGTGTAGGCGCAGACGATCTTGGCCAGCCGCTCCTTCAGGTCGGAGATGCTGGTGGCCAGGCAGAAGATGGCCATGACCTCGCTGGCGACGGTGATATCAAAGCCGTCCTCACGCGGGGTGCCGTTGACCTTGCCGCCCAGGCCGTCCACGATGAAGCGGAGCTGGCGGTCGTTCATGTCCATGCAGCGCTTCCAGGTGATGCGGCGGGGGTCGATGTTCAGGGGGTTGCCCTGCTGGATGCTGTTGTCGATCAT